>Ga0163179_10001125_pt1 | contig 19018 bp, 16 predicted proteins | sample AtlANTMetagenome_FD_109643 | JGI IMG/M metagenome (GOLD analysis project Ga0163179, IMG submission 109643) | Marine eukaryotic phytoplankton communities from the Atlantic Ocean - Atlantic ANT 2 Metagenome | ecosystem: Environmental > Aquatic > Marine > Oceanic | place: North Atlantic Ocean... | reverse complement strand
CATTCAATCTATGAAGATATTGCTGATATTAGTAGATACTATAGTTTTAAACACAATAGAGAGATCCCTGCATGGGGTACTATTTTTTCACCGTACTGTAAGTTCGCAAGATTGGATGATGAAAAAGATATTGATGTATTTTGTAATATAGTTAATGAATATCTAGATGTATATGTTGGTGCTGTCTGGAAAGCAACTATGAATAATCGTGGAGCAGAACAGAGATGGTTAGCACAATCAGATTATTGCAATAGTCAAAGGAAGAATGATAAAACTAGGAAAATTTTAGAAGCTTACTTTGGTGTACGTTGGGCAGACCAATATATAAATGAAGTATTGTTTGATGAACCATAAATAGACATATGAGCGTAATTATCTACCAAGAACATTGCGAGTATCTTGAGAAAGAGAATGAATATCTCAAAGATGAGATTCTTTTTCTGAAGACTCAACTTGAATACAAAACACTAGGACTCCCTAAAGGTGATGAACTAAATACAGAAGAGTAATATTATGATCAAGTGGTTAAGGAACGAGTTTACGAAAACCCCTGGATATATGAGGGTAAACCTTTCACTTCTGATGATATTGGCGACCAGTTCGGTTTTGTCTACAGGATTACTAATATCCAGACAGGTCAACAGTACATCGGAAGAAAATATTTCTATCAGAAAAGAAAACCTAAGGGTGGCAAACGTAGGGTCACAAGCGAATCAGACTGGAAACGATACTACGGAAGCTCTGAAGACCTTAAACAAGACATTAAACGAGATGGCAGAGAGAATTTCAGAAGAGAGATCCTCTCAACGCATCCCACCCCAGGTAGAGTCAATTATGAAGAAACTAAACAACTCTTCACAAGAGGAGTTCTAACTGAATCTCTAGAAGACGGCACCCCTGCCTATTACAATTCAAACATACTTGGACGTTATTATAGGAAAGATTATTTTGATTAAACCTTGCGAAAATTTTCTAGACCAGTATCAATTTAAAAATTTTAAGGATACCATCCTTTACAAAAGTTTTCCGTGGTTTACTACTGAAATAATTTTAGAAGAAAATTTTGATAAGTACAATTTCTTAGCAGATCCAAAATACAATTTTCAGTTAACTCACCTCTTTTATATTAAAGGAATTCCTTGTAGTGAATTTTTTCATCTACTACAACCTTTTACTGAGAAACTTAATATGGATGCTTTAATTAGTGCAAAAATTAATTTGAATCCATGTACTGATACCATTGTAGAGCATAGTTATCACGTTGACAATACAATCAACAATTGTACTACTGCAGTATTCTATTTGAATACTAATAATGGATATACTACGTTTGAAACTGGTGATAAATTTTTTTCTAAGGAAAATACTTTAGTAAAATTTCCAACACATATCAAACACAGTGGTTCCACTTGTACTGATGAGAAATATCGGTTGGTGATGAACATAAATTACATAGCGGGAAATTAGCTCATGTTAATGGCAAGATGTAAGGTGTGCAGCAAAGAATTGACAAGCACTAGCAAGGTTCAGTTCTGTGGTTGTTCAAATCAGATGAGAATTGTAGGTGATACCATTTCTGCAGTTGAACTAAGTCAGGTAGTTCTAACAAAATCTAAAGATATTGTTAAAGATCATGGTATCCTGACAGAAAATGACCTAAAATACCAAGAGGCTCGCCGCAAACGGAAAGTCCGTAAATTAACCTACGAAGAACGATGATCAACCTAGACGAGAAATTTCACAACTACCTAGAAAATGGCACTAAGTGCTTCAGAATTGATGGAGTTGATGAACCTCTTAAAGGGTATGGTTATCATTGTGATGGTAGTGAGATAAAAGGGTATTACGTGTTGACAACAAACTATAAATTGTTCTATAATATGAATGAACAGTTCCTGAAAATGGAACCCTTGAGTCAACTAAGTACCATATAACATGCAAATTTTTCTAGACACTGCTGATTATCAAGAGATTAAAGATCGTTATGAAACTGGTTTAATTGCTGGTATTACAACAAATCCTACACTTGTTCGCAAGTCAGGAGTTTCTTATCTTGATTTTATTACTACTCTTTCAAGAGATTTTTCTTTTGTTAGTATCTCAGCTGAAGTTGATGGAAAAAATGCTGATGAAATGATTGAAAATGCACAACAGTACATTGAAATTGGTTCAGAAGTTACTATAAAACTACCTCTTACTAGAGAGGGTCTTATTGCATGTAAGTTCCTTTCTGCAGATGGTGTGAAGACTAACGTCACTCTTTGTTTCTCGGTAGCACAAGCAGCATTGGCAACATTGTCTGGTGCCACATATATCTCACCATTTGTGGGTCGTCTTAATGACAATTCATTCAGTGGTGTTGAACTTGTACGTGCTATCTCTGGTCTATATTGTGCTCAGGGATGTGAAACTAAAATTCTAGCAGCATCTTTGCGTGATGTTCATCACGTTTCTAGATGCTTCTCTTATGGAGCGAGTGTAGCTACGCTACCTACTAAAGTATTTGATAAGATGTATAATCATGTGTTGACAGACTCAGGTTTGGCAATTTTTGAAGAAGACTTTAAAAATTTAAAAGCATGATTATAATCTATTCAAGATCTGGTTGTCCTTATTGCGAAAAAATAAAACAAGTTATGGAGTTGGAAAAAGTTCAACACATGACATATGAATTGGATCGTGATTTTACACGGGAAGAGTTTTATGAGAAGTTTGGAGAGGGATCAACCTTTCCACAACTAACTCTTAATGATATTCATTTAGGTGGATGTCAAGAATCTATCAAACATATGCAAAGAGAACAAATTTGTTGTCAATTATGAATGAAGTAACATTAGAAGAGTTTGAAAGTAACTATGATAAGTATATGGATCTCATTGAGTCAGGTGAGCAGTTCATTATTAGGAAACCAGATGGTGGAGCAGTTGCTGCTGTTCCAGCCAAAGCTTTGGATCCTTCAACCGAGCACATGAGTGATGATGAATGGTACAATTCATTTAACAATCACGATGATGCTTCATAATCAAATCGTAAATTTACATAGAGGTTACTATGAGCGTAAAATCACAAGTTAAAGTTGCTGAAGAAGCACTACGTCAAGCATTGATTAACGCTCTTGCAGAGGGTGAAGATCAGTGGGTTGCTGATTTGTTTGCTAGTTATCAAACAGTTGGTGAATTAAATAAAAAAGTTAATCCAACAACATTTAATGTTGAGTTTGATCGTCCTGGTGGTGATCTAGACCGTATGGATAATGTTATTGATTTTAGTTCTGTTGGTGAATTTAATGTGGATCCTGATTATTTGTCGGGTATTGAACTGGGAGACATCAGCATCAGTACAAATAGTGATGACACCATCACTTTCACTTAATGGATGAAAGATTATCCATCTATTTCTAAACAAGTATCTAATTTAACACTGTCTGCTTTTGGGATTGTCAAGGAGTTTACAAAAAGTGGCAACCTTATGTCTCCTCCTCACATTGTTGAAGCTAGAACACAAATTTGCTCTACTTGTCAGCACTATGACCCACCAAAGCATAGATGTAGAGAGTGTGGATGTCATTTATCAAATAAAATAAACTTTGTTGCCTCAGATTGTCCTTTGGAATTCTGGTAATATTGCTTAGGGGATTAATCATCCCCTTTTTCATGTTTATTTGTCAGTTTAATAAATACTTCTAGCTTAGTAAAATTGTCTTCAGGACTGGAAGTATGTCAAAAATTCTTGCGAACCAGATCGCTAATTATGGGGATGATAATCCTATTGAGATCAAAGAAGGTCTCACTATCCCTGCTGGTAAACCGATTCAGGCTGCTGGTGTCGCAGGAACTTCTGGTCAGGTTTTAAGTTCAACTGGTACAACAATTCAATGGGTTGATACTTTTGATGGAGACTATGGTAGTTTATCAAATAAACCTAGTATCCCTGCAGCACAGGTAAATTCTGATTGGGATGCTACTAGTGGTATTTCTGTTATTTTAAATAAACCAGTTGTTCCATCGCAACCTAGTGTAACAACTACTGTAGCAGGTAGTGCTGCTCTATCATATAACTCTACTAATGGTGAGTTTACATACACACCACCTAATCTATCAAGTTTCTTAACATCACTTGGTGATGCTGCTGGAGTTACTACTGCTAAAATTTCTAACTGGGACACTGCATATGGATGGGGTAACCATGCATCTGCTGGTTATTTGACAAGTTATACTGAGAATGACCCTGTATTTGTTGCTTCACCTGCTTATGGGATTACAACTGCAAATATTAATAATTGGACTACTGCATATGGTTGGGGTGATCACAGTACACAGGGATATCTAACAAGTGCATTTTTATCATCTGCTAGTCTTGAAGATATAGGAGATGTAAGTTTACCTTCTCCTAATGCAGGACAATTTCTTAAGTGGGATGGTACTAATTGGATTGCTGCTGGTGGTGTTGGTGGTGGAGTAGGTATAGCATTATCGGATCTGTCAGTTACAACTGCAGCTGCAGGAACTGCTGCACTATCTTACAGTAACATTAGTGGTATATTTACATACACACCACCAGATCTTTCTGGTTATGCTCAGACAACAAATTTAACTACTGCAAACTGGGACACAGCATATGGATGGGGTGACCATTCAGTTGCTGGATATCTTAGTGGGTATGGTGCAGTTTCTAATCATACTGATGTCAATATTACTGGTGCAACTAACGGTGATCTCTTACAATATGATGGTAGTAACTGGACTCAATTTACACCTACCTACATCAGTTCTTATAGTGAAACATCTACACTTGATGATGTAGCTGGAAGAGGTTCTAGTACAACTAATACACTTACTGTTGGTGGATTAGAAGTATTAAAAACAAATGCTGCTGCCAATTTACAATTAAAAACTACTTCCAATTCCTTTAATTCATTTACATTTGACTCAGATAGGTCTGCTGATACCCAGTTTGCAATTATAGATGGAAGATGGGATGGAAATATAGTTAATAGAATTCAATTTGTAACTGGTAGTGATGGAGTGAATAAAGATGATGGTTTTATGGCATTCCACACCAGAGAAAGTGGACAGAATTTAGCTGAAAGATTACGTATAGGAACTCTTGGTCAAATTGGTATTGCTGGTGCTAACTATGGAACATCAGGTCAGGTATTAACCAGTCAAGGTCCTAGTGCTGCTCCTCAATGGACTACTGTTAGTGGTGGTGGAGGAGGTGCTAATGTAACTATTAGTGATACTATTCCTGCTGGTACTCCTAGTGCTGGTGATTTGTGGTGGGAGAGTGACACTGGTCGTTTAAAGGTATACTATACAGATGTTGATAGTTCTCAGTGGGTTGACACATCTCCTCCTTTGGCAGATCCAAGTTCTCTAAGTCAGACTACTACTAATGGAACTAATGGTATAACCATTACATCTAATACATCTGGTGCTAATGCTAATGCTATTGAATTTAAGACTGATAATGGTACTACTTCAGCAAATCGTTGGAGATTCGTACCCAATGGTCATTTATTACCAACCTCTAATGCTGATTATGATATAGGTTCAGCAGAGTATAAGGTAAGACACTTGTTCTTATCTGACAATACTGTTTACTTTGAGGGATCTTTCCTTAAGGTTGCACAACATGATGCAGGAGGAGCTGCTCAGTCAGCAAGTTATTTGATACCTCTTTCTAAGTTGAAGGATGCATTAAATGCTTCTGCTGATTATGAAGCATTTAAAACAGCTATATTAGCAATTACAGACGCATAATAAATACCACGAAGGAACATAACAATGGCAATAAATTTTCCCGCAACCGCAGGGCAACCAACTAATGGATCTTATACCTATACAGTAGCGGGTATTACTTACTCGTGGAATGGATCGTCATGGGAAGCAGCAGGTGCTGGTGCAAGTGCTACTGATAGAACTTTGTTTAGTGTCAATACTAACGCTGCTGGAACACCTGCATTAAGTTATGACAGTAACACTGGTGTTTTTGATTACACTCCACCACAACCAGAAGACGATACATTTGATGATGTAGTTGCAAGAGATCCTGTTCTCCTAAGAGATGTATTCATTGGAGATTATACGGGAGCAACTGGAGCACCAAAAATTCATTATGATGATAGTAGTCATACACTTTGGTTTAAATGCCCTAGTATTGGTGGTGACTCTGCTAAAATAGAGTTAGGAAATGGTATTAGTTATAATAATCTTAGGATACAAACTACTTCAACTCAAGCAGAAATTGTTTCATATAATACATCTTTATTCATAGCATCTAATAGTGCTGGTTCAAATATTACACTACAAACTGCTGACAATATCTACCTTCAAGTAGATAGTTATGATGCTATCAAAGTTTTAGAAAATGGTCAAACAAATGGTGCTGCTTTAAGTGTTGAACTTTACTGGGGAACAGGAGCAGGAAGTAAAAAATTAGAAACAACTACCAATGGAGTTACCGTATCAGGAGCGTTGACTGCTGGTGGTCTTACATACCCTAATACTAATGGAACTGCTAATGACGTATTGACCAGTGATGGATCAGGTGGTGTCACATGGTCAACTCCAGCTGGATTACAAACAAGAAAAGCAGTAAACGTAACACAGTCTATTGCTAATAATACTGCAGCAAATGTTTCTATTTCAACTGCAAAAGGATTTGCTTTGTATAGTATTGAAACATCACATGCTGCGTGGGTAACTCTTTACACTGATACTACTAGTAGAACTAATGATGCAAGTAGATTAGAGACAACTGACCCTACTCCTGGTTCTGGTGTTCTTGCTGAGGTAATTACTACAGGTGCAATGGTTCAAATGATTACACCTGGTACTATTTGTTTTAACTCTGGATCTGTAGCAACAACATATGCCAAGATTGTAAACAAAAGTGGATCTACAGCAAACATATCAGTAGGTCTTAGCTACGTTCAAATAGAGGCTTGATATGGAAGATAAAGTCTACATCGTAACTCTCTACAAACACGAGGATCTAGAGCAGTTTTACAATGAGATGAGTGAGTATCATTTAGTAATGAAGCGTCCTATAAGTAGGAACACTCATTATAAAATGACTGAAGAACAGGCAGAAGTATTACGTCAAGATCCTAGAGTGTGGGATGTACAACTACCACCAAAAGAACGTGGTATTACTATTGGTAGGGATGCTGTTAACTATAATGAATATAGTATTAATGGGAATTATTGGAAAGATGATACTGTAGGTCCAGCAACTATAGCACCCACTGATAGACAGTGGGGACACATTCACTGTGCTGGTGATCCTGCACAGAGAGGTAAAAGTCAATTTGGTCGTGTTAGTGATGGTGGAACTTATGAACAGGTTGTTGATACTGTAAATGTTTTTAATGATGGTAAGCATGTTGATGTAGTGATCTGTGATGATCCAGTATCATCTGATTGTGAGGAATGGTATAGTCCTACTACAGGTCAAACTAGATTTATAGAATATGATTGGTACAATCAACTCAATACTCTTGTAGGAACTCTTGATGACGATAGTCAAACTATTCCATCAGCACCATATCCTAATTACGTTACCAACGCTAGTAATAGTGAAAGTCATGGAACACATGTTGCTGGAACAGTAGCAGGTCAACACTATGGATGGGCTAGAGAAGCAAATATCTATAGTATGCAAGTTCTTGGTAATGATGCTAACCAAGGAACACCTGTACCAGATCTATTAATATTTGATTATTTGAGAGCTTTCCATAGAAGTAAGACAGTCAATCCAGATACAGGAATCAAGAACCCAACTATTACAAATCATAGTTGGAGTTATTCTTATAATCTTGCTGATATATTAGAGAAAGCAAGTCTGGATCTTGCTGATATTACTCAGGTAATTTATAGAGGAACAACTTACACTAGTGGTAATCCTAATCCTAGTGGTTGGACTTGGGCAGGACTAGAAGCAGACTTTGGATTTGCTTCTAACAAAATGAAAATTAATGCAGATAATGCATCAACTAATGCTGATATTGAGGATGCTATTGCAGAGGGTATTGTAATCATTGCAGCAGCAGGTAATAATAATTTTTATTGTGTTCCTGATGGTGATGTTGATAGAGATAATAGAGTGGGGATTAGTGGTATAGGAAATCTTTTTTATAATAGAGGATCATCACCAGCTAATTCTGATAATATAATTACAGTTGGATCTCTGAGTAACCATCATGAGTTTAGAAGATCAACCTTCTCAAATTTTGGTCCTAGTATTGATGTGTTTGCACCAGGAAATAATATTCTTTCTTCATATAATGCTTCTGGACTTGTTGACAATAAGTATTCAGCAGGGTCTGGTAATTGGTACTATCCTATCCAAGGAACTAGTATGGCATCACCACAAGTAGCAGGTGTGTTAGCATGTTTAGCTACTGGCAAGGAGAGATTTACACAAGCAATTGCTAAAAAATACTTAGCAGATCATAGTATCTACGGTGATATGAATTTTGATGCTAATGGTGGATTGTTTGATGATAATACTTGTAGTCAGGGTAGTCCTAACAAATATCTACATGCTAAAAATCCTAGAACAGGTATCACAGGAATGATTTCCGAGCAAGTCGGTAAGAGATCTAATGGACTTACATTTCCTAGGGTTTCAACATTTAATAGAGCTGCACCAATGGCAGTACCTAAGACATTAACATTGAGCGTTACTAACACTGGTGCATCTAGTTACATTTTTAATGGTTCTGATAGAGCAACCACTCATGTTGATGCAACAGATCCAACCATTAATATAAATGCTAAAGATACATTAGAATTATCTTTCAACATCTCTGGTAGTCATCCGTTTTGGATTAAAACAACACAGACTACAGGAACAGGTAATGGGGTTACTACTGGTACAATTACCAATAATGGTCAGCAAGCACTGAATATTACTTGGGATACTAATGGAGTAACACCAGGAACTTATTATTATATCTGCCAGTATCATGGTGGTATGTCTGGACAGATCATTGTTTCTTAAGGCATAAATAAACAAGAGCACTAGTATCCACTGGGAAGTTAAATGGCTGATCGTATTCCGTTAATTGTTAATTCCGTATCAAAGAAGATTGAAGAACTGGTATCGGGTGACAACTTGGACCTTACTGGCAACGGTATAATTGTTAGTACAGACACTGGTGCAGGAAAATATTTAACAAGTAATGGAACCACAGTTTTTTGGGACGATCCTGGTGATGTTTATCTAACACAAACTCAAACACTTACTAATAAAACACTTGAGTCTTGTGTTTTTTCTGGGTCAAATAATAATATTACAAACATTGCCAACAGTTCTCTTGTAAACTCTGGCATCATAATTAATGGAACTACTATTTCATTGGGTGGATCTGTAACTACGCCCGACAATAATACAACTTACGTTATTACAGCACAAGATGGTGCAGATGCATCTCAAAAATTAATTAGATTAACTTCTGGTGGTAACGCTGGTGCTGGTGTTACTGATGATATTACATTAGTTGCAGGATCTCCTTCCACTGTTCCCAGTGGATCAAATTCTCTATCATTGTTCCTTGATAGAACTGATGACACACTTACTATTTCAGGACATGTAGTAGACAACAACACGATCACAACTCTTAATGCTCCTGGTGGAAGTAATACTTCTGGAGCAATTGATTTTACATCCACTGGTGCTGCTACAGTTTCTATGAGTGGAAGCACTATTAATGTTGATGCTCTTGATACTGATACTAGAACTAAAATTCGTGCAGGAGCTGGTGGATCATATGGTCCTGCTGATACACAGCAAGGACTATTCACATTCTTAGATGGAACGGGAACTGCTGTTGCTCAAGGTGTTGATGGTCTTGGTGATCCTACCATCACTTATACATCTACTGATACTGTAACTCAAATCCGTGGTGGAACTACAGGAACTTATACACCAGCAACGAATGGAACTTCAACAACACAAGTTTCTATTGAAGGTGGATTAAACGTCACTGTATCTCAAGTTGATGATGTGATTACTATCGCTAGTCAAGATGACGATACTATAACTAAAGTTGGTAGTGATAACAATGGATCTCCTATCGCACCAGTAGCTGGAGATTTTATATTAAAACAAGCAGGTGCCACAACTATTAGCCAGTCTACAAATAATAGTGGACAAGTTGAAATTGAAATTAGTTCAATTAACAGTGATACTGGTGCTATTTTAACTGCTAGTAATGGTGTTCTTCTAGATGTTAATGATTTTAAATTAAAGAATGCTTCAAACTTAAGTGGCAATACAATATTAAAATGGGATGATGGTAATGCTCAGTTAGCAGATAGCATCATCCAAGATGATGGATCTACAGTGACAATTGGAGGAGACCTTCTTGTAACAGGATCTCAAACTATTCTTGAGGTATCTACTTTAGTAATAGAAGATAATAATATTGAATTAAGAAAGGGAAATAGTTTAGTTGGTAGTGATGGTGGTATTCAGGTCAACAGAACTACAGATGCTAATGGTGTTGTTACTGCATATCAAAAATTAGAATGGCATGAGAGTGGTGCTTATTGGAGATCTTACGATGGATCTGTTGATAATAGATTTGTCACAGAAAATGAAACTCAAGTCCTAACAAACAAAACTTTAACAAATCCAACATTTACAACACCAACACTTGGTGCAGCTGCAGCAACTTCTATTAATGGATTGGAGATTGTTTCCACTGCTTCTGCTGTTCTTGACATTCAATCTGCTAAAACAGTAAACATTGATAATGATCTAACATTTACATCTGATAACGCCACTGCAAATGTCAATGTAAATTTCAGAGTCGGTGGTGATGTTGCATACAAAGGGGATACTCTTGCATCATTTGCTTCTACTACAGCAACCCAGTTGCGTACCCTGATTACTGGAACTACTGGTGTTGATGATCTTGTATTCCAAACAAGTCCAGTTATTTTAACTAGTTTAGTAACCACATCTACAGGTTTTGCTCTGATTAATTCTGGTGCTGAGTCAATTCAATTTGGTGGAGCTGCAACTGTAATTGATATTGGTAATACATCTGGTACTACAACTATTAGTGGTGATCTAGTAATAGAAAAAGATCTTACAGTTGGTGGTGCTAATACTGACTTATTTACATGTAATGCTAGAGTTGATTTTGCTAACTCTGATGTTTTAATTAGAGGTGGATCTACTGATCCAATGACTGTTGGTAGAGGAAACGGTGCAGTCGCTACGAATACTGCAGTGGGTAAACAAGCACTGTCTTCTGTCAGTTCTGGTTCTCAAAATACAGGTACTGGATATGAATCTTTACTAACAGTAAATGCAGGTGCTGGTAATACTGGTTGCGGTTATCATTCTTTAAGATCTACTGGTGTTGGAGGTAACAATACCGCAGTTGGCCGCTCTGCAATGCTCGGTAATCTTGAGGGAAATAGCAACGTTGCATTGGGTGCTAATGCATTAGAGACAAATACTGTAGGCGATGCAAATGTTTGCCTTGGATTTTATGCTGGATACAATGCTACTGGTAGTGGTAACGTATTAATTGGTCCTGCTGATAGTGGAAACCCAGTTAATGATGCTACTTATTCACCACTAAATGCGAGTGGAGATAGGCAACTTGTTATTGGATCTGGAACTGAGTTCTGGATTAGAGGAGATTCTAATTTTGATGTTACCCTTAACAATGATGTTACTGTCAATAGTAGTCTCACAGTTAAAGGTGATTTTGTTGTCAATGGTACTCAAACTACAGTTAAATCTAATATTTTAGAGGTAGCAGACAAAAATATTGAACTTGCTAAAGTTGTAAGTACACAGTTTACTTGTGCGACAACAGATGGTTCTGCAAACATCACTGCTATCTCACCAACTCTGGGATTGATTCCTGGCATGGCAGTTACTTCTAACACTGCTGGTGTTACAGTTCCTGTTAATACAACAATTATAAGTATTACTGGCAATACTGCAACACTTTCTAATAACGTAACTGGATCTGGTACACCAACGTTCAGTGCTATCGGTCCTTCTGATACTGCAGCTGATGGCGGTGGTATTATCCTGAAAGGTTCTCCAAATGATCATACATTCACATGGTCTAATACTAATGATGCTTGGCAGTCCTCTGAGGACATGGAACTTGTCAACGGTAAGACATTTAATATCATTAATGGTTCTGGAAACGCAGAGCAGGTACTGAGTTTGACTCAAGTAGGACCTTCTAGTGGTGCTGCTTCTCTTGGAAATGGTGTTCTTGGATCTTCTCTAACTTCTGTTGGTACTTTAGTTTCACTAACAGTATCTGGTAATCTAACTCTAACTGGTACTGGATATTTACAACTACCTTCTGGTAATGATACTTCAGAACGTCCTGCTACTCCTGCAGAAGGTATGTTACGTTGGAACGATACTAGTAATCTTTTTGAAGGATACGATGGAAATGTCTGGGGTAAGATTGGTGGCGGTGCTGCTGTTCAATCTGCTGCTCCTTCTTCTGCTAACGATGGAGACCTTTGGTATGACACAGATGACGGACGCATGTTCGTATACTATACTGATACCAATAGTTCCCAGTGGGTTGATGCATCACCAAATAGTCTTCCAACTGATCTAGCTATTGATGGTACTATAACTTTAGGTGCTGTAGCAGGAGATAATATAAATGTTCCAGCAGGATTACCTGTATTATTTCAAACTGCTGCTGGTATTATACAAGGTGGTTCTGGACTAACATATAATCCTGGTGGTGATTCGTTACTTGTTAACGGTCTTACTATTTCACAAGGTGGTATAAATGGTAATGCTTCTTTAATGCAACTTAGTGTTGCTAACTATTCAAGTACATGTAATATTAAAATTAGTGATGTTATAACCACTAAAGGTAGTGTTGCACCAGATGTAGATAATACTGATGATCTTGGATCAGCAACTAAGAGGTGGGCAAACATATACTCTGCTGACCTTCAACTATCTAACGAGGGTGCTGCTAATGAAGTAGATGGATCTTGGGGTAACTACACGATTCAGGAGGGTGAAGACAACCTCTTCCTAATAAATAGAAGGAACGGTAAGAAGTACAAGTTCATGCTACAGGAGGTAAATTAATGCCAATATATATCAACGGCACAAAGATGTTGGGTGCCTTAGCTAGTGATCCAACAAGCAACAATACTGAAGGAGATCGTTACTTTAATACTGTGGAGAATGCTTCCAAAGTATACAATGGTACTGAGTGGGTAGAGATCTTTACTGATTATGTTCCATCAGGTTCCACCACACTAGGTTGATAAATGGCAAACGAATATTTAAAAAGGAAACCAGTACCTAGTCCTGGTAATACTAAAACATGGACTTGGGCATCATGGTTTAAGTTAAACGAGACCTCACCCACAGTTTCTTGGGCATGGTTGTTTAATACAAGTGTAAATGGTGGTATCTTAATTAATTATGGTGGATCTCCTTACGAAAGTGTTGTATATTTTTATGATCATGCTGGATCAATAGCTGCTGGTGCAGCTCCATCTTTTAGAGATCTTAATGCTTGGTATCATTTAACTGTTAATTACGATTCTACTGAAAAAGAAGAGAAAGAAAGAATTAGATTTTACATGAATGGTAAAAGACTTGAATTTAGTGATACCATTACTCCAACCTGGCCAGTTTTAAATTATGAAAGTAGTTGGAGTAGTAGTGTTCACTCTACTATAAATGGTGTCCATTCAATAGGTCGTTGGGAAAGTGGTGCAACTAGACATATTAAAGCACAATATTTTGATCAATTTTGGGTAGACGGTCAAGCAATCATACCAGAGGTGTTTGGTTTCTATAAAGAGGGAGACGGTTATATGTCTTCTGGAAATACAAACGGAACTGATTTTAAATCAGGACAATGGAGTCCTAGATTACCAAAGTCAATCAAGCATGAGATCAATCGTAGTGGTGGATTTGGAACTAGTGGATTCTATCTTCCTATGAATGATAGTTCTAATCCTGGTGCTGACTTCCATTGTACTCCTAATACTATTATTAAATTAAAAGGAGAGGACTTACCACAACCACGCAACGGTGCTCCTATAACTTCCGATTCATTTGTCAGTCAGTTAAGAGAAGAACCAGGAACACTTGGTTTTGATGGATGTATAAAATGTGATGGTAATGATGGGATTGATGTTGCTGACAATGCTGCTCTTGATCTTGGGACAGGTGATTTTACAATAGAAGGATTTTATTATCTTACAGATTTTACTCCCGTCAGTTACCATTCTTTATTTGATATGCGTGGAGATGGTGGCGATGGATTATACATGTCACTCTTTAGACATAATTCAGAGGACAAACTTTATCTTTATGCAAATTCTGCGGTAAGAATAGATAACATCCCAAGGAAAAATAATGAGTGGATGCATGTTGCTATATGTAGAAGTTCAGGTGTTACAAGAGCATTTGTGGATGGAGAATTAGCAGGATCTTTTAGTGATACACATGATTATATTTGTAGAAATCTTTTAATTGGTCAGAGCACAGGGAACTCCAATGATCTTTATGGATTTATTAGTAACTTCCGTATTGTAAAAGGCACGGCACTTTATACTAGTAACTTCACAAGACCAACATCACCACTAGAAAATGTAGCTAATACAATACTTCTGTGTGCTAATTCATCAACTGACGCAACAGCATCAACGGTTACCCCATCAACAATCACTGCTATTGGTGATGTTTTTGCAACCAAAAATGAACTGACTGGTTCTATAGTTCTTGCTGCTCCATTTATTGGTGGTGGACAAGGAGATTACTCTGCTGATATCAGAGGTAGTGGAACAAATAAAACAGTAAATGTCCTTGGTGATGCTGTTGTTGCTGAGTGTCCTTCACATTATGGTTCTGCATTAAAGTCTACTACTGGTGCTGGTAATTATACTGAAGTAGCAGCAGATGCTGAGTTTGCTAACTTATATGATGTAGATCATACTATAGAATTTTGGTATAAAAATAATGTTTGGGATGATAGCTATCTACCCCACGATTCCATCATCGGACTGAAAAGCGGCACAAATTGTGCTTGGAGGTTTGCGTTCACTGACAAAAATACTAATGAAGATGGAATACAACTTTTTGGTACTAATGGATTCTCTACTGGTGCTCATACTCTGAATAATGATTGGAATCATTGTGCGGTTGAGCAATATACTATTTCTGATGGAACAATAAAAACAACAGTATACATTAACGGAATTGCAGCAGGTCAGAATACTGGACCAGTAGGATATGTAGCAGAAAAAGCATCAACTGGACCAATTATTATTGGTACTGATCCAAGGTCATCTACTCTTGGAGACACATATTCATTCCGTGGCGAGATACAAGACGTTCGTATCTATAAAGGTGTAGCAAAATACAAAGGTAGTTTTGATGTTCCTCAACCTTATACTCCAATAGGTATTGAGAGTTGGAGAATAACTCCTGATAATTCTGAGAATAATTTCTGCACTTGGAATTTCAATAAGAATGGCAACTCACAGCCTCATCAACTCAGTAATGGCAATTTGACTATGAATCAGTCTAATTCTTATTGGAGATCTCTCTTTGGAACACATGGAATGTCTTCTGGTAAATTCTATTATGAAATGAAGACAATTAACGATAAAAATTACGCTTATATTGGTGTTGCAAATGACAAATCTAATGTTGAGAATTATCCAAGTTCAGATGATCATAGTTGGGCTTTATTAACTTCAAATGGAAAAGCATATCATGATCAGAATGGAACTCAATCACTCGTTGACTTTAATACTGCTCTTAGTACAGGAATTACTAATAACGATATTATAGGAGTCGCATTTGATGCTGATAATGGACGTATTTGGTGGTCTGTGAGTGGTACTTGGTTGCAAGGAGATCCCGCAACAGGAGCTAGTCCAGTTTTTGATAGTGAGATTCCAACAGGAGTAACTTATTTTCCTGTTGCAGGATGTTATCAAGAAAGTGCTCACGTAAACTTCGGTCAGAACCAAACATTATATGGTTCTGCAGCAGTAGATAGAAATCGTCTCAACTCTACAAATAGTTCTTACACACTTGAATTTGGTGGATCTAGTGGAAACTTTACTGTTTCAAATGATGGTAAAACTTTATCTGGAACTACTGCATCTAGTTCATATATGCGAGCTACAATGACATTAGATCCCACGAAAAAATATTTAGTATCAGCTACACATACTGCTGGTTCAAATAATAATTTTGCAATACAAGATGATAAAGGATATCTTACTACAACTGATGGAACTGCAACATCTGCTTTACAAGTTGGTGTTAGATATACTGTAGAGATTTCTGCTAGTACATCCGCAAGAATTACTGCAACTGCTTGGAATACTACATATGAGATCAACGATATTGTTATTTCAGAAATTGATGAGGGGTATCCAGATTCAAATGGAAAAGGTAAATTTGCATATGATCCTCCAACTGGTTTCTTAGCATTGTGTGATGATAACTTACCTACTCCTATTGCTGATCCTGGTAAGAACTTTAAGACTGTTCTTTATGATGGTGATGGTGCTTTTAGTAAAAGTATTAATGGTGTTGGATTTAAACCAGACTTAGTTTGGATTAAATGTAGAAGTGATGCTAAGTGGGGTCCATTTGTTGATTCTGTGAGAGGAAATTCTACAACTTTCTATACAAATTCTTCTAATGCTACAAATGCTGAAATACACATTCCAAATTTTAGTAGTGATGGATTCACAGTTTCTGATATAGATTCTGGAACAGCAAATGAAGATGGAATGACTTACGTTGCTTGGTGTTGGAAGGCAGGTGGTAAAGCAGTCGTAAATAGAATTGGAAGTGTTACATCTCTAGTTTCTGTAAATCAGGAGGCTGGATTTAGTGTTGTTAAATTTACTTCACAAACAACTAATAATGCTATTACAGTTGGACATGGACTTGGTAAGAAACCTGCTTTCTGGTTATGGAAAGATATTAATGGTGCAACTGGTTGGTATCAGTATCATCAAGATATGGGATCATCTGCGTGGTTAAAATTTAATAATGACGCTGCAACTACTAGTAATGCAGCAGCATGGGGTGGAACTGATCCAACAGATACAGTATTCACACAAGGATCTGGTTTTATTAATCAAGGTGATGTCATGATGTATCTCTGGGCAGAAATAGAAGGTTACAGTAAGTTCGGAAGCTATGCAGGAAATACTTCTACTAATGGTGCGTTCGTAAATTGTGGATTCAAACCTGCTTTCGTTATGATAAAGTCTAATACCTTAGCTAATTCATCATGGATCATGGTAGATAGTTCTAGAGATCCAGTCAATCCATGTACTAGAAAGTTATTCCCTTCTTCCAGTGGAGAAGAAAATGTCTCCGATCCGACAGGAGCAACAGCTGCTACAAATCATATTGATCTTCTTTCAAATGGATTTAAGTGTAGAACTGATAATAGTTGGACAAATTATTCTGGAGAAACTTATATTTTTGCAGCTTTTGCTGAGTCACCATTCCAAACAGCTAACGCTAAATAGATATGGAGACATTAGATCTGATCAGATAAATGGCAATTACTTTTCCCTCAAGTCCTAGTACAAACGATACTCACACTGAAGGATCTATTACTTACAAGTATGATGGAGTAAAATGGGTTGGTGTAGGTCTTACTCCTGCAGATAGATTAGTTGAGGGTAGTAATAAGTTAGAGCTTGATGCTAATAATGACCTAGTTTATACAGGTGCTGGCACACTCAAAGTAAACGCTGAAGATGCTTCTGATTATATTGCTGAGTTCAACCAGGTTCATCCTAATAACTCTGCACAAATTCTAATTAATTCTCCTAGTAATGGTGAGAGCAGACCTGTGCTATTAAATATGGCACGAGCAGGTGTTATTCAGTGGAGTTTAGGTCAGGGATATTTAGATACAGATAATGCTTTCCATTTTTCTACAAGTAGTTTATCAGGTGGATTTGCTAACTCTAAACTTAGAATACATCCTGATGGTAAACAGGAATCATTTGTAGGTTATACTGCTTCTGCTACTAATACCTTTGCTAGTTGGGCAAGAACTGGTGGAGCAATCCGTGCAGATGTTGGATATAATGCAGTTACATTAGATTATATGTATTTTGGAACAGGAACTTCTCATCCTCTTGCATTAAGAGTTAATAATAGCACTGCTCTGTTTATTGATACTAATAAGAGATTACTTGTAGGTAATGCAGAAACAATTTCATATAAATCAAACTTAAATTCTTCAGCAGATCAAGGTGGACAGATTGCACAGTTCGTAGGAGCTACAGATGATGCTAATCATTGTGTTGGTATATTTGCATATTCAGGAACTTCAAACCCTACAGCAAGAGGTGCAAAAATACAGTTAAACAGAGCTAGATCTACTGATGGAACTACTAATACTGCTATTGCTTCTGGTGATCTTATTGGAAGTATTGAATGGAAAGGAAATGATGGCACAGCATTTAGTCCAGCAGCAAAAATTGATGTATACTGCGATGCAACAGTAAATGGTGCTGATGATATGGCTGGTAGGATGGTCTTTAAGACTACTCCTGATGGTACTGCTGTACCAGTAGAAAGACTTCGCATTGACTCATCAGGAACTATTCAGACTATAAACGCTGTTCAATCTGGTGGTAATGCAAGTGGTGGATTCAAATTTACCTCTCAATATAGTGGTAAAGGATACGATATTGCAACACAGTATGCTACTCAAGCAAATGGTGGAAGTGGTGGTACTGATCCGATGTTCTCAGGTTGGTGGGGATCTAATAATACCTTAAGAATTAATACCGATGGTCAAATAAAAGCAAGAACTATTGAATTGCAATCTCCTGACACGGATGCACAATTCGCAAAATGGCAAGTATTAACTGGGGCAAAACAAGTTAATGGTAATGGAACAACGAATGAATTATTTAAGATAGGTCATAGTGCAATGGGAAGACTTCAGGTCTATACTTTGCATGGCAAAGACGACTATAGCTCT
>Ga0163179_10001124_pt1 | contig 19038 bp, 11 predicted proteins | sample AtlANTMetagenome_FD_109643 | JGI IMG/M metagenome (GOLD analysis project Ga0163179, IMG submission 109643) | Marine eukaryotic phytoplankton communities from the Atlantic Ocean - Atlantic ANT 2 Metagenome | ecosystem: Environmental > Aquatic > Marine > Oceanic | place: North Atlantic Ocean... | reverse complement strand
TCATTTCTTTTGTTAGTGATATTGCCATTTGCACTCATATTCCGAATGCGAAATCGCGAACGTGGCTGGATGGTGGGATCACTAGCTACTTATTTGTGTCTAGCAGTTTTACTGATGGTTCTTCTTAACCCTGAGAATGACAAGCATGGTAGAGATATGACACGAGTGTTTTTTGCTGCTTCGCATGTCATGCTAGCCATGTGGCTAGGTTTTGGGCTCGCCATATTTGGGGCTGCCATAGCTCGACGATATAAAGAGTTAAGATTGATTTTAGGGTTGGGACTGGTTTTAGGTGCTGCTCTCGCGTTGGTAGATTGGTCTGCTGAATTAGCTGACACTCAGTTTTTTCTTAATCATTGGACACGTGGTTTTGCTTTTGGGCTCCTGGTTTTTCTTGGCGCGATTTTCCTTGTGCATCGGCCTAATCAAAGTGCAGATAAAGTTCAATCTCCTCCGGTAAGTGTGGTGCTACTGGTGCTGAGCTTTTTGCCACTATGGTCAATATTGGCTCATTGGGGAAAGAATGAGCAGCATGATCATCAGTTTGGCTATTGGTATGGACATGACATGTTTACGCCTCCTTTCGAGGAAGTTGATGGTAGTCCGATCTATCCTGAAATGTCGGAAAATGCCATTTTATTTGGGGGAACTGATCCCGGTAGATTTAATCCGACATATATGATTTTTGCTGAGAGTTTTATCCCGGCCAGTAAAAAATCCAAGGATCCTAATTTTGATCGAAGAGATGTTGCTCTGATAACCCAAAATGCACTGGCTGATAGTACTTACCTTGATACTGTTCGTGCTCACTATCAGCGCAGCAAACAGATCGACTGGAATCCAAACGATCCCAATTATGTCCCTTTCGCTTCGGGCGCAAAGAGTAAGTTATTAGGCACAAACTTTCTCTCAGGTTTTTCAAAAACTATAGATCGATGGATGATTGGTATAGGTGCGGATTGGGAGTTAGATCGAAGGACGCGTGATTCTTATTTTAAGTCAGAAGATATACTCAAGCCGGCAGAACTTATAAAACTTTTAAAATTACAATCAAGTGAGCCTTATAGGTTCATTTCATCTAGTCTTCCAAATGGAATCGTTGAGAAGGCTAATGGGGCATCTGGGGATGTTAGTCGCATTATTTTGTCCGATGCTTTTAACCTCTTAATTGATGGGGAGCCTTTATGGAGTGAATTGTTATTCAAGGGAGCCGAGTTTTCAGGCACAACCAGATCTTTGCAAAAACAAGTTGCAGCTCTTGACAAATCTGAACCAAAAAAGGTCGAGCAAAATGGCCTTTATGTTCGTTGGAAGCAGGCTCATATTCGCCTTAACAGACGTGTTCTCGATGAGCTATTTTCCGGATTGATTCTTCCTGGGAAGGCAGGGCTTTATCCTGACCTTGAATTGAATGCCCCTTCGCAGATTGAAGCTGAGATGGCTTTTGCTCAATACGTACAGGAAGCTGAAGTCCGCAGGAAAGCCGGGTCGCTTAAGCCTGGTGAGATTGTTCAAAATAGAAATGGGAGGATTCAGGTTGCTGGTCAAGTTTCTGTGATGGAGATCAATTCCAAATTGGCTAAAATATTGTTTGATAAAAATCCTGATCGAGACTTTTTTATAGAAGTCAGTTATCCATTAGAGTGGATGTATCCGCACTTAACTCCTTTTGGAGTAATCCTCAAACTCAATAGAGAAGAGGTTCCTGAAATAACTGACGAGATGATGCGAAAAGATAGACTTTTTTGGGCAAAGTATCAGTCGCGTTTAACAGGGGATTGGGTTACCGATGAGACAGATATATCAGAGATCGGTCAGTGGTCAGTTAAAACATATAAACGTTGGGATTTGGATGGCTATAATGGTTCTCCTGCTTTTGTACGTGATGAAGCGGCACAAAAGTCATTTAGTAAATTAAGAACCTCCATAGCTGATATGTATCGTTGGCGTATCAGTAACTATAAGCTTGCGATTGCAAAGGAAAAGGACCCTGCCAAGAAAAACAACTTGATTCAGAAAGAGAAGCGAATGACCAAAGAATACATATTCGCTCTCAAGCAGGCATGGGCTTTTTGTCCGTATAGCCCTGAGGTGATCTCACACCTTGCGCAGTTAAAATTACAATTAGGTTATGAAAAATTTGAGCAAGGAGACAAAGCCACGGCTATCTTGCGGCGAGATGACTTGTTTCATCTAATATATACCTATGAACAGTTTGATCCTGGAAGCCCAATATTAAATAGATTGCTTGGTGGTTTGTTACAGTTCATGAGTGCAACAAAGTTATTTGAATTTGATGACCCAATTCTAAAAAAACTCATATCAAATAGCCCGGCATTACTTAATTTAATCGAAGCCATGAGTCAGAATCTGCAGGAGGTTATGAATAAGGACCAATCTGCCTCATTAGCACCATCAGTCACGCCTCAACGCAACGGCCTTAACTTGAATGATCAGGAAATTCAAAAAATCCAACAGCAATTGGTTGTTTTGAAACAGCGGCATCAGATTGATCCCAATGATCCCAAGGTGACACTTGAGTTGGCGTCGATTTATATTCGCCTCAAGCAAAATGCGCAGGCATTAAAATTAGTTGATTCACTTTTGCTGCAATCTGATCTTGAGATCGGTATACGATTCACAGTTGCCTCAATATACAATGCACTTGGAAAAGTAGACAAAGCTAATGAGCAGAACGGGGTTGCAGTTGCTGAGCTCCAAAAACTTGAGGCGGAATTTGAGAAAGAGCCAAGCAAATTCGATCTAGCACTTCGGCTTGCTACTGTTCAGGTGCAACTTGGTCAGAAGCAAAAGGGAGTGAATGTATTGCTAAAGACAATAGGACAACCAAAAATCAATATGACCAACCTTTTGATGGCAGCGGAGTTTTTTAACCAGCTTGGTGATTCGAAAAGTCTTGAAGTAGCTTTAGTTAGGCTTACCCAAAAAATGCCTGAGAGTCCAGAAAGTTGGTATGATCTAGCCGGAGTTCAGGCTTCTAATGGAACTAACATTCAAGAGGCTTGGAATACTTTAATAAAAGCGTTGTCGCTTGATAAAAGTCGCCGTTCTTCTAATGCAGCTGCTGATAATTTGTACGAGAGAGTGCAGGATGATCCCCGCTTTGCAGAGATAAGATTATTGCCAGAGTTTAAGTCGTGGAAGCCTTGAAAATTATTTAGTCCTCTTTGGTTTCGAAAAAATTTGGAACTGCTTCCCTTGACAATTTTTTAGCTCGTCTAAGTATTTCCTTAGGAGAATCACTACTCAAAGCAAAATCTGCCAGTTCTTTAGCCTGTGTCACATTAATGTTGCGTATCAACATTTTTACTCTGGGAACCATTGATGAGGCCACGCTCAATTCTTCTACTCCTAGCCCAATGAGAAGCGGGACCATTGATAAGTCGCTTGCCATTTCCCCACAAACACCTGTCCATATACCATTCTCTTTACCAGCATCTACTGTGGTTTTAATAAGTCTTAAAATGCCCGGGTGAGTTGGTTCGTAAAGATGAGCAATTTTTTCATTTAGTCTGTCAACTGCTAGCGCATATTGAATCAAGTCGTTGGTGCCTATGCTAAAAAAATGAACTCGCTTTGCGAGTTTATCGGAAATCATTGCAGCTGATGGAGTCTCTATCATTACTCCAATCTCAATTTTTTCAGAAAATTTCTCTCCTTTAACCCTTAGCTCTTGTTGGCATTCTTCTAGAAGATTATTAGCTTCATCCAATTCGTCTATTCCAGAGATCATGGGGTACATGATTTTTAGATTTCCAAATGCACTTGCTCTTAGGATAGCTCGTAATTGAGTTCGGAAAAGGTCTTTTTCTTGAAGGCAAAGTCTTATAGCTCTCCAGCCAAGAAACGGATTCATCTCTGCAGATACATTGACATGCGATAAAAGTTTATCTCCACCAAGGTCGAGCGTACGAATAATTACTGGTTCTGGATTTAGTGCCTCAGATACTTTTTTATAAGACTGAAACTGTTCCTCTTCATCTGGTAAATCTGTCCGATTAATAAACAGAAATTCTGTTCGAAAGAGTCCAACACCAGTCGCTCCACTTTTTAAAACAGCTTGAACATCCGTGGCTCGTTCAATGTTGGCTGAGAGAGTTATTGAATGGTTGTCTAGAGTTTTTGCTGGCTCAGTCCTTATTTTTTGTAGACTCGTCTCGATTGTATTTTGGCGTTTTACAAGCTGTCCATATTCGAAGAGTAGCTGATCGGAAGGGGAAATGACAACGAAGCCGTTAAAACCGTCGAGTAGAATGGATTGCCCTGCTTTTAATTCATGGATGTCTTTACCAAGGCCAAGCACTGCTGGGATTTGAAGTGATCGAGCTAAGATTGCTGTATGAGAAGTTTTGCTGCCAATTTCTGTAATGAATCCTAATACTTTTTCTGAGTCTAAATTTGCTGTGTCGGACGGGGTTAGGTCATTTGCCACTATAATACATGGTTCAGTGAGATCCTTGAGCCCGTACTGTTTTGATTGGCCTGTTAAATTTCCTAACACTCTTTGAATAACATCTCGAATATCAGCAGCCCTCTCACTTAAATACGAATCATCAACTGCGCTCAATGCTTCAGCATATTTCTCTGTGGCATTATACAAAGCGTATTCGGAAGAAAGTTTTTCTTCTCGAATTTTTCGGTTTACTTCTTCTAAAACTGCAGGATCTTCTAGCACTAAAAGATGTGCATCAAAAATTAAAGATTGCTTCGCACCAATTTTATCATGAAGCCTTTTTTGTATTTCTAGTATCTGTTGACGTGTTTTGTCCAGTGCTGCTAGGAATCGGGCCTCTTCAGCTTCTGGGTTGAGTGTTTCAAAACTAGTTTTAGCTGGAACGATTCGATGACGATTTAAAACCACAACTCGACCTCGGGATACGCCTTCCGAAACGGGAATACCGCGTAATTTAAGTTCTGAATTTTTATTGTCTAAAGACACCGAAGAAAGACTAAACGAGGATAGTACAGCGTGAAAGAATTAAGAAAATTAATTAAGGTATTTATTTTTTTGCTTTTCTGAGACTTGTTTCAATTGTGATTTCATTGAAAAGTACGCAGCGGATATTCATATTGATTCATGCCTGATTCTCTTAATCATCAGTTGATGTCTCTTCGCAATGGAGCGATCAGTCTGGTAAAGCGTCTTGTCGATGCTGGTTTTGAAGCGTTTTTTGTTGGAGGATCAGTTCGGGATGAGCAGCTTAGTCTTATACCACAGGATTATGACATTGCGACTGATGCTAAGCCTGAAGACGTAGAACATTTGTTTAGTAAAACTATTCCAGTTGGAAAGAAGTTTGGGGTTATTATTGTTTTAGATTCTGGCCATGAATATCAGGTAGCTACATTTAGAGCTGAGGCAGATTATTCTGATGGCCGACATCCTAATAGTGTAAGTTTTGCCGATGCTCGTGAAGATGCATTACGGCGTGATTTCACAATTAATGGCTTATTTTATGATCCTATAGCTGAAAAATTGCATGATTGGGTGGATGGTAAGAACGACCTTAAATTAAAATGTATTCGGACAATTGGGAATCCAGTGGAGCGGTTTTGTGAGGACCGCTTGAGAATGTTGCGTGCCGTACGCTTTGCTGCACAACTTGGATTTAAGATTGAGTCTAAAACATTTAACGCAATTCGAGAAAACTGTTCTCTTATTTTGGATGTTAGTGCAGAGCGTATTCGTGACGAATTATTAAAAATTTTTAAACCCTCTTATGCTGATCGTGGATTAGATTTGTTACACAAAAGTGGATTGCTGGCTAAAGTTCTTCCTGAGTTGGAGGAGTTGATCGGTTGCGAACAGTCGTCTGCGCATCACCCTGAAGGTGATGTTTTTGAGCATGTTAGGCTTATGCTTAGTAAGTTAACGACTGAAGCTGGTACAGAATTAATTTGGTCTGTATTAATGCACGATATCGCAAAGCCAGAGACATTCAGTCGAGATGAGAATGGGCAAATCCATTTCTTTGGTCATGAGAAAAAAGGAGAGGATATTTCTCGTAGAGTTTTGAAAAGATTGCGTTTCCCAAATAATGATATCGATGCTGTGGCCACTTGTGTGCGACACCATATGCAATTACATGATGTGAAAAAGCTGCGAACAGCATCTCTTCGAAAGCTGTTTCTACGGCCTCATTTTATGACAGAGTTGGAATTGCATCGGATTGATTGTATTTGCTCCTCTGGTAATTTAGACAATTTTATTTATCTCCAAGATCAACTTCAAGTCTTTGAAAGAAAGCCGGAATTAAAGGAATCATTTATTAATGGAGATGACTTGATCACCCTTGGTCAACTTCCTGGGCCTGATTTTGGTCATTTGTTAAAAAAGGCAAGAGATCGTCAACTTGAAGGAGAGATTACTAGTCGAACACAGGCGCTTGGTTGGCTTAAGGCTCAAGTGGAAAAGATTGAAAATTCTGATTCATGATTCTGAAAAATTAAATCACTTATTGATTATTTTTTTCCATATCGGCACGCGACTTTTCATTTCGTTTATCAAGTATTGGCAAGCAGCAAATGCTTCTTTCCGATGGCAGGAAATAACTTCGACCCAAAGTGAAGCTTCATTAACTTTGACGATTCCTATGCGATGAATTAAACGAATGGATTCGATAGGCCAACGTTCATTAATCTCCGAAAAGATTAGTTTGAATTGGTGTTCTGCCATTTCATCAAATGATTCATAGTTAATTGCTGAGATCTGAGATTCGCCTTCTTGGGCGCGAACAATACCAGAAAATGTAACTACTGCGCCTGCCTTTTCACTTATCGTTTGGTGTTTACATAAGGCTATTTCGTTTATTAGTTCAGTGGATATGTTTAATTCAATTTTCATTAACCGCCTTGTACTGGTGGAAAGAGTGATACTTCATCACCATCGGATAAAACGAAATTACTATCTTGATAATCGACATTCACGACCTTAAGGGTGCTATTCTTGGCGGCTTTGAGTTCCAAAAACTTGTCGCAAACCTTCTCGTGTAATTGCCCTAAAGTTATCCCTTGATCGACTTCAATGCTGGTTTGTTTGCAACCGGTTAAATCGGAAAAATAAGACCAGAAACGCACTTTGATTTTCATAGAATAAATGTTGGAATGAGCAGTTTTGAATATCTGATAAGATTTATTTTCTGCATTTTTCACTAATTATTTAAAGCTCCAATGAATGGCAAGTTTCGAAAATGCTCAGCATAGTCGAGGCCATAGCCTACTGCAAATTCGTTAGGAATTTCAAAGCCAACATAATCAGCTGGAGTAATGTATTCACGGCGAGCCTTTTTTGATAGCAAAACACAGGTGCTTATTTTGCGCGGATGCATAGTATTAATTTTATCAATTACCGATTTTAGTGTTTTTCCGGTATCGAGGATATCGTCGACAATTAGTACGTCTTGGTCTTTGACGTCAATATTTAGTTCCTTGGTGAATACAAGTTTTGATGATTCGGTATTATTTCGATAACTTGATACACCGATAAAATCCAAGCGCAAAGGAAGATCAATCTTCCTGACAAGATCTGCTAGGAAAATAATTGTTCCAGTGAGAAGCCCAACAACAATTAGATTACTGTTTTTGAAGTCAGAATTGATTTGGTCAGCTAGTTCGGCAACACGCTCCTGAAGCTTTTCTTCAGAAATTAATGTCTTAGCTAAGCGATCACTTGGGCTCCTCATTTTATTTGTTTAGATATGGCGTGAGTCGTCCTCGTCTTTTTTTGTATAGCCGCTTTCCTGTCGCTGGAAATTTACTTCATTTTTTTTCAGATAAGCTTCAAAGACATCATCGGCACTCATGCCAAGTGTTTGCGCTAGGCTGATAAGAAAGTGGAAAAGGTCTACAACCTCTACTCTGGCATTTTGCTCATCGAGTTTTTGGTACTTGGCCCACCATTTCCAAGGCACACTATCGGTGAGTTCTGCTAACTCTTGCGACATTGCACGACAGTAATTAAGTACCCACTCAGTTTTCTGTTCATCGTTGAATTCATCTGTGCTTACTCCAATACGTTCATTGAGTGCTTTCTGCATTCTGAAAAGTTCTCTCAATTGATCCGGTTGATCCATACAGCTAATGTCTGCACTTGAGTGCCGAGTAATCAAGATCTTTTCTGATAATTGCTTAATATTAGCTTGGCTTATGTGTTGAATTTTCTTGAAGAAAGAGTCTGTCAAACTGAATATGTCTTTTCTTAAAATATGAAATCTTTAACTCATATTAGTAACTTTGATAGTTTGAAGGTGGTATGATAAATAGCTTGGTAATTTCTCCCTATTTTCTAAGGATTTTAGCAACTTTATCTTTGTTGTTTTTACATATAGCCAATACGGAGGCAGTAACATTGAAGGAGGGTCGTCAGTTTTACGCTACTGGTGAATATGCTAAAGCAATTGAGTCATGTGAAAAAGCCATAGAAGACAAGCAGTTTGATAGTGGTTGGAGATTGTTGTTACTTCGATCGTATCTGGTTACTGGCCAACTCCTCCAAGCCAAGAAGTTGTCTGAAACTTTGCTTCAAGATTACAAATACCGCTACAATGCTGAGGCTCTTTGGTTGTTTCACCTTTCATTCGAGGCTAATGGAGAATCTGATAAGTCAAAGCAGATGCTGCAAATTATAATGCAGTTTTTAGAAGGTCAGCGAGGGGTTAGTGATGAGAGTACAATTGTATTTATTGGAAGAGCACTTTTAAAAACAGCTACTGCTGACCCAAAACAAATTAAAGAGAATTTATATGATCGTGTCCTTAAATCTGACCCCGAAAACCGAGAAGCATTGCTAGCAGTTGGTGAATTGGCTTTGGCTAAGCGAGATTTCAAATTAGCCGGACAAACATTGACGAGAGCCATTGGGATTTATCCAGAAGATGCAGATCTTTTATATGCTTTAGCAAAAGCGTATTCAGAAAGTGATCCATCCCAAATGGAAGAGCCTTTACATAAGGCTATGTTTTCTAACCCAGATCACATTCCGTCTTTATTATTACAGGCTCATAATCAAGCTGATGCCGAGCAGTATGAAACTGCAAATGGAATACTGAAGGCGATATTTAAAATAAACCCACATCATCCTGAAAGTTGGGCTTTGCAGGCTTCTATTCACACTGTTCAGAATAAATCTCAGGAAGCTAAGACTGCTCGCGAGAATGGATTAAAGTTTTGGAAGACAAATCCGCATGTTGATTACGAAATAGGAAAAAAGCTTTCTTCCAAATACCTCTTTAAGGAAGGAGCTTTTCATCAGCGATTAGCCTTGGGTTTTGATAAGGGCTATGTTCTTGCTAAGACTCAATTGGCTCAGGATTTACTCAGGCTTGGCCAAGATGATGAAGGCTGGAAATTAGCAGAGGAAGCGCATAAAGAAGACGGATATGATGTGACAACATATAACTTATTAACTCTTTATGATTCGCTGAAAAATTATGTAAATATCAAGCGCGACGGATTTATCTTAAGGATGACAAGAGATGAGGCGGCACTTTATAGTGAAGAAGCTTTAGAGTTGCTGATTCAGGCTCGAGATTTATTTTCTAAAAAATATAATACTAGAATTGAGGATCCGGTGATTGTAGAGATTTTTCCTGAGAAAAAAGATTTTGCAGTTCGGACTTTTGGCATCCCTGGTGGCGATGGGTATATGGGTGTTTGCTTTGGTAAAGTTATTACTGCAAATAGTCCTAAGTCTCTTATCGCTTTTCAGCAGAATTGGCAGTCGTTATTATGGCATGAGTATTGCCATGTCATAACTTTGCAAAAGACAAAAAATCGTATGCCGCGTTGGTTTAGTGAAGGTATTTCAGTTTACGAGGAAAGGCTAAGGCACAGCTCTTGGGGAGAGCAAATGACGCCAGAATATCAGGAATTTATTCTTGGAGGAGAATTGAGTCCGATAGAGCGTTTAAGTATGGCGTTTCTTGTTCCGAAGAGTGCGGCTCATATTCAATTTGCCTATTATCAATCATCTTTGGTTGTGGAATATCTGGTGGAAAATTATGGGGAGGAATGTATTAGTAAGATTTTGCAAGATCTTGGTGATGGAATATTTATTAATATCGCTATAGAAAATCATGCCTCTAAACTGGACGAGTTGCAGCCAGCATTCACAGAATATGCAACTGCAAAAGCAAAAGATTTCGCCGCCGAAGCAGATCTGACTAAACCTAATCCCCTTGAGGTTAACCCTCTTGATCAAAACGCAATCGTTGATTGGCTGGAGTCGAATCCCAATAATATTTGGGCATTAAATGCAACTTGTGTAAATTTGATTGATCAAGAGAAATATCTTGAAGCAATCCCGTTATTAGAAAAATCGATTAAGTTGTATCCGCGCCAACGAGGCGGGAGTTCCCCATATGGAATGTTAAGCTTAGCCCATCGTGAGCTCGGACAGGCGGATAATGAACTATCTGTCTTGGAGAAGTGGGCAGCCATTGAAGATTCTGCAACTAAATTATATGAGAGGTTAATGAAAATTTATGCTGATCGAAAAGATTGGCCTTCGGTTGAACGTTCCGCTAAGCGCTTCTTTTCAGCTAACCCTTTATCTCCAGTTTCTCATCGCTTTATGGCTTTGAAATCTCAAGAAACGGGAGATAAGGCTGCTAGCGTTCGGCCACTTAAAAGGCTTTTACTCCTTAACCCGGCTGACCCCGTCGATTTACATTTTCGATTGGCCTCTGCATTGGTCGATATTTCACCGGATGAAGCAAAACGTCATGCACTTCAGGCGCTTGAGGATGCTCCGCGTTTCCGAGCTGCTCAGAATTTGCTCGTACGCTTGAATGAACCTAAAATTAAACCGTCCGAGAAGGTCAAAGCTGAATGACCGCTAAGCGCCGATTCATGCGTCTATTGTCATGTGCTTTGATGTTGGGGGTTCTTATTTTGACAACAATTATTGGCTGGAGTCAGCATCAATGGTCGCGTGGCGAAAGAGATCCCAGAGCTGGAGTTCCGAATTGGGATCGAGACGAAGAGCTGCCTAACGATATGTTCACATTTGCTCGTATTCAGTATGACTCATGGGGTAGGGGTTGGCGAGGAAGAGGTAAGTGGTCGGTGGATTACCCTGAGAGTGATTTAAATATGTCGTTTCGGTTGGAGCAACTAACATCACTAAAGGTCGATCCTGAAGGAATAGTCCTAAGTCTAAATGAGGACAAATTGTTCAATTACCCTTTCATTTATATTATAGAACCTGGGGAATTGTACTTTAGTGATGCTGAAGTTAAAGCCTTGCGCAAGTATTTGTTGAATGGAGGTTTTCTGATGGTGGATGACTTCTGGGGAGAAGCTGAATGGAAGAATTTTGAGCGGCAATTTCGTCGGGTTTTTCCAACGCGAGAAATTGTGGAGTTGCCTATTGAACACGAATTATTTCAATGCGTATTTCCTTTAAAACAAAAACCACAGGTGCCTAATCCAAGAACTGCAATGCAGGGAGCTTCTCGAGGTATTACATGGGAGCGTTGGGATGCTAAGACACCTCATTACAGAGGCGTTTACGATGATGAGGGTAGATTAATGGTTGTTATTTGCCATAACACGGATCTTGGAGATGGTTGGGAAGAGGAGAGTCGAGCTGGAGAATGGTACTTTAAAGAATTTTCTGAACCAAAAGCTTATCCTATGGGGATTAATATAATTTTTTATTCAATGACACACTAACAATGGACAACGAAACAACAGATAATACACACGAACAAGATCGGCAGGCTGTCGAACAACTAGTTGCTGGCCGTGAAAAAATAGAAAAAGAACTAGGCCGAGTAATAATTGGTCAGAAGTCGGCGGTTGAGGAAATACTTATCACTTTGTTTGCTGGTGGTAACTGCCTTATTACCGGTGTGCCTGGCCTCGCAAAGACACTTATGGTTCGTGCCATTTCCGGGATTTTTGATTTAGACTTTAATCGCATTCAGTTTACTCCTGATCTTATGCCTGCAGATATTACAGGAACAGAAATTCTTACCGATGGTGAACATGGGCGAGAGTTGCGCTTCGTCAAGGGGCCGGTATTTACAAATGTCTTGTTGGCAGATGAAATTAACCGTACTCCACCAAAAACTCAGGCTGCATTGCTTGAAGCTATGCAGGAGAAACAGGTTTCAGTTGGAGGATCCAGTCGTGAATTGCCTAAGCCTTTCTTTGTTTTGGCAACGCAAAACCCAATCGAAATGGAGGGAACTTATCCGTTGCCTGAAGCACAATTAGACCGTTTTTTACTCAACGTTTTTGTTGATTATCTCTCGGAAGAGGATGAAGTTAAGGTTGTAAGTGAAACAACTAGACGTACTGATTATAAGACTAGTCCTATCTTTAATGCTGAGGACGTAATGCGAATACAAAATGTTGTTAGAAAAGTCCCAGTAGCTGACTCTGTAATAAGATATGCTGTGAGAATTGCGGCTAGTTCAAGGCCTAATCAGCCAGGAACACCGGACTTTGTCAACGAATGGATCAATTGGGGTGCTGGGCTTCGGGCTGGTCAGGCGCTAACCATTTGTGCAAAGGCGCGAGTTTTACTGCAAGGGCGTTCACATGTAACTCCGGATGATATTAAAGCTCTCGCAGTACCGGTTTTGCGTCATCGTATTTTGACAAATTTTAAAGCTGAAGCAGAAGGTGTTGATACTGCTCAAGTGATTCGTAAAATTATTGAAACTATTCCTGTTCCGTGAGTCGACCAAATACAACACACCGTTTCCTGGATCCAAGGGCCTTGATGGAAATCAAAAGCCTTTCGCTTCGAGCGCGTGCTGTTGTTGAAGGGTTTATGAGTGGACTGCATCGTAGTCCTCGAAATGGATTCTCCACCGAGTTTACGGAGTATCGTCAGTATTCACAAGGTGACGATGTTCGTTTTTTAGACTGGAAAGTGATGGCTCGAAACGATCGTGAATTTATTAAAAAGTTTGAAGATGAAACCAATTTACGCTGCACATTCATGGTTGATTTTTCTAAATCTATGGAGTTTGGCGGCGATGATTCCGGTGTTAAAAAGAGCGATTATGGCCGAACCCTTGCTGCATCTTTAACTTGGTTTTTATTGCAGCAAAGAGATGCTGTTGGATTGGCAACGTTTGATCGTGATGTTCGAGAATTTATTCCTCCTCGTTACCGACAGGATCAGCTAAATACTATTTTAGGCCGGCTGGAGACGCAACCAGTTGGTCAGGTGACTGACTTGTGCCAAGCATTGAATAAATTGGCATCTCTTGTTGGCAAGCGGGGTATGATCGTTTTAGTGTCTGATTTTCTAACTCCGATTGCAGATCTAGAGAAAAGCTTAAATTTGTTTACTGCAGCCGGGCACGATGTACGAGTTGTTCAATTGTTGGATCAGCGTGAGCTTAATTTTGATTTTGAAGACGCTGCGATTTTTGAAGATATGGAAAGCGGTCGAAGTCTGATTCTCGATCCTAGCTTAGCCCGCGAATCTTATTTAGAGAAAATCAAAGCTCACAATGCTGCACTTGATGATACTTTTAGTGCTCAAGGTATTACTTCATTTCGAGTGACCACTACGGAGCCTATGGAGCTTGTTTTATTACGTTTTCTTCAACAACAGCCCGCCAGAGCCGTAGTTAGGCAGCGAAGATCAACCGGAAGGACTGCTGCATGAGTTTTCTAACACCTCTTTATTTAATTGGAGCAATAGGATTGGCTATTCCAATTATCTTGCACTTATTGCATGACAGACCGAAGAACAAACAGGTGTTTGGTAGTCTGATGTTTCTTGATAAGACCAAGCCTCCTGTTGATCGCAAGAGGCGGCCAACCCATTTGCTTCTTTTGTTATTACGTTGTCTTGCTCTTTTATTGCTGGTTTTCGTATTTGCGAGACCGTTTGTTACGGTTGATGACCCTGAAGCAACTGGAAAACGTGATCGTCAATGGTTGACGGTCCTTCTTGATCGAAGTGCTAGCATGCAACGTGGTGATCTTTGGATACAAGCCAAAGGTAATGTGTTGACTGCTATTGAACAACTGAGTCCTGGTGATCACTTTGCATTATATGCTTTTGACAATAAGGCTGACCTTTTGATAGATGTTACTTCATGGCAAGGTAGTGCATCAGAGGGAGAAGTTAAGCAACTACTTGAACGACTAGATAAACCGAGTTTTGGTGGTAGTAACCTTGGACAAGCTCTTGTTTTTGCTGGGGAAGCGATTCAGGAATATGAGGCTAATCCTGATGAACAGCCTTTGGTAATGCATGACATACTTGTCATTAGTGATATCCAAAAAGGTTCTCGTTTAGGAGATGTTCAAGGTTACGAATGGCCGACTGGAATAAAGGTATCTTTTGATCAAATCGGTGAGGATGACCAAGGAAACTGTGGTGTTGAGCAAGTGGCTGCTCGATCTCTTTGGGCTGTGACTGAGTCAGTACCATCTTTTAGGATTAGCAACTCTTCAAACTCATCAACTGACGAGTTCGATTTTGTTGCCCAGATTTCAGATAGTAATAAAACGCTAAGTCAAAAAGTTCATGTGCCTCCAGGAAGAAGTAGGGTAATTGAGTTTCCGAATGAATGGTTGGATCAATCCATTAATCAGCTTTCCCTTCGTGGAGATGTTTCAGATTTTGATAATATTTTTTATATCGCTCAAGAGAAGCAGCAAAGTGTTCGTCTTGTTTATATTGGAGAAGACAAACCTGATGATGCGGAGGGATCGCTATTTTATTTGAAAAGCGCATTCCAGAAAACGAGTGCATTAAATTTTGATGTGCAATTTATCAGTGGGCAATCGACAGCTTCGTTGCCAGAAGCAGACTTGTATGTGGTGGGAGACACATTGAATGAGAAATTATCCGCGTCACTCGACAAGGCTGTGAGATTAGGGAGCACTGCACTTGTGATTGTTCATTCTGAAAAACAAACCAGTAATATCAAGCAGTGGCTTGATGCCCCAAATTTGGTTATTGATGATGTGAAATCAAAGGATTATGGGCTTTTGCAATCTCTCAAACTGGATCACCCAATTTTGTCGGTTTTCCGTGATTCTCGTTATAGTGATTTCACTAATTTGCATTTTTGGAATTATCGTGAACTTCAAAATCTGCCTAAGGAAGGTGTTCAGGTGTTAGCACAATTTGATACCGGTCCGCCTGCTTGGTTGCTTGCTTCTCGTGAGAAAGGTCGTTTGATAGTAATGACTTCAGGTTGGAGGCCGACGGATAGCCAACTGGCTTTATCTACTAAGTTCATACCGTTGCTTTATTCTGTCCTGCAACCCGTCCTAGAGTCTAAAACCCAGTCTCGTCAGTTTTTCGTTGGTGATCAGATCAAAATATCTAAATTTAATAATGGCAATGTGGCTGGCAGCATTTCAATTATCCCTCCAGGAAAAGAGGACGCTTCTATTAAAGTAGGGGATGTTTTTTTGCCAGATAAACCAGGATTATATAAAGTTATGGGAACTGATTGGTCAGATATATTTGCAGTAAATATCTTACCATCTGAAAGTCGCACCGAGCCTATTCCAATGGACCAATTTCAAAAGCTAGGGCTACCAATGAACGATCTGGCAGCAACCCCAGAGCAGCTTGCGTCGTCAGTTGCAAAAGAAAAGACTGAGGCGCAACGTCACGAATACTGGCAATGGGCCTTGGCGGCTATGCTTTTGTTTGTCATTATAGAAACTTTTCTGGCTGCAAAAGGCAGTCGGACAGGAGAACTTATCACAGCATCATGAATGAACCAATAACACTGGAGGAAAACCTAACTTTCTACCGGCAGCAACATCGCCGCAGGAAACTATACTCTGGCTTGGCCATATGTTGGTCGATTTGCGCGATTGTGGCTATTGTATTGATGCTTGCCGAAGCACCGGCATTGGCTTGGCCAGTACTTGGGATTTCATCTGCTGTTTTGGCTGCACTTGTTTTGGTTAAGGTGTGGATGGTAGATTGGCTGACATTGAATGAAATTGTAAGGATGATCGAACAGCATTATCCAGGACTTAACAAGTTGTTGGAAACGGCTTCAGAACAATTAGAGAAAAATGATCCCGAAAGGCTCGACTATATGCAGCAGCGGGTTCTTGCTGAGGCTCTTCAAGCTAGTAGAGATCAAGGCTGGGAGATGGAGTCTAATGGGAGACTAGCATTGACGCATGTTTTTCATGGAGCTTCTTTAACTGTTTTTTTGTTTGCTTTCTGGCAGTTGGCTGAAAGAAATGAGTCTTCAGGTTACGGAAATGCTCGAATAGCTTTTGCCGGAGTAGAAGTAATACCCGGAGATACTAATATCGTTCGAGGTGCCAGCTTAATAATTTCAGCAGAATTTTCTGATTTTAAATCCGACGTCAAACTGGTTGTTCAGGAACCAGGTAGGCCCAAACGCTGGATGTCCATGAATCAGAGTCTTGACGATCCAACTTACAGCTATCGCCTCACAAATGTTCAATCTAATGCTTTGTACAATGTTGTGTATGATGGTCTTGAAACTGATCTATATCGCATGATGGTGTTTGAATACCCTAATCTTAAAAATTCCCAGGCAAAGTTGGTTTATCCTGAATTTACAGGTCGAGAAGATAAGACAATTAAAAACACTCGACGCCTTACTGCAGTCGAAGGGACCGGGCTAACGTTTGATTTTCAATTCAATAAACCTCTTAAATCAGCGATTTTAAAGGCTCGTGATAATGACAGGGATGACATTGTGCTTAATGCAACTGAGGATGATGACATGAAATATCAATTATTATGGGGTTTTAATGAGACTGGAGAATTTCGATATGAATTGCATTTAGAAGATCAAGACGGTCGCATGAATCAGTTTCCATCCCAATACGTTTTCAACGTAATGGAAAATCTTCCGCCAGCACTCAAATTTAAAGCCCCTGCTGGAGATACGGAAGTGACGGCTATAGAGGAAATGCGATTACAGGGTGAGGCTCGTGACGATTATGGGATTGAAGCGTTAGGTATCGGTTATCAATTAGCGGGTGAACAGCCGAAACACATTGCAACACAATATGATGGGTTAGCTACCAATAAATTAGATGTTTCTTACATTATTCGAATGGAAGAACTTGATGTCGAAGAAGGGCAGGTAGTCAGTTATTTTCTATGGGCGGATGACAGAGATAAGGAAGGAGAATTACGGCGAAATTTTAGTGATTTATTCTTCGCTACAGTTCGTCCTTTTGATGAAATTTTTCGTCAAAACCGTTCGGCTACTGAAGGACTGCGACAGGAGCAGGAACAACGACAGGGAGAAGGTGGTGAGGGAGGTGAGCAGCAGCAATCCATCAGCAGATTACTTGATAACCAAAAGGAAGTAATTAGTGCTACATGGAACCTCAAACGCCGCAAGCCTGATGATAAAAAAATGTCTGAGGACATTCAGGTAGTACTCGATTCCCAAAGTGAATTGCTCAGCATGCTTGAGCAGGCTTCTGCAATGTTGCAGGACTCGGAATCTGGTGGGCAAGCCTATCAGGCTAATGAAGCTATGCGGGGTGCGACTGAAAATTTGGCTTCGGCTATAGATGCTGAAGGAAAAGAGATTTCGAAGGCACTTTCGGATGCAATTTTGAATGAGCAAACCGCCCTTCAACATTTGCAAAAGCTTCGTGAAAATGAATTCCAAATTTCTCGCCAACAGGCTCGCCAACAGCGTCAACAACAGCAGGGTAGAGGGAACAGTAATAGGGCTCAACGTCAGTTGGATCAGCTTAATATGCAAGATTCTCGGAACAATTATGAGCTCGAGAGTAAGGCTGAACGTCAGCAGCAACAGGCTCAGCAACAGGGAGAGCGAGCAGAGCAGTTGCAAACTCTCAATCGACTTAAGGAACTTGCCCGCCGCCAATCTGACCTTAACGAACGACTTCAGGAGCTTCAGATTGCACTTCTTGATTCCGAGGAAGAAGCGGAACGCGAGCGTATTGAGCGAGAGCTAAAGAGATTACAAGAAGAACAGCGTAATCTTATTGATGATCTTGATGAGGTGCAGCAGAGAATGGAGCGAAATCAAAATGATGAACTAGCCGAGTCTCAGCAACAATTGGAACAGGCCCGTGAGCAGATGGATGAAACAGCTCGTAACTTGGAGCAGCAGAACTTGTCGCAGGCAGCCAATTCTGGTTCTCGTGCTAGCCGTAACCTGGAAGAAGTTGAGGAAGATTATAAGGAGCAAACTGCTAACGAATTTGCAGAGGCGATGCGTGAGATGCGACGTGATGCTCGCGAACTCGATTCCAACCAGAATGAATTGAATAAGGCTATAGAACAGGATCGTCAGAATTCATTCCGTTCATTAAGTGAGGAGGGTAATTTAAAGGATGTATTAGATATTACTGAACAGCAGAAGGGGCAGCTTGATGATTTATTAAAACAGATGGAACAAGTATCTCGCGAAGCTGAGAACTCTGAAAAGCTCCTTTCCCAGGAACTGTACGATGGCATTCGTCGTGCACAACAGGACAATATGGAGCAATCACTTGATCAGCTATCATTGTTAATGCGCAATAATCTGCCTGATGAAACTTCTGATATTCAACGTGGGCTAACTGAGAATATTTCTGAATTGCGAGATACGGTAGAACAGGCGGCTGAAAAAATCATTGGCAATGATGAGGACGCTATGCGCTTTGCAGCAGATCAGCTCGATGATTTGCGTGAGCAAGTTGAGCGTGAAATGGAGAACGCTTTAAATATGCAGGGTGAAAGAGGGGAGCGTTCACGTGATCAGCAGGAAGAGGGGCAAGGTCGGCAGCCTCAAGAAGGCGAAACTGGTCAACAGGAGGGTGAAGGTTCTCGAGGTCAAGGCCGAGGACGTGATCAGGAGGAAGAGGGACAAGGTCGGCAGCCTCAAGAAGGCGAAACTGGTCAACAGGAGAGTGAAGGTTCTCGAGGACAAGGTCGTGGACGTGATCAGGAGGAAGAGGGACAAGGTCGGCAGCCTCAAGAAGGCGAAACTGGTCAACAGGAGGGTGAAGGTTCTCGAGGTCAAGGTCGTGGACGTGATCAGGAGGAAGAGGGACAAGGTCGGC
>Ga0163179_10001123_pt1 | contig 19040 bp, 12 predicted proteins | sample AtlANTMetagenome_FD_109643 | JGI IMG/M metagenome (GOLD analysis project Ga0163179, IMG submission 109643) | Marine eukaryotic phytoplankton communities from the Atlantic Ocean - Atlantic ANT 2 Metagenome | ecosystem: Environmental > Aquatic > Marine > Oceanic | place: North Atlantic Ocean... | reverse complement strand
GAGGGCGGCTTCACGCCCCTGCTGTGCGCGGCCTCTACGCCTGCTCGTAGTGCCGGTTCACTGAGGCTGCGGGCTTCGGTGACTGGCATCTTGATCACCGAAGCTCCACCAGCGCTCAGGCTCGCTACTGCTTTTTGCACTTCGCTCTCGTTCTCGCACTCAATGCCGTATCCGAGCGAGCCCCAGCTCTGTGTGGGGTATCCCTGCACGGCTGTGACCATGGGCCCTGACTGCAGCAAGGTCATGGGCGCCACATCGTCATCAAGGCTGTGAATGGGTGCGGCCAGATCGACCGCTGCTGCGATGCCGCCATCAAGCATCTGCTCGCGGCGCGGCAAAAAGCTCAGGTGCACGTGGCTGTCGATAAAGGCAGGGGCCAGCCAGCGACCGCTCAGATCAACAACCCTGTCTGCTTTAGCGTTGAGATCACCGATGGCTGTGATGGTGCCCGACTCTATGAGCACATCAACGCTTTGACCTGAATAGGGCCCCGAGCCGACGACGGTCGCACCCTGAAACAATACCGAGCCGACCTGCAGGATCTGTGAATCCCCCGGCTCTGCTTGCACGACACAGCCACAAAGGGCCAACAGCAAGAGACCAGAGGTCGCTGCGACAAGAGCGCTAAGAGTGCTTTGAGATGCGATCATGTGTCCCCGCCCTTCACGACACACTACACCTGGCTCTGGCGCGCCATTGCTCAGCGAGCTGTTTTGGGGCTCTGCTATCTCAAGTCATGCAGGGCTCATGTATCCAGGCTTTGCAGGGAGGCAGTGAGCTCGGGGCCCTCGTTACGTAACGAGTTAATCAGATGCTGCTGGCGTAATACCCATATATCCGAGGAGGGCCTCTATCTCGTCTGAGCGATTTGGAAGATAAGAGGCAAGAATCCGGCGAGCATCGTTCTCTTTAGCTCGTCCTCGCACGGCGCGTAAAACAGGCTCAACAGGCTCTCTCATCACAACACGTCGGGCTAAAAAGGCTGACCAACTTTCTGGGGTTGCTGAATAAATCTCTTCGAGGTGGTCTTCCAACCATTCGCTATCAAAATGAAACATCCCAGCCACCACTCCGACCCCCGCTCCAGGCCTAATGGCCTCTTCCCGAAGTAATGACAAAATTGTGGGCTCAGTAGCTTGTTCGATTCGCGCCTTGGTTGGGGCAACAGTTGCTCGTGCCAATTCAATTCGAAGATCTCTTGTCCCATCCTCAGCAAGTGGATCAATGGTGTCTCGAAATGATCCGTCATCGTTCAGCAAGCATCGACAGAGGACTCCATAGTCAGGGGCATCTTGCGCTAGCGAAAAGAACCTTACTGAACTGCTTCTTACAGAAGGGTCCTCATGTACCACGCAACTAGCCATAGCCCATGCGATTGACAAGCCCGGAATTGTGGGGCCCCAATGGCGCCATCCTTGGGCAAATGCCGCATAAACAGTCGGGCTCTCGGAGAATCCCCTCAAAGGCTTTTTACCTGAGAGCACAGAGGCCACCGCCTCCACAGCATCTTCTCCAGCACCAAAGAAGTTACCTCGTAAAGAAACTCTTGAAACTCCAGAAGGTGATGCAGGTTTGTCAGGAAGAGGCATATGTGGAAATCAAGGCCTAAATAACTTCGGGCTCAATATCAATCCCTTCGAGGTAAAGCCATTCTTTGACTTCAATCCACGTCTTTAAAGTTGCAACCTGATGAGGTTTCGCGTCCATAGCCAGTGCCGCCTCTTGTGCTGCACCGGGATCGAATGAAGTGGCTACATTACGGAGTTCCGAACTCCAGTGCTCTGACATTAGCTGAAGTTGTCCGATGATTACTTCACAATCGGTTGCGGTTTCTGCTTGCACTCCTCTTCCAACACCTTCAGGAATCCCGCCTTCCGTGATCCCCCATTTACTCCCCTCTCCCCACTTCCACCATGGATCTCTTTCATCACCTTGGGCAATGCCGTCAAACACAGTTGGCTTATGTAGTTGAATCGTTCCTAGAAGAGCTGAAGGATCTGTCCACTGCAAGATCGCCATGCCCAAGTCGTAATTTGGGTTATCGATATACAATTCCGCAGTTACATGGTCAGCCAATTCAATTCCAGTTAATCCATGAGGAAGGCGCAACTTATCACCCTTGAAAAACCAGGCTTCATCGACCCCACCACGTAATTTCCCTGATATCGCTGGCGCTCTTCCAATGTTAATGACCCCTTCTTTGTGAGCATGTGCAAAGTGGTTTGCACTTGCCCAGTCGTTTTGGTTGGAAGCTGGGTAGTGCCCCCAAACAGACGGCAAGTCCAAAGCTCTTTTTGCGCCCTCAGGATTAAAAGCGTCGGGACCAATGATTGGCCCTTGGCAAAGATACTCGCTCTTCATCGCTTTTCTCATTGCTTCTAGAGGAAGCATCTGCTCATCAGCAGCCAACAAAGTGTCGCATTCTGCTACAAATCCAGGCACCAAACTGCTGATAGAAGAATCAGCATCTTGTAGTTGCTCCCATTTAGTTAACGCAGTACCACCTAATGCCAGACACATTGCCTCCAACGTTCGCTCGCCCGTAAAGTTCGCCAATATTTGGCGGACCAATTGCATTTTGTCGTCGGCTTTGTGCTGTTTGATTGAACACTTCTCTCGCCAAGCCTCATCTGCGAGTGTGTTTGCTTGCCTTGCTAAATCAATGACGGCGGTAACGTCACTATCCGGCAACTTTTCAAACTCGGCACCTCTACTACTTAGCGTTGCTAGTGGCGTCGGGTCGCTAGCTACCATTGGAATGGCGTCAGTACCCCTTATCTCGATATACAAGCGATGATCCTCTAGCTCTCCGCCATCACCCGTTTTTGATTTGAACTTAATCTCTTCAAATTCAATTTTCTGGCTGTCTTGAGAGGCTTCAGCCCCTTCCTCTTCCCCGCCCTGGAACATGCCCTTCACCTTCTGGATGAGCTTGCGGATGGCGCCGTGGACGGTGTCCTGGATGCCCTCGATGATCTCTTTGACCTTGGCGGTGATGCCGCCCAGGCCCAGTAGCTTGGCGAGCAGGTCGATGGCGATGGGGATGAGCGAGGCCAGGGCATCTTCGACGCCGTCGGCGGCGGGCTTGAGGATGCCGGCGGCCAGATCGGCCATGAAGTCGACGACCGACTTCACCACGCCGTAGATCTTCGAGATGTTGTCGGCCAGGAAGTTCACGAAGTTCCACACCGTCATGATCACGTTCAAGATGGCGCCGACCGGGTTGAACATCGTCGCCAGGCGCAAGACGGCCTGCTTGACGATGGTCTCCATGATCCATTCCTTGATGCCGTCGACGACCATTTCCCACAGGGAGTCGACATCCTGCTTGACCGCTTCCCACAGGCCCTCGAGGCCGCCGGTGATCAGCGCTTCGGTGTACTTCCACACGTAGTCAAAGACCGCGCCGGCCGTCTCGCCAAGCTCTTCGACGATGACGCCCTTGATGCCGTCTTGGGTGAGTCCCAGCACCTGGGCAACCAGCGAGAACACCCCAGCCAGATCCCAGTTGTCGGGCAGGGTCAGACCCATCTCGCCAAGCGGCCCGACCAGCCACTCAAAGAAGCCCGTCTTGAGGTGATCAAGGAAGTTGTCGCCAAACTGCTTGAAGCCCAGCGCGCCACCCTCGATGACGTTGCCGGCGAAACCAATAGGGTCCTCGACGATGAGATCGATGGACTCCATCGCTCTGCCGCGCATGGCGTAGAATTCTTCGGGCGGGATGCCCGCCAGGTTGAGGATGCCCTCGAGGATCAGGCGACCCATCTCGGCCCAGTCGCCGGTGAGCGCCGCCTTAGCCAGCGACAGCGCAAACTGAATGCCCGCCTTGTAGGCCTCGATCAATGCAGTGATGCCAGCGAGCATCCAGTCGAGCAGGGCGTTGACGACCTCTTTGAGCTTCTCGGCGATGTAGTTGACCGCCTGCTTGGCCAGATTCACCGCCGCGTCGATGAACTCGGTCAGCGCGGCAGCAAGCCCCGGGAAGATATCCCCCAGGAGCCCATCGACCATGAACTTGAGGAATTCGCCGTAGGCTTCAAGGGCGGCGCATACAAACGAGCAGCAGGCATCAATCAGGCCGGTGGCGAAGTCTTTGGCCGCGTCGATGACCGCGGTGACGGCGGCCACCAGGCCGTCGAGGATGGAGCCGATAGCGGAAGCCAGCGCATCAAAGGCTGAGCTGATCGCCGAGACGGCTGCATCCCACCACGAGTCATTCTCAGCTTCTGCTTCGGCGGCTCTCTTCTCAGCCTCGGCCTTGTTCTCTGCCGTGTCTTTCTTGGTGTCAGCTTCTTGCTCGGCTTTCTTGAACTCTGCGTCGATCGCGAGCTCGTCTTGAGCGACTCGAGCGTCAATGTCGGCGTGCACCTTCGCTTTCTCGCGGTCGGACTTGCCCTTCATGTCGGCTACAGCATCTTGCTGCTTGCGCTTGGTCGCTGCCTGCTCGCCTTCGATGTTAGAGCGCGCCTTGGCGACTTCCTTTTCTTGCTCGGCGTTTGCTTCGTCGATGAGCTTTTGATTCTCAGTCTCGGCCTCGCTGACCAGAGCCTGATGGTCTGCAGCCCTTTGACTCTGCGCCTTCTCAAGCTCACTGCTCGCTGTCTTGAGATGGGCCTCTAGCTGCGCCTGACCGAGCTCATCCGTCTTTGCCTTGACGTCATCGGGCAAGCCATAGGCGAGCACCTCATCCATCTTGGCGATGGACTCCATGCCCTCGACCTCGGGAATCTCAGGAGCCTCAAGGGGGTGCGCTTGCGAGATGGCCAGTGGTTGGACCTGCTCAGACCCCGGCCCACTGTCGATGGCAGCGCCAGCCTCGCCCTGAAGACGCTCGGCTTCGCTCAGCTGTGCGACTTCCTGCCGGTCGGCACGGGGCGGATCCGAGCTGCCCCGCAGATCGACATCAGGCGGCGGACCAGGCGAGGTCTCCATGTCGTCGATCTCGGTGGGAATAGCGCTCAGCGCATCGCCAAACTCTTCTTCCATGGCCGAGGTATCACCCTCTTCGCCCGCCTGCAGGTTGGGGGCATCAGGGCTCGGAGGTGCATCAGCCTCGACGGTCTCTTCCATCTCAGGATCGCCGGGCTCGGCCCCCTCGACCCCATCGCCGGCATCACGTGCATTGGCTGGTGCTTCGACAGCACCCTGTGCAACATCGGGCTCTGACTTCGGACCCAGCTCTTCGCGAACTGCAGGCAGCTGCGTATGCGCCTGAGCCTGTTCGGTGCTCATCGCCTCATTCACAGACGGGCCAAGCTCGGCCATGCCGTCGGCCTGAGCGAAGTAGCCCTTGCCCAAAAAGTCACTCGCCGCACCGCTCGCCGAGCGCTGCACAGCCTTTTGCTGCACTCCCGGCGCGTCTCCGGTAACTGAATCAAGCAACGCCTCAGCCGACCTACCGGCAACCACGGCATCGGCCACAGCATCGGCATGCTGCTCATACTTGTCGCCTTCTTTGCCGACTCCGCCCGTAAGGCTCACGCCCGAGCGCTGCTGCACCACATGCGCCGCCTCGTGGGCCGCGGTGTGCAGATCGGGGCTGCCCTTGAACGCCACCTTGTCGCCACTGGCATAGGCCTCGGCGCCCATGGCCTCAGAGGCTTCTTTTGCCTGACCACCCACCGCGGCTTTGACGTCGCTGACATCGTGGCTGCCAAAGGACTGCTGGATCTTGTCGAGATGAGGCAGCTTGCCCCCAGCACCGGCCACACCGTGGGCGGCGGCCTTGTGCACAAAGCTATCTGAACCAGCCCTCTTGCGACCCTTTTTGGCTGGATCTTCTTTGAGCTGAGTCGTGCCCGCAGCAACAGTGGGCTGAGCGCCCAGGTGCTCGACGACATGACTGATCTCGTGGCTGATGAGGGCGTCGCCAGCAGGCGAACCTGGGCTGTACTCACCCGCGCCAAAGACGATGTCGGTGCCCACCGTAAAGGCACGCGCCGAGACCGCTTCTGCAGCCTCAAAAGCGAGCTCATTGCTGTAGATGCGCACCTCGCTAAGGTCGACACCAGCTAGCTGCTCAAGGCGCGCGCGCAAGGCCTCGGGAAGAGCCTTAGCCCGCGATGCAAGGGCCCGCTTGACCCGTTCTGCCGCCGAGGCCTGCTCAGAATCGGCGCCTTGATCCTGGTCAGAGTCACCGCGAGCAAGCTCGCGCATAGCCGCCTGGAAGTCGCCACGAGATACCGAGACCACCTCATCGGCCATGCGATCGGCCTCGACCTCGATGGCATCGGTGGGCTCAGACACCGAGCCCGACTTAGCCAGGCCACGCAGAGACTGACCGACTCGAGTGACCGAGGTGATGCTCGATGGCAGCGGCACAAAGCTGCCCGCCGCCGGCAGGGCGCTGCTCGGCAGCGCCGCGCTGCTCGACTCGGATGCCGCTTCGGGAGCCTCGATACGAGGCGCCATGCCCGCCTGCACCACGTGGGTGAGCTCGTGAGCCAGCAGACGGTCGCCGGCTTTGCTGCCGGGGCGGTAGCTGTCGCCCTGGAAGGCGACATCGGCGCCCAGCGCAAATGCGTGGGCAAACAGCGCCTTGCTCAGCGCATCGGCCTTAGGCCCGGTATGCAGACGCACCTTGCTGAAGTCCACCTGAAAGCGCCATTCCATGTAAGCGCGCGTGTTGGGATCGAGCGGATGACCGCTGCCCATCTGCTCTTTGACCTGGCCGAGGTTGACCTCAGGCGCTCCGCCGCCTGTGGCGTCATACGTGACATCGAGGCCCGCTTGCGGATCGTGCACGGTGACCGACTCGGCCGAACCATCGGACTGCAAGTAGAGCTTGGCTTCGGCAGCCTGGGCCTCAAGGGCTTCTGCCTGGCGCAAGACCGAGGCTTCCTGGGCCTCGAAGCTTTCTCCGGGTGTGACGCCAAAGTGTTCCCAAGAGCGCCGCCGGGCGGCAGCATTGCGGCGAAGCTCAGCGGCCTTGGCGCTCGCCTCGGCAGGAAAGCGGGCTGCGGCCTTTGCCTCGATGCGTTGTTGGATCTCATTGGCCTGGGCCAGTGATGCCTGCTCGCGAGCAAGGAAGTCCTCAGAGAGATCCTGACCGTGGCGCTCGGCGAACATGCGATGCACGCCCCAGCCCGATCTCAGCTCAGAGACTTTTGCCTCGTCACCGCCCATAAGAGCGCGCTTCACAAAGCGGTTACCGTGACTGCGATGCAGCCTCTTAATATCGTAGTTCGCCTCAGAAAAGGTGCGCTGCACCTCGGGCTCAGCCCGGCCAATAGCGCTCATGACCTGGGGCGGCGGTGGGCTCGGGATGTGATTGCTGTAGCCGCTGCGGGCGGCGGCGGCCTGGGAAGCTAAGAAACCAGCGGTGCGGCGAGTGCGCTTGCGGCGCAGCTCTTCCTCTTCCTCGCGGTTGATCTTCGCTCTTTGTTTAGCCACTTCGTCCCCGGGGGCATCTGTTTACTGATGCAAAACCGCAGGGGCGCATTCTAGTGTGAGGTGGGCACAAGATCGAGCGGAGTCTCTATGCAAACCGCTCTTCATTAAGAATAGGGCTATAAAAGAGCGTCGCGCGATGCGCTCATCGAGGCCGCGCCACGAGTTCATTAAGCTCATCAAGCAAGCCCTTTGCCTCATCATCATGGGGGAAGTTCTCAATGGACTTCACCAGCAGCTTGCGCGCTGAATCGTAGTTGCCCTCGGTCATGTAGATGCGAGCTAAGCCGTTGTACTTGCGAAACTCGATGTCTGGATTGATGTCGATGGCGCGCTCAAGATTCTCTTTTGCCTCGTCGGTGCGGCCCTGGCGCAGATAGAGCAGGCCAAGGCCTTCGTAGGGGCAGGTGTAGTTGCTGTCATCACGCTGCAGCGCCTCACGAAAGCCCTGCTCGGCCGCTTCGTCCTCGCCTCTACCCATGCGAATCATGGCGAGTTCGGCCAGCGCATAGGGGTTGCCAGGGTGCGCTGCCAGCACGCTGGTGAGCAGCTTTTCAGCGTCGTCGAGCAGGCTCAGGCCAATGAGCGAGTTGGCCTTGCCGATCATGGCCAATTGATCATCAGCCTGGGAATCTAAGATGCGATCAAACCAAGAAATCGCCTGCACATGCTCGTTGCGGTTGGCCGCTGACCAGCCCATTCCAAGACAAGCCAGCTCGTGCACAAAGACCCCATAGCGAGTCGAGAGCAACATGCCGCCAGACTCGGCACCCGCCACAGCAGCCTCAAGGCCTGGAGCAAGCAGCGCATGGGCTTGTTCGTAGTTGCGCTCATTAATGGCCAGATGACCCCGAGCGACGGAGACTCCCGCAGCCACCAGGGCTTCACCAGCGAGGGCATCGAGAGAAGAAGCCGCCTGCTCAAAGCGACGTGAAAACAGCAGCAGGCAGGCCCTGACAAGCTGCACTCTGGGCCCTGCACCGGCGGCAAGCGATGCCTCAACGTGGCCTAGAGCTGCGCTGTAGTCACCGCTCTCAAAGGCTTCGATGCCAGCGATAAACTCACTCTCACCTGCGGTCGAGGTAGAAGCGGGCTGCTCTGACACTGCACTGGGCTGCGAGCTACATCCAACCAGCAGGCACAGCAGCGCAAGGCAAAGGCAGCGAGCCAACAACTCAGCTCCAGATCCGCTGTGCGACCCGGCGATATTCCTCGAGCGTGCTTTCCCAGCGCAACATGGTGCCTTCTTCAACGACCTGACGGCCCCCTACCCACACGTCTTTGACCTGGTTGGAGTGGCCGGTAAAGGCCACCGCAGCTAACAACGATGCTTCGGCATCAGCGCCGCTGTTCACGCCAGCAAAAGCGGGCCCCGAAATATCCAGAGACACCAGATCGGCGCGCTCGCCAATGGCAATTCCTCCGGGGGCCATTCCAGACGCACGCCGGCCAGACTGAGCGCCCACCTGCAAAAGGTAAGGAGCAACGGCACCCTGGGCATCAACCAGACAGTTACGACCGCCCGTTCGCAGGCGTTCTCCGTATTCGAGCGCAACGAGCTCAGCAAAAGGATCAATGCGCGCCTGACTATCGCTGCCAACAGACAGCTCGACGCCCGCATCCAGCAAGGCATCCAGCGCAGGCAGGCCATCACCGAGATTGCGCTCGGTGGTCGGACAGATACAGACACCAGCGCCCGCCTCACCAAGCAACTGCGCCTCACCCTCGACCAGATGCGTGGCGTGAACTGCAGTGAAGCGATCGCTCAACAAACCGAAGTCAGCCAGTGCCTGCACCGGGTGCTTACCGTGCTCTTCGAGGCACTGCGAGAGCTCAAGGGGCTGCTCGCTGACATGGGCATGCAAGAGCCTGTCACCTTCCGTGCTCATGCTCGCCAGCGCTCGAAGCCAAGTCTCATCAAGAGCACGCACGGAGTGCGCCGCCATACCCACCAACACCGGTCGGCGTGCATCGGGCGCGGCGTGGACCTCAGTCGCCTCGAGGGCGCGCAGATACTCTTCTGGGCTGGAATCGATAAAGCGACGCTGCCCTGCAGAAGGAGCCATGCCAACACCGCCGCGCTGATACCCCACGCGCAACATCGTGATGCCTATTCCCGCCGTATCAGCCGCTTCGAGCACCCGCTGCGAGAGCTCAGAGGCATCTTCATAGGGCTGGCCCCCTTGCTGATTGTGCACGTAATGGAACTCGGTCACGTGGGTGTAGCCCGCCCGCAACATCTCCATGAAGGCAAACCTGCTCACCACCTCAAGCTCTTCGGGTTCCAGATTCTGAGTGATGCGATACATGGCGGATCGCCACGACCAGAAGTCGTCGCCACTTCGCCCGGGTGCGCGGCGCTCAGTGCGCCCTCGCATCAATCGCTGAAAAGCATGTGAGTGTGTATTGCAGAAGCCAGGAAGCAGAATTCGGTTACGAAGTCGGTGCACGCCTCGACGCGGCGAGGTCGAGAAATCCGTGGGAATGCTCGAGACGTCCTGGGTAATGGTCATTACCGAGGGGTCTTTGTGCTCGCCGCGCGATCTGCGCTCGATATCCTCGATGCGACCGTCTCGACCCACGTGCACGACAACACCCGACTCAAGGTGGCCGTCGATGAGAGTCAAGTCAGCTCGAAGAGAAACAGACACTGGATTCCTATGCGAAAAGAGGAGCGTGAATCACAACTCAAACTCAAGGATACAAGACCCGGGCTCGCAAGCCCTTAGAGAGCGCCCTGGGAAAGTCCAGATCGGGCAGCAATTCAAGACCAGCATCAGCTGCAAGGTGATCTTCAAAAGCTGCATTTGAGGACGCCGCCGACATCGCAAGCAGCCAGGCACCCGGAGCAAGGCAGGACTCAATGGCAGAGAGCAGACGCGCCTGATCCCGCACTGGATGAAAGCCGCGCCCCTTACCCCTGGTCGGTACCGGCGGAGGATCGGCGATGATGCCGTCCCATTGCTCGCCGCGTTTCTTCGCCTTTTTGAGAAATTCGAACACCTCGCTGCGCACAAAGCTGCGCGAACCAACCTCTAGACCATTGAGCGCATAGTTCGCCCGACCCCGCTCAAGGGCCGAAGGAACCAGATCGACATTCTCGGCGGCGCGAGCGCCACCCAAGCTCGCTGCGATGCCAAAGCCACAGGTGTAGGCAAACAGGTTGAGGATGCGTCTTCCTTGACTGTGCTCGCGAACCCAGCGGCGCATAGGGCGAGCGTCGGCAAAAATCCCTGTGTTGTGCCCGTGACAGAGATCGACAGCAAAGCGCAGCCCGTGCTCGCGCACCTCGATGCGCCCAGGCCGAGCAGGTATGCGATCACCACCAATAGCAACGCTGGGAGCCCCTGAAAGCAGGCGACCTTGCCCTCGCTGCTCGTCACGGCAGCGAGGCTCTTTGAGATAGAGGCTAAGTCCGCCGCCCTCGAATTCATGCAGCCAGGATCGCAGGGCATCAAGGTCGGCTTCGCAGGCACCGTCTGGCAGAAAGCAATGCACCAGCACAGCGTGCCCATATCGGTCTGCTGTCCAGCCCGGCGCGCCCTCTTCGCGGCCATCGAGCAGGCGATAGACATCACAGTCAGCAGCCTGCTGATGAAAGCTACCTCTCGCCTGCGAGGCCCTGGTCAGGACCTCGTGCAACGACCCCATAGCGCTCTGCGTCTCAGTCCGAGAGTGTCGCCAGGGCGCTCGAAGAGGCCTGCTCCATCAGCTGCGTCACTCTCTTTGCCATGCGGCTGGGATCAACCAGGGGGCTGCCCTCGCCGAGCAGCACCTGATCGTGCAGCATCTCGATCCAAGAAGTGACCTGCTCCGATTCGGGTGCCAACTCATGCAGCTGCTTGAGGTTGAGCACCAGCGGGTGAGTGGGGTTGACCTCGAGGATGCGCTTGCTGCGCGGCACGCTCTCGTCTTGAGCACGCAGCAGGCGCTCGAGATAAGCGTGGTGCCCGCCAGCCGGAATCACCAGGCAGCAAGGCGAATCAGTGAGTCGCGCAGACAAGCGCAGCTCGCTGACCTGAGCCTCAAGGACCGACTTCATGCGCTCAAAGAGCGGCGCAAAAGACTCTTCGTGCTCTTCGCGAGCCGCCTTGTCTTCGTCACTCTCATCGAGGTTCAGATCGGCATCTTGAGCAGAGACCAGCTTGTGATCATCAAAGTCACCCAGACCCTGAACAGCCCACTCATCGATGGCATCAGTCATATACAGAACTTCATAGCCCTTGGCTTTGAGGCTCTCGAGATGCGGACTTGATGCCACCGCGGCTTCGGATTCACCGAGCACGTAGTAGATGTCGCTCTGCCCCTCGGGCATGCGCTCAACATACTCAGCCAGCGAGGTGAGTCCCTCAACGCCCGAGCTGCGATAGCGCAACAGGCCGCCAAGCTTGCTGCTGTGCTCTGGCGCCATGTGCAGGCCTTCCTTGAGCACGGCACCAAAGTGGTTCCAAGCGGTCAGATACTCCTCCGGCTTGTCGTTGGAGAGCTCGTTGAACATGTCGAGGGTCTTCTTGATGACCTGCTTGCGAATGACGCGGGTAACCGCCGAGTCCTGCAAGAGCTCGCGAGACACATTCAAGGGAAGGTCATCGGAATCAATGACGCCGCGCATGAAGCGTAGCCAGACCGGCACCAACTCCTCGCAGTCGTCCATGATGAAGACGCGGTTCACAAACAAGCGCACACCGCGGCGATGCTCGCGCTGAAACAGGTCATGGGGAGGCTTGGCCGGCAAGAAAAGCAGGCCCGTAAAGAGCTGTGTGCCCTCGATCTTGAAGTGGCTTCGCGCCAGCGGATCGTTCCAGTCGTGGCACAGGTGCTTGTAGAACTGTGAGTACTGCTCGTCATCGAGTTCTGACGAAGGACGCTGCCACAAGGCGTTGCCTTCGTTGACCTGCTCGAACTTCTCGCCCTCGTCATCACCGGCTTCGTCATCGGCAGGGGCGGCGACAGCAGGGAACATGATGGGGTGGCTGACATAATCCGAGTAGCGATTGATCAGCGAGCGCAGGCGCCAGGCATCGAGAAACTCCTCTTGCTCATCACCCAGGTGCAGGATCAGAGTAGTTCCACGGCCCTCGCGCTCTGCGGGGGCGACGGTGAAGCTCTCGGTGGCATCCGAGGTCCAGCTCCAGGCCTCATCGGTGTCGCCGGCGGCGCGGCTGATGACCTCGACGTGATCGGCAACGATGAACGAGCTGTAGAAGCCGACACCGAACTGACCGATCAAGCGGGCATCGCTCTGCTCTGCCTGCTGCAAGAAGGCCAAGGTGCCTGAGTGCGCGACGGTGCCCAGATTCTCGATGAGTTCGTCACGACTCATACCAATGCCATTGTCAGCAATAGTGATCGTGCGAGCCTCTTTGTCACAGCTGATGTGAATGGCGAGTTCTTCACCCTCAGTGAGCAACGAATCATCGGTGAGCGCCGCCAGCTTAAGCCGGTCGATTGCATCGGAACTATTCGAGACGAGCTCGCGCAAAAAGATTTCCTTGTTGCTGTAGAGCGAGTTCACTACCAGCTGTAAGAGCCGGGAAACCTCTGCCTTGAACTTGCGCTGCGTCTTCTTCTGCTGAGCCATTTCTTCATTCCTCCTTGAGCGAAATACACCGGGTCGAAGCAGCTTCATATATCGAATCCAGATTTCGTCAAGACCCCTTGTGTTCTGTGGCGCTGATAGACTCGCGACGATGTCCACCGCAAATGAGCGATCGCTGCGCGAACAACTGGTACGCGCCAGCCACCTTTGTTACCAGCAAGGATTGCTGGTTGCCCTGGACGGAAACCTCAGCGCAAAGCTCTCAGATGAGCTGGTTCTGTGTACACCGGCGGGCTGTCACAAGGGATTACTGCAAGCATCCGATCTCATCGTCGTCGATATGAACGGCACAAAGCTGCGAGGAGACGGCGAGCCCACATCGGAGCTCGCCATGCACCTTGCCTGCTATCGACTGCGGCCTGATGTGCAGGCCGTGGTGCACGCGCACCCGCCTACCTGCATCGCCTTTACGGTTGCCGGGGTTTCCATGGCTCGCTGCGTGCTGCCTGAGGTGGTCTTGACCCTGGGTACCGTACCCACTTTGGACTACGACACCACAGGCACCCAGGCACTGGCTGACCGGGTGGGACAAGCCACCCTCACCCACGACGCGGTGATGATGGACAGGCACGGCGCCGTCTGCGTGGGCCGCAGTCCACTGGATGCCTTCTGCAAGCTCGAGACCATGGAACACATGGCCAAGATCATGAAGGCTGCACGAGACCTGGGCCAGGTGCGCGACCTACCCCCCGAAGAGTCGGTTCATCTGCGCTCGATGGGTCTCAAGCGCTACGGCGGACCTCCGGCGGCCCTCGCTATGGCAGATGAACCCGGCGCCGATCTGCCCGAGGTCTGTCTGGACTGCTCTGGCTGCCCAAATCCAAGTCATCAAGGTCTTGCACCTCAGGCTGGATTCTCGATGGCCCGCCTCACCAACACCGAAATCATTCCCCAGACCCACCGAGCCCTTGAGATTGAGGTGCGCCGCGCTATCTCAGAGGTACTCGGCTGAACAAGCCGATAGCAGGAGCACGCCGTGATTCCCCTGGTCGATATCAGCCGTCAACATGAGCCTCTTCTCGATGAATTCCGCGCTGCCTTCGATGCCGTCCTCAGCTCCGGGCGCTACCACTTAGGGCCGCAGACGGCCGCGTTTGAGCGCGAGTTCGCAGCCCATGAGGGAGCCGAAGTAGGGGTTTGCTGTGGATCCGGCAGCGATGCCCTGTATCTGGCCTTGCGTGCCCTCGACATCGGCGAGGGCGACGCTGTAGTCACTGTCTCAAACTCGTTTCTTGCAACCGCCGAGAGCATCGCCCGCACCGGCGCGACGGTGCTTTTCGCTGAACCCGATCCCATCAGCTACACGATGGATCCCGAAGATCTGGTCAAGGTGATGCGTGGACCCGACGGAGACCGGGTCAAAGCGATCATCCCAGTACATCTGTATGGCCGCCGCGCTGACATCAAAGGGATCCGCTCAGCTCTGCGCCAAACCGGCCACAGCAATGTCACCGTCATCGGCGACGCCGCCCAGGCACATGGCTCCCCTGGCGTCGGCGGCGAGACAGACATCACCTGCTATTCCTTTTATCCGTCCAAGAATCTTGGCGCCCTCGGCGATGGAGGCATCGTCTTGTGCCGCGATCCCATCATCTCAGAGCGGATCCGTAGCCTGCGTAACCACGGCCGCTCAGGCAAACACAACAGCCGCGAGCTTGGTCTCAATTCACGCTTCGACGAGATCCAGGCGGCCTGTCTGCGCATCAAGTTACGTGAACTACGCCGCTGGAATCAGGAACGACGAGACCTGGCTGAAGGCTATCGGCAACGCCTGGCGGACATAGAGCTACTCCGCTTACCTGAAGATGAAGCTGGCCACGTCTATCACCTGTTTGTTGTGCAGATCGAGGGAGACTCCGCGCGACGAGACCGCATCGTCGAGAGCATGCGCACGGCGGAGATCGGCGTAGGACTTCACTACCCGGTAGCGGTACACCAGATGAGAATCTACTCTGCAACCCGGCCACTTCCGATAACAGAGGAGCTGGCAACAGGGCTGATCAGTCTGCCGCTCTTCCCCGGCATGCACGAAGATGAGCAGGACAGAGTTTGTGCAGCACTGAACGAAGCGCTGCAAGCCGAGATGAAGGACGCTTGAGATGACGAGTGCGAAAAAGAACCACGCAGCTGTGCTGTTTTCAGGGGGCTCAGACAGCACCCTGGCCGCCGCTCAGATGCTCGATGAGTTCGAGCGGGTCACTCTGCTCACCTTTCAGCCCGGCTTTTTGCTCTTCATCAACAACACCAAAGTGCACGCGCGCAAGCTAGAGCAGGTGTTTGGATCAGATCGGGTAACCCACAAGATCATCGACATTCGCGACAGCGTAAAGGCCGTGCTGGGCTCTAACCCCATGGCCGATGCCAACGAATATGGTTTCAACATGACCAGCCTGGTCTGTCTGGGCTGTCGCCTGTCCATGCATGCTGTAGCCATCGCCTGGTGCCTCGAGAATGAGGTCCCGTATCTGGCCGATGGCAGCATCCGAGCTCAGTCGACGATTCCCGAGCAGATGGAGTCTGTGATTCGAAGAAACCGGCGCTTTTATTCAGAGGAATACGGCATTCGTCACTTCTCTCCTATCTACGAAGAGAGCGAATCCGACCGACGCCTTGAAGAGCTGGGCATCGCCGACAAAAACAAGCTGAAAAAACAGTTCATCTTGTTCGATACCCAGGCGACCTGCCCCTTTGGCGTGCCCGCCGATGTCTACGGCAGGCTGTTTTATGGTCGTCTGGTCGGCGGACAGCGAGAAGACGACAGCGAGCAGTACTGCGCCGAAAAATATCCGCGCATGCGCCACAACATCGGCAGAGTCCTCGGCTCAAAGGGTCTCGATGCCGATGAGTTGGTCGAAAACCTGCGCGAAGTGCGCCGAAAAGATGGGGATTTAGGGGCGACTCAGGGTGACTCAGTGGCCTTTGACCGAGCCTTGAGCGAGGATATAGGCGGTATTTAGAGCGCAAGGAGAAGCCTTGGACATCCTGGGAATCAGCTTCGGCGTCGACACGTCAGCCTGCCTGTTGCGCGACGGGCAGCTGCTGGCCGCTGTGCTCGAAGAGCGCTTTTCGAGAATCAAGCACGACACTTCCTGGCCGCAAAAAGCAATCGATTGGTGTCTCTCGCAGGGCCAGACTGATCTGCAGTCCATCGACCACATAGCTTTCTTTTGGAACCCCGCCCAAGAGCTCGACTTCCCCCACCCGGGGCGATCGCGCAGCTACCGACATCACGGCGACTACCTGCACATGGTGCCCAGCTGGCTGCTCGGTGCGGCAAGCAGCGGAGCCCGCGTCTCGAGCCCCTCGATGACGCAGCGGATTGAGATCACCGGCCGCAGCAAGCCCCTTGAGATCCACTACATCGACCATCATCGCTGTCATGCATCAACGGCCTATTTTCCCAGCCCACATCAGCAGGCGGCCGTACTGACCGCAGATGGCTACGGTGAGCGCAGCGCCACCACACTGGGGCGCTGGAGCACAGACGAAACGGGCCTTACCCACTGCGAAGTCCTGGAAGAGATCTCGTACCCCAACTCCCTGGGATCGTTCTACGCCGCCGTGACCAGCTGGCTCGGCTTTCGTGCCAACTCCGGAGAAGGCAAGGTCATGGGCCTGGCCCCGTACGGTGACGACTCGCTGGTGCCGGCCTTTCGCGAGGTGCTAGGGCTCGGCGGTGAGCTGCCGTATCAGCTCGATCTGAGCCTCTTCAACTTCTACCTCGATAGCCCTTCTCGAGTCAGTGAGCGCTTCCTGGATCGATTTGGACCCGCAGCAGAACGCGGAACGAGCGAGCACAACGCCCAACAAAAGGCGGTCGCCTTTGCCGCCCAAGCCGTACTCGAAGAGGCACTGCTAGCTCTAGCAACCAGGCTGCACAAGCTCAGCGGCTGCGAGCACCTGGTCATGGCCGGTGGTGTCGCTATGAACTCAGCTGCCAATGGCCGCATCGAGCGAGAGAGTCCCTTTGCATCGGCTTGGGTGCAGCCCAGCTCTGGCGATGGCGGCACCGCGGTAGGTGCTGCTCTTTGGACCTGGCACATGCTGCTCAAACAGAGCAAGCGACAACAGTGGAGCAACGATCGTCACGGGCCCGAGTTCGATGACGAAGCCTGCAGAGCCGCCCTACGAAAGGGCGGATGGCAGTGGAACGAGCCCGAGAATCTATGCGCAGACATTGCCTCTGAGATTGCATCGGGCGCACTGGTTGGCTGGTTTCAAGGACGAGCCGAGCTGGGAGCACGGGCCCTAGGTGGTCGATCGATCCTTGCCGATCCCAGGCAAGCCAAGCACAAAGACGTGCTCAATAGCCGGGTCAAATTCAGAGAGGGCTTTCGGCCCTTTGCTCCCTCGGTGATCGAAGAACGCGCCGCCGAGTTCTTCGAGCTGCCTGAAGGCACCTCAGTGCCCTGGATGCAGAAGGTCTACCCCGTTCGCAAAGAGGCCCGCGATCAGTTGGGCGGAGTCACACATGTCGATGGGACCGCACGACTACAGACCGTCAGCGACGCCTCAGCACCGCGCTACCACGAGTTGATCTCTGCCTTTGGCGAGGTCACTGGAGTGCCGGTACTGCTCAACACCTCGTTCAATATCAAGGGGGAGCCCATGGTGCTCAGCCCAGAAGACGCCATTCGCTGCTGGGCCAGCACTGGACTGGACCTGCTGGTGCTCGGTCCCTGCGTGGTGCGCAAGGGCGGCGCGTGAGCAAGAGCAACAGTGAGGGAACTCCGACTGTCACTGTCGTAGTGCCCTGCTACGACGAAGAGACCACCCTGGAGCCCACCCTAGAAGAGCTGGTCGACGTGCTCAGCCAGGCCTCTTTTTCGTGGCAGGTGATCGTGGTCGACGACGGCAGCCGCGATAAGAGCGCCGAGGTAGCCACCACGTTTGGGACTCGCGATGCCAGGGTCTCGCTGGTCAAGCACCGACACAACATGGGCTCTGGACAGGCCATCTGGACAGGTATTCAGCATGCTGCCGGCCGCTACGTCATCTACGTGCCGGCCGACGGCCAGTTCGACCACGGTGAGATCCCCATGTTCGTCGAGGCGGCCGAGAGCGGCGCCGACATTGTCATAGGCCACCGCCTCAGCCGGGACGACTACACCTTGTACCGACGCGCCTCGTCGGCGGTGTTTCTCTGGCTATGCAACACACTTTTTGAGCATCAGTTCCAAGACGTGAACTGGGTACACCTGTGGCGAAGTGACATCTTCGAAGACTTCGAGCCAAAGAGCCGAGGCGTCTTCTTTCTCGAAGAAATCCTGGTGCGGGCGCGCAGCATGGGCAAGCAGGTAGTCGAGGTGCCTTCTGTCTATCGACCGCGGCAAGGGGGCTTCGCAAAAGGAGGCCGGCCCGAGGTCATTGCCAAGACCATCGCCGAGATGTTTACGCTCTGGGCTGAACGAAAGCTCGACTGAAGATTCTCAGAGAATACCGGGCCTCATGAGCGGCACATCAAGCCTGCGCAGGCGCCACTCTTCTCCCGCGCGACTCCAGACCATCACAGCATCGAGCCGATAGACGACCAGAGAATCCACATATCGAAAGCGTACCGTGCCGCTGACCTCGATGCGCCCCACGGCGCCCTCTACGACCAGCTGCGTCGGCCGCCAGCTCAAGGATGGCTCGGTGGTGTCTTTCCAGAACTCTTTGATACGGCGAAGAGACTCAGCCCGATCTCCCTCTCCAACGGGGCGCTGCCCAGCAAAAGCGAAGTCATCGGCCAGCAGCGCATCTACCGAATCCACCTCGCCCGAGGCAAAGGAATCCTTAAGCGCATCGAGATGCTGTTCGAGGCGCTCCTCATCGCTGATCAACAGCCCTTCGATGACCACGATCACCAGAGCAATGAAGATGCCAGCGAGGATCACCGTACGGGTTGAATTGGAGCGAAGCATTCACAAATGCTCGATGCTTCGAGGCCAGGATGCAAGCGGAGCACCCAGGAACCAGCCATCGACAAACGCCAAAGCGACAAGCTCGACAGGCTGCTAGGCTTTCTTTTATGAACACTGGTCTCGCCCTTATCGGCACCGGCTACTGGGGG
>Ga0163179_10001122_pt1 | contig 19045 bp, 30 predicted proteins | sample AtlANTMetagenome_FD_109643 | JGI IMG/M metagenome (GOLD analysis project Ga0163179, IMG submission 109643) | Marine eukaryotic phytoplankton communities from the Atlantic Ocean - Atlantic ANT 2 Metagenome | ecosystem: Environmental > Aquatic > Marine > Oceanic | place: North Atlantic Ocean... | reverse complement strand
CAGTGCCAACATCATCAATACTTGAGCCGCTTCCAGAGTGATAAATTTGCAGGTCAGACCCCGTACCAAAAACAGCTTTTCTATTATCAACAAAAGTTAAATCAGAACTAACAGCACCTCCAATTGAAGCTGCTGGTAAATTAGTAAGATTAGCACCGCTTACTGCTGGAAGTGTAGCCGGGAACCTTGCGTCTGCTACTGTACCTGTTAATTGTGCCGCATCAATAGATTTATTAGTAAGTGTTTGCGTGCCTGTTAAAGTAGCTACTGTAGCGTCTATTGCTATATCGTTAGCATTAGCAGTAATTCCTGTACCGCCTACAACGTCTAATGTAACTGCGCCACTAGTGCCACCACCAGTTAGTCCTGTTCCTGCAGTAACAGCAGTAATATCGCCTGTAGGTACTGTAGCAACTTGTGTGTCTACATAAGCTTTAATAGATTGTTGTGTAGCAAGTGAAGTAGCACTATTAGAAGCCATATTATCTTCATCTTTAATAGAAGATACTGCAGTGCTGTTTCCTACATTAAGTCCTGTAGGAGAAATAGTACCGTTAAAAGTTCCTCCAAATACAGAAAAAGTATCGTATACAACTATATCTACAACATCTGAAGCAACTAATGCAGAAAGACCAGCAATTGTATTTGCAGTGTTAGTATTATAATCAGTACCAGCAACTAATAGCACACCATTAAGATATACATCAACATAAGCTCCGTCAGAAAACGTAAAACCACTTATTTGACTGCTGCTGATAGATGTTTCACCGCCGCTAGCAGTAAAAGAATATTTGTTTCTTACCGCTTGTGAAGGCGTTTTACCTATGTATGCCATCTATAACTCCTGTTATTCATCTGTCTTTGGGTTAGCTGCTTTAATTTCAGCAACTTTAGCTTGCCATGCTTCAAGACCATTTTCTGTTATATACTCAATTTGATCATTAAGTGGTCCGTAAGCTCCTACTCTTTCATCAAACCATTTAGGATTTGTTGGTTCGCTAATAGACTTTGCACTTGCTGTAGATTTAAAACCAACCGTTGCAAAACTTGGTGCGACTCCTTGTTTTGGTGCATACTGGTGCGCTAAATCATCAAGATCAGTTTCTGTCATATTACTTGAAAGAATTAACTCAGCCCAACTGTTGTCAGCATAACGAACTGTAGCAATTCCATTTTCAATTTTTTCAATATTATAATCAGTCATGCTACTGCTCCATTAATTGTTCCACTATTATTCATAGTTACACTCGTACCAGCGACAGCAGCGCCAGCTGCGCCACCTGCCGACCCCGCACTTCCTGTACCACTACTATATGAATTTCCATTTGCTCCAGTTGATCCTGCTACGCCTGCTACAGCGTAAGCTGATCCTGATCCACCATTGCCGCCAGTGCCAGCCCCTGTGCCGCCAGCACTTCCGCTTGAACCTGATGCGTTTGTTTGGTTATAACCTTGGCCTACACCACCAGCGCCTCCAGTTCCAGCTGAAGTAGTTGTTTTTGCTTGACGATATATTTCATATTTATTACTGCCACGGTGTGGGCCTCTGTGATATTCGTTATTTCCAATTCTTATATAAGAAGGAAAACCGCCAGCATTACCGATATTAGTAGCCCAATAAATATAACTCCAAGTAGTTCCATTATAATAAAAATAATAAGAAGCGCTATTATAATAATAACCAAGTGAAGCTGACCCATTAGTCCAGTTTGCAGCAGGTTCTCTGCCTGACCAAGCTGCTGTGTTATTTACCTCACCAGAGCCGCCAGCCCCGCCTTGACCGCCACCGCCGCCTCCAGCACGAATTTCACCAGTGTTATTTATAGTTACATTTGCTGTTGCACAATTAATTGCATTACCACCAGCGCCACCACTTGCAGCACCGCCATAACCATAAATATTACCAGCATTATTAATTATGAGCGTGCCAGCTAATCCTGATGGAATATCTAAAGCCTCATCTCCGTTTCCTCCAATAGTAACGCCAGCATTAATATCAATTATTTTTGGGTAATTAACATCGTAATCATCACCAAATAAAGCATTAGAATCAACATTTGTTGTACTACTGCTTACTGTGTTTTTAAAACCTTTAGCTGTACTATAAAAATCTTGTATATCAATTACGCCAGAGGTAGGTACTGTTGCGGCTAAGTTTACTGCTGGATTATCTCCAGCTTTTGATAATATATTTGATCCACCACGATATAAATCGCCAAGGCTAATTGCTGATGAACCACCAACAAATTCAGTTCTAAGATCGCTAAATGATACTGCGCCGCTTGCTGCTATTGCCATTTCAATCCCTCACTGTTTATGGAGTACCGTATGCTGTTATATTATTTGCAGATATTACTGCACCGTTACTTGCTATTGAAAAAACAACTGTACCATTGTATTTAAAATCAAGTGTATTAGTACTATTATCTATTACAATTTCCCATTTACTTGTACCAAATTTAAGACTCTCTGTACCCATTAAAATATCATTAGAATTTACATCAAGGTCTCCCCCAAGTTGAGGAGAGGTATCGTCTACAACATTAGCAATACCAGCAGCAGGTAAATTAGTAAGATTTGCTCCGCTAATTGCAGGCAATGTTGCTGGGAATCTTGCGTCGGGTAGTGTTCCTGATGTTAAATCGCTAGCATTTGTTGTGCCAGATACTGTACTTGCAATAGTTCCATTACCAGCAATTGTAATTCCTGTTCCAGCTGTAAGGGCTGAAACAACATTAGCGGTATCTGTTACATCTGCAGCTGTTTCAATTCCATTTAATTTAGTATGATCTGCATCAGTAAACACATTACTATCTGTTGCACTCTCAACCAAAGCCCGTATTTCAGCAGCTGTTTGATCTGCTGTAGCTGATGCTTCAATTCCATTTAATTTAGTATGATCAGCATCTGTAAATACATTACTATCAGTTGCACTTTCAACTAAAGCACGAATTTCAGCAGCTGTTTGATCTGCTGTAGCATTAGTTTCTATAGTGTTTAATTTTGTACCATCTGCTGCTACATCTCTACCATCTACAGTACCTGATACAGTTATATTTCCAGTAACAGTAAGATCATCTGCAGCTACAAGAAATGTGTTTTCAACATCTTTTCCAATATAGGGCATTAAAATCTCCTATGTGATTTCTAAAATTGATGCAATCACATCTGCGGATGCGGCAGTGTCACTTGTAACTTCTAAACCATCTCCGGGTTCCATTACTACTTTTTGTTCACCACCTACTACTATTAGGCTAGAGCCTACTGGAATCGGTGCATCTTTAATAATAAACACTTTATCTTGCGCTCCCGCTGTTCTGCTAGAGGCATCTAACTCTACATCTATTACTATTTGTGCTGTGTGTCTATTTGCAACAGTAAGTCCGATAATTGTTGTTTGTGTACTGCTAGGACAAGTGTATACTGTCGCTGTACTTGTACCGATCTCTTTATCGGTTTTGCTTTTAAAAGCATTAGCCATAGTTATCTCCCATTATCCTAGTGCAATAGCCATAGCTACCGCTGCATTATTTGCTTCTGTTACTGCAAAGGCTGTTGTTGCAAGTGTTGTGTTATTAGTTCCTGCTGTTTGTGTGCTTGCAGTTACGCTATTTAAAGTACCGCCATTAATAGTAGGGCTTGTAAGCGTAGGACTAGTTAAAGTTTTATTTGTAAGAGTATCAGTAGACACTAAACTTACTAATGTAGAGTTTGCGCCTTGTGGTAACAACATTGTATTTGTTGTACTTGTACTGTGCGGTTGCGCTTTAATTATTTGTCCATGTGAATTAGCATGACAGTTAAGTTGTATTTGACCTTCAACAGAAGAACCATCACCTTTTACTTCAAATATTTGAGTAGCAGGATCTGCAATAAGATTACCGCTAGCTGAAGCTATTGTACCTGAATACTTAGGTGCGCTAATATTACCTGTAAAAGCAGCGCCTGATAATGCTGCAAAACCACTTCCACTAACATACGCAGCTACCCAAGCCGACCCTGTCCATACTTTCATAGTATTGTTTGATGAATCAAAATATAAAGCACCAGTAAGAAGAGCATTACCATCATTATCTACTGATGGATCGCTAGACTTTGCTCCTAAATATCTATCGTCAAAACTATCAAAAGCAGCTTCAGCAGAATTTTTACTTGCTAGTGCAGAACTTGCAGAATTACTTGCATTTGTTGCTTGCGTTGTTGCAAGAGCAACTTGCGCAGTTGCTAAAGTTACTTGAGCAGCACCATTTGTAGTAGCTAATGCTGCTTGAGTTGTTGCTGTTGCAGCTGAATTAGTAGCCGAGGTTGCTGAATTAGTAGCCGAGGTTGCTGAATTAGTAGCTGAAGTTGCTGAATTAGTAGCCGAGGTTGCTGAATTAGTAGCTGAAGTTGCTGAAGTAGTAGCTGAAGTTGCTTGAGTTGTTGCTGTTGCAGCGGAAGTTGCTGCTGCAGTAGCCGAAGTTGCTGCATCAGTTGCTGCAGTTTGTGCTAATCCAACATTAGCAGCAATGTTTGCATCAAGCGTAGTTAATACAGTGTTACTTCCTGAGTTAAATAATCCACCTTTAGAAGCATCATCTGTTGCTCCTACTGTATTAAGGGTATCTGGATTTGCTGGAGTTGCCATTAGATTAACCCTCCTGCACTATAGCTCATTTGTAAGTTACCGCCAGAAGCGTTACGTTTATTGTCTTCATCATTAAGCTCATCTATTTCAGACACAAACATAGCTAAATATTTTTGTGCTTGATCATCGTCTTGAAGATAAGCAAAAGCTTCTGCTAAAGCACCCATTAAAACAATACGCTCATTATCGTCTCTTAACCAGTTATATACTAATGTACCAACATATTTTACTGCTGTTGTATTTGAAAATGTAATATTTGTATTATCTGCTAATGTTTGTGCAGTATCTACTGTTATACTATTTTGATTACTTACATTAGTTACTTTAGGAGGAGCGCCAGTTGTTCCGTTAACTACAACTCCTGTACCTGATAATTCTTGACCAACAACAACTGTTCCTGATCGATTATCATTTGTTATATTTACACTATTAGAAACAGCACCGTTAACTTGAGCAGTTATATTACCTGTAGCTGCTGCAATAGAAGCTGTTTGACTTGCATAAGCTGTGCCAGTATTTGTTGCACCACCAGTTGTTGTAAAGAAAAGATAATTAACACCGCCTGTTGTAGTTAAAAATCCAGCTGCATAATTAGCAGGGGTTACATTATATAATGCGTTTAATGCAGGTAAGCGCCTGTAATAATGTATTTCTACTTTATCAGGTACCGATTGAGAAGACCCATCATTAAATCCTGGAGATAAAATAACTTTAGTTCCTTGTCTTGCCCAATAAGCATTATAATTATATTTACTTGCTGTCCAATCGTTAAAAGTTCTTAAATCTGTTTTTTCGTTAAAAACTCTAGTAGTTTGTGCATTAGCATCAATTTCTCTTATTTCGATAAATTCAATAAGGTCTGAAGGTAATACGATTTCTGTTTTACTAGGAACTAAATTATTACCTGCAGTTGTAGCTGCTATTAAATCCGTTGAGTTGTAAGTTATTGTATTTTCAAGTGCGCTTACTCTTAGCTTACGATAAGATTTATCTGCTGCATAGCGTAAACAATCTTGTATTCTTGCATCTGAAAGAACTGTAGCATCTTTGTTAGACCAGTCTCGCACTAATGCAACAAGTTCTGTGTATGTTAATGCCATACTAGGCCTCCTAATTAAGTATTGACTACCAAATCAGAGTATTCAGACATCAATATAGTTTTTAATTTTTTAAGATTATTTGAATCTTGCATAAAGTTAGGGTCATGTAAATCAAGATGGTGATCTTGCAATATTTTAATTGCTACAATATCAGGTATTGTTGCCATCTTTCTATAATTACCTTTTGAACGTCCATAATACGCTTCTCTTTCCCTTTGTAACTTTGCTGCTTCTTTATATTGTGTAATGTCTTGCTTAGCTTCCCAATCTCCTGATTGAAGATCAAAACCAGCATGAATATCTTTTGTGGCTTCCACAGTGCTACTACGGAATTTAAATTCGTTTTCTTTTGCCATGATGTCCTCTCACTTAATTATGGTGTTTGCGTATACGGAGCAAAACGTCCAGCCTTAATATAGCCTAATCGTGCGCCTGTAGAACCTACTACTGTAGGCGCACTTCCTACTGCTACTGTTACAGCATTAGGATCAAAATGTGTAATTTTATTTGTTGCCTCATCAACACGGTATGTGCATCTGTCTGCTGGGTAAGTATTCCCATTAGCAAGTTGAATAACTAGCATTTACTTATCTCCTATTTTCCTATAAATTCACCAAAAGTTCTATAAACCTTTTGTTCAGGTTTATCTAAACCCGATAATCTTTTTCTTTTTTCTTCTTTTAATCTTGCTCTACCAAGGCTTGATACTTCAGTTTCGCCTTCTGCAGCTCTAGCAAGGGCGTTAGCACTTCCTGTTCCTCCGTAAATAGAATCTAATGCAGATCTTTCTGCAGCACTTCCCGGAAATATATTTCCTTTAGGACCATACCCAGTATTACGATTATGGTCAGGATCAAACACTATTTTAGGTGGAACATCAATATCATATTTTCGAGATTCAGGAAAATCTTTTAAAATTATATTGCCCGGAAGAGGTTGTTCTGTACCATCTAATGTTCCATCAGAAAGAGGTGGCGTACCTAAAAAACTTTGTATCTTGCCAACAGTAGAAAGTTCTTGACGATCCATTAATTTTTGTAAGGCAAATTCCATTTCTTCTGTAGTCATTGTTTCTTGTTTTGGGTTATTACCGCCCATTCCGTCTTCGCGTGCCATTATTATCTCCCTTTATAAACCATGCCACCAATACTTTTATACTCAGCATCTTCTTTAAGACCAGTAGTTTTTTCAGTATTCATTGGATGATTAGGCCGAGCATGTCTAGGTGGTTTAGATTTAGGTAATGGACCTTTGTATTTTTTCTTTTTACCGGGTTGAGTTACTTCGCCTGTTTCTAAATTTTTAATTACGATTGGCATTAGTCTCTCCCTGTAATTACAGTACCGCCAGCTGAATAGTACTTTGAAATTTTACCACCGCCAGCTTTATAATTATTTCCACCGCCAGAGCCTGTTGGTGCATAAGGTGTTCTTTTTCCTTTATTAACACCTGCTTTACTACCTACATTAGCTCCACGATCAAACATAAGTTCTTTATTTCGTGGTCCTTCTGGTATTTTAATAATTTGAGGCTTTGTCATTACTATCTCCTATAATAAAAAGAGGGAAAGCTCGTAAGCCTTCCCTCCTAATTAGCTTAGCTTAAGCCGTAGATAGCACCACAACCAAGAGGATTACGTACTTCGAGAGTACATTCTTCAACCATCATTCCTTTGGTTGAATCACCTTGCTGGCCTACGTCTACTTCTTGCAAAGGACGTAAGTAAGCAGTTGCGAACCACATTGGATCGTAGATAAGCGCAGCAAAGTCTGCTACGTCTACTTTACCTGCACCTGAGAATGCAGAACCGTTATCTCCTTTAAAGAAATGCTCGTTAGATAGACCCATAATATAGTTTGGAACTACCATAACGTCACCGAAGTCTGACATGTATACGTCTACTGACTGACGAAGTTTACCTTTTTCGTCAATATTACGTACAACACCAGTATCTGAGACCATTAGGTCTGAAAAATCACGGCGAAGTTTTGGTGACAACATAACTTTAGTTGCCTTACCGCCTTGCTCATAAATCTTTTGCATAACAGCGTCAATATCTGTTAGTGCTAGAGTTCCACGAGTAGGAGCAGTTGTACCACCGTTAATTGAACCACGTACAGTAGCAGTACCGTCTGCATCTGTACCAGCATTAGAGCTAGAAGCTGAAGGAGCTTCGAACTGACCTACATAATTACAAGTAGTTGCTGAGTTAATAAAAGCTTGATATCCACCAGCTGAACGTGCGTTAGCATTTTGTGCGCCAACAGCGTTAGAAACGTTATATGAATGAATCATATCGAATTCTACGTCACGGCGTAGTTCAGTACCGCGCTTTTTAAGTTGATAAGCATATTCGTCTGCTACACCAGCTTGGTCTACTGCACGGCGTGTGCCTGATACAGCAATTGTCTTACCGTTAATTTGAGTATAGTTACCCAAGCGTGTACGGTTAGGACCAGAGATAGCAAACTTAGCACCTGTTGCAGGTGTTGCACCTGTACCGCCAGAACCGTCAGCAGTTGGAGCAATAAAGTCAGTACCTTCGCCAATGCGAGAGTTACCCGGAGCCTCTAGTACATCTGTCTGCCACTCATGGTAGATAGCTGTAGCTTTTGATTTTCCGATAGAAGAAGTAAAAGGGGTTTCATCACGAGTAATCATCGTGATAAAGTTTGCAAGATCCTCACGTTGTGAGACATCTTTGCCAGTGCCGCGAGCTGGTCCAGCAGGACCGCCTGTTCCGCGTACGCCAAGATTATTAGCCATTTTGTATTACCTCCAAGGTATTTACATATTTAAAGAGCGTTCTGCAAGACCTCTAAGAAATGCCATTTGATCTTCTTGCGTTGAATCTTCGCTAAGCGCTCGTTGTCTAAGTTGTTCTTTTGCGTCAACTTCTTTTTGAGTACGAGTTTTTGCTTTTCGAATAGGCGCTTTTTTCACTGCTGTGCTTTTACGTTTAGCTGCGCCTTTAGATACACCTTGTTTTAAGCGTCTATAATCGTCAACAAATTTTACTATTACAGGATCTGCAATAGTGTCAAGTATTTCAGCAGCAATTCCTTCGCTTATTGCAAATTCTCTAATTGCCATTGCTGTGTCTTGATCAAAGTCAGGAATCATACTAGGAATAGTTTCATTAAAATATTCTAGTTGTTGTTGCCATACTTTTGTTTGTTGTTCTTCCGCTTGTTTTTGAACTCCTTCAACTAAAGCTTCACGTTTATTACGTGCTTCCCAATAATTTTGTTGGGCTAACTCTCGTTTATCTTTAAGTTCATTTACTTCATAGGTGTCACCTTCATCGCGAGCTTTTTTAACAGCTGCTTCGAGATCATGGTATTCTTTGGAAAACTGTTGTTCTGCATTATACAGAATTTCAGCTGAAGCTTGAGCCATGCCGTTTATTTCACCGACTTTGTTCTCATATTCTTCTTCCATTTGTTTTCTTGCATCACCAAGTTCACGACCCTTGTTAGAAAGATGTTGTTCAGTAGAGTAACCTTTTATAAGATCACTAAAGGAAACTGCAACTTCCTCGCCATCAATTTTAACGAGTACTTGTGCTTCCAAATCGAGATCATCAGGAGCGTATACATCAGCTTCTTGGGTAGACTCATCATCCGCATCTGTTGTTTCTTCTTCTTCTGTTTCGACTTCTTCTTCATCATCTACGTTATCGGTTTCTTCTGATGTATCTGGGTCTTCTTCATCAGGGTCTTCCGCGTCTAACTGTGGTACTTGCTCATCGGGTAGAGTATCAACGAAATCAGAGTTTCGTATAATGTCAGCCAGCAAAGCCTCTTCAGTTTGACTAGTGTCCGTTGGCGCAGAATCATCCAATTGGGTAGAGTCTGTTTGTGCTTCTGGGTTATTCATTTATTTCGCCTCCTTCTTATTAGGAGTTGGCGTAACTAATTTAAGATACTTTTCTTTTAAATTGTGTAAATTAATAAGAGTATCAGCATTAAGTTTACATTTACCTGCACTTCGCATCGAGTCATACTCAAGCGTGTTAATCATTACATCACAATTATTTATCAGTGCATTATAATCAATTTCCTTCATTATTGTCCTCCATAAGGTGTGGCACGTTCTTACCGTACATCTCAAAGTTTGTCATTTTCTGTTTAACACTTCCTAATGCCATTGCAGAAGAGTAGAGAAACTCTCGAGTTTTAGTTTCGTGTGGATCTGTTTTAAGCCACTCAACAAAGAAATCTACTAAGACTTCACCATATACCTCGTCAAAAAATTCATCCCGTTCTTTGGCTGCAAAGTGGCCTTTAACGTGCGCTCTTCGCGCTAATTCTTCGGGATGAATTTTATGATTTCCATATGACTTGTCGTTACCCAGCCTCTTCTCAGCTGTCTGTCGATACTTGTCCATTGTATTATGTTACTAATGTATTATAAATAACTTCAGCATTTTGCGCAGCAGTACCATGTGAGGTACTTACGTTAACAAGTGTTTGAGCGCCGTTATTAAGCCCTGATACAATTTTGTAATCTTTAGCTGCAACTACTTGATTCGATAATACTGTTGAACCTGCTGTTGCTACATCAAATGTTACGGTTGCATCACTATCATTTGTTACCATAATAATACCGCCGCCTGAACCACCAGCTGTAGTTACAGTACCTGATTGAGTACCGCCTACGCCAGCAGCAGTTAGTGTTACTGTTGCCATTTTAATTTATCTCCTGTTGTGGCTGCTGTTGAGCCATCTTTTGTTGTGGCTGGATTATTTGACGAGCCATCATAAGCACTTGGTCAAATCCTGGATGCTCTGGTAATTCAGCACCTTCTTTAACAGCCTTAATAGTGAGGTCAGCCCATTCTTGAAAATGCTTATCAATAGACACTGCTAATTGTTTAGAGTTATCGTCCATTGTATTTTTACTTTGGGCATTAGTATACGATACATTTGCTTCTGCTAGTGCAGCATCTGCTTCTTGTTTTCGTTGTTCAACTTGTTGTTTAGCTTGAGCAGCTTTAGATTGCTCTTCAATAGCTTTAGTTGCTTTTTGTTTAAACTCCTCTGTAGTATAATCTTCAAGAAAATCATTACTATCAATATTCATAGCCTCTATTAATTTTGTGGCTAGTACTGCAGGTGCTTCTGGTTTAATAATCATACCTGCGCCTTGTTGATTAAGGCTTGGTAATATTTCAGCACCAACTTTAGAAAGCTTATTAATTAAAGTTGCATTTGAATTTTCACCTATATCTAAGAAAATTTCTACATCCATAGCACTAGGCAATTCTGACATATTAATAGAACCGTATACACCATCTAATGCAAACGTTTGTTTACCTTTCATATTAACATACATAGTTCTATAAATGCCTTCGATTAACCGCTTAAATCCAGTTTCCGCAAATCTACGCGCGATATGCTGGATTCGTTTTTGTGCTGCTGATTGTACAGCGCTAAGTTTTTGCTCAGAGTTACCTGATACATAAAGCGTATCATTAAGTCCTTGCGCGGCCTTAGACATTCCTGTTGCTTGCTCTTTAATCGTTTGTAAATGTTCGAGAAGCGGTACAGTACCTGTAGAAATTGTTTCTGGAGATAATGGAGCTACTGCAGCCGTAGGATTACCATTAGTAGGAATAATCTGTTTAGGCTTCATATTTTGTAGCGCACTAAAATCTACTACATTTGGATCAGCTAGCTTTGGACTATAGTTAGTAAGATAAGTATTTTCTACAAATCCACGAAGAATAGCTGTACTTGCTAAAGTAGAACTACGAGTGAAGTCTGCCATAGACAAACCAAAGAATTCGTGCGGAATATCTATAGGTACAATAGAAGCAAGCGGTACAAACTCTACATCTTCTTCATAAAGAATATGATGATCTACAGTAATTAAATGTTTTAATTCTGCAATACCGTCTCCGTCTCTATCTACTCGAATCCAAGATTCTGTTAATGTTACTTCTTGGTTAGCTTCAGCATAGCTAGAGCCTTTACCTTCGTAGCCTTGCCAATAGCTTTGACCTGTAACTTCTTTTCTAGCAGCCACGTCTTGACTGTATTTACCACTGCCAATCCAATCTTCTTTACTGTTAAGACGATTCCATTCATCTTCTGTAATACTTTCTCCACACTCTGGGTAATATTTCCTAATATCCGAGCGAGACATGTCTGACTGTATCCCAACGAATACAGCGTCTTCAATATCTTTTGCTTCATTTGAAATCCTAAATGATTCTGGTGGAATCACTTCTAGTTTAATTCTGCTTTTGTCAATACGTTTTCGGAGTCTTACGTCTACATACGAAATTATTTCTGATACTGGATTGAGCGTTAGCTCGCCAACGATTTCTAAATTTTCATCTGCAAGTATTTCGTCAAGTTTAGCTTCATCAATTTCTTCGTATTCTTCCATTACATAGTCAAAGTCTTCAATGTAATCCCAACGGATAACAGCGTTTTTCCAAAGTAAAGAAGACTTCATCCAAGTTTGTAATATTTCCCAACCTTTATTCTTTTTAAATACACAATAATTAACTAAATTACTTGCGTCTTTAGCGGCTTTAAATGCGCCGGGACTGTCATCATAAGGTAAAAAACGTGCGATTTTATTATTACTAAGAAATAAATCTGATAATACTGCTGTATAAGCTTCAACTACTTCTGTTGTAGAAGTATCAACAATACTAGATACGCCTTGCGGTGTTAAGTGTTCTTGTGCCACACCTGCGTATTCATAAGTTGCTTTAAGCCTTTCTCTAGTAAGATCGCTACTGTTTAGCCAATCGCCTGTAGCATTACTAATTCCTGTTTCAATAATATTAATTAATTGTTCATCGCTAACAGCTTCTTTATATCGATTAGCCATTATAATTTACCGCCTGTTCCACTATAAAAAGTTTTACTATTTTCCATAACCTTTTGATTATAGCTTTTAGATCCCGGTTGTGACAAAGGCGTTTTACGCTCTGTTGTTTTTTTGGGAGGCGCTACGGGTTTTACCTGCTGATATCTTCCTACTTTCATTTACCGCTCCTGGGTTTATGTATGCGTCTCTTATTTCTTGTAATGTCCTATTACAGCCTATGCAATAAGTGTTTGTCTTATCTAGAGTACAAACCTTAATGCAAGGACTTACCACTTAACTTTATTAGCCCAGTAAGCTGCGCTCATTGGACCTTTATCAATATTTGCTTTATGGCGAGCTTTCCAAGCTTTATTTCGAGGTGTGCCATCAGGACTTCCTTTAGCGCCTTTAGCACCAAATCGAATAAGTTTTGGTTTACCGTTTGGACCTCTTACAGCTACTGCATGAGACTTTGTTCCATGGTTAGGTGTTGCCTTAGGTTTATTCAAACCACTAAAAGTTTCACCTGCAATTTCAATTGTCATTTACTCCTCCACAAAGTCTACAATAATGTATTTATCGCCTTCTTGTTTTAAAGACACTTTCTCTTTTTTACAGCTATACAAATGTCCTGATCCTACGTTTCTATCAATTCTACGTTTTACAGCAAGACAATCTGATAGTTTAAAGTGTGGTGTCCATTCTTTAGCTTCACCACCGAGCGTTAAAAATAAAACAAAAAGAGTCTCTACCATTACTTAGCTCCATTATGTCTCATAGTTTCAATGTGTGATTCTAAATTAGTTATTCGCTTTTCATAAAACTCTAATGTAAGTTTTTGTTGTTGATCATATGGAGCTTTACCACTTTCAATATCTGTTTGTAGTTTTTCTAGCTCACCTGTAATATGCTCTATTAACATATACTGCTCACTATCTGCAGGTAATACACCCATTTCACCTCTAGGCCACTTTATTCTAAACTCTGTATTTTGGCCTACATCTGCGTCCATCATAGTAACGTTAGTTTCTATTTTATTAAGACGCTCTATAATTCCAAAGTATGCCCATGTAGCAATACTAGCTGCTGCTATAAGGCTAATCATGTTTTTTAAAGGGAGTGCAACTTCTGTGTTTTCATTAACTTTAGGCATTACTCAACTCCTAAAATTCTAGACAACCCAAACACTTCCATAAGCATAAAAGTAAAGAAAAGTAGTAACACGCCGCCTGCAATTAGTTTACCGCTAAAGTTTGTACTACCTATTTTAATAGCTACGAATTCATTTCCTAATATGCGAAGTACAAGTTCAAAACTATTCTCGCCAACTTTCCATAATGGTTTTACGCTGCTTTCGCTGGATTTATCCCCATCCATTTTCCCCACTCCTGATAATAGTGCCTCATACCTACCTCATCGTGAATGGTGTAGTTTTCATGACGACCGTGTAATATGTTTCTGTTTTCAGTTCCTTCTCGCATAGTTGTGCCTTGACCTGCAACACCTATAAGGTCTTCATGTAGATTTCTACCGAATGGTCCCCATATACTATTGTGGTGTTTGATTCTTGTTTGCCTATCTTCCGTAGAATCTGACTTAAGGCCGTATCCACGAAACTCAATAAGAACTTTGTTTGGACCAAGAGGTGTAACACTATCGCTTCTATAAGCGCTACCCCGAAGATTAAAATTATATCCGGGAAATAAATCCACCATATACCATTGATTGGGTGGGAGGTTAGGGAAACTAAGCTCTCCTCTATCCGCAAAGCCATCGTATTCTTCGTAGTTAACCGTAAAGCTGCTGACGTTGACATGTCCGTTATCGAACGGTATATTTTTTCTGGCAAAGTATTCATCGTTAAACCCCGATACACGATTAAAGTAATGCATGAAGTCGTGATAAAACTCTGAATTAGTGTCGTGCCATAGCTTGTAGTTAGTGTCTATTATTGCCTTATGGTAATGAAATACTTCTAGTGGTTCAGTGTCGATAGCATCTATGATACAATCAAATGCGCCACCTAGCCACTCGTCTAACGATTGAGTAGGGTTATCGTCTAGTGTTACCCACACCATACCACCATAGCCTACTTGACTATGCAGTCGATCCCCATTAATATTTATTACTGGTCCTGCAACTCCTTGTAATCCGCTATTCTTGTATGCACTTATACCATCTTTAGTTTTTATAACTGCAATAGGCGTATGTGCTATAGTTGAAGTTCTATACCAATCCGTGTTAATAAGCTCTGACTCATGGCACACTGGAACCCATACTTTAGAAAAAATATTCTCTAGTTCTTGACTGTATAAATTCCAGTCCGAGTATATTTTAGAGTTTATATATTCTACTTTAGGTTTTTGTGTCCACTTTTTGTGGTTGCGTGGCGGCATGTGTCTCTCCTTTATGTTCGTGGCCCATCCAAATTCCGAACACGCCTGTCATGACTCCCATGACAACCGACACGAAAGCAGATTGCGAAGCTGTAGGCGTTGGCAAAGCCATAAACCACTCTGCACATCTCCAACTCATAACAGTACTAGCTAGCATCATAAGTCGTGGCAGTATTTTCCATTTAAGAAAAGTTTCTACCGACATTAAAAATAAGTCTCTAGTGCTTCTAGCCTATCAATATGTACTGTCATTTTATCTAGTTCAGCTTGTATAGCTTCCATTATATCTGAATGCTCTCCAATTCCAGCTGGATTAGTAAGATATACTTCAATATTAGCTTTATGTAATTCAATATTACCTTCAGCGTGCTTAATAAGTGCTGTTCTTATAATTGATTCTATCATCGGATACGTGGCCTCCTCATAACCTTCTTCTTGGGTTCCACAGGTGCAGGCTTTGGTTTCGGCATCGGTTGTGGTGTCGCAACAACACGTTTTGCTTGTATCTCGTTCCATTCTGCCTCCGTGTAATGCCCTATTATTGGACTCTTGTACTTAAGTTTTCGTTTTATTCTTTTAAAATCGAAATATTTTTTTCTCATAAGTTGGGCTTTACCTACCCCTAGCAGCCCTGACTAGGTGAGGACAACGGTAGTTTACTGTAGAGTAAGTTTGCTTAACTCCTCTTCTAACTCTTCGTCCGTCAAATCAGAGGCATCTAGGTTTGTTTGTGTTACATCTTGACGAGATAGTTTTGGTTGTTGATACTCAGCGAGTATACTAGCAACCTTTATAATCTGATCAGTGTCTCCCTCTTCCATAGCTTGTACTAACACATAGTTAAGTGCGTGTATAGCGTCTGGTGCCTCATCTCCTAGCTCTTTCATAGCGACAATAGTCTGCTTAGCTAGTTCTCTTTTTTCTTTATTCTTTTTTCTTACTTCAAGACCACGCTTTCGCCACTCGTCTGCCATTTCAGAGTCTTTAATAGACACTAGGTTTTTTAATCCGGGATGATCTGGATCACCTCTTATAGCCATTGTGTATTCTCCTGTTCGAACGAGCCTACTTTTTCTCGCCATGATACTTTATCATCTGTTAAACGATGTTGATGTGTTCGATATGCTTCAAACGCTATAGCTAGTGCCATAACAGTGTCATCAAAGTTCCCTGCAAGGGCGTTTGTAGAACCATTATCGGCTGAAACATATGTGCGTAGCTCTTGAACTATTACGTCACTATTAATTTCTATATCGTCTTCTTCAATCGCTCGCTTAAGGTTTCCTATTATCATAGGCTTAGTAGAGACCGTAGTCCTAAAACCGGGTTTGCCGCCTTCATCGTCAAGAAGACTCGCCGCTTTAGTCTGATAGTATAAGTTAACGTAATTCATTTGTTTAAGTCTATTAAGTGTAGCTATACCTAGGCTATTACTTTCTACTGCTAGGAGCGCATTGTTAAAATATCTACCTAGATAGAAAAGAATATCGCCAAAATTGCTAGGATCCATAAAATTATCCCTAAAAAGCGCACAAATTTGTCTTTCTTTGTTCATTACTACTGCAGCGCTATAGTCTTGGCCTACTCCTAGTGAGACATCTGCACCGATAATAAAACGATCTTCAAATCTAGGTGGAACCCATAGTTCTAAGTGGCCTTCCCTAGCATCTTCGAAGTAATTACTGTTTTCGTCAAATTGTCGGATATAATCTGGAGCGTGTACTTGTATATTGTTTACTTTTTCTTGATCAAATACACTATTCCCAGTGACTAAAAAAGCTTCTTCAGGACTGCTAGGGTATTCTTGCTTAAATTTACGCTCCCCTGATTCTCCTATCTTAAGTCTACGCCAATACAGCTGATCGTTGTCTAATTCATATTGTTCCTTTAGAGATTCTTCCTCTTCTGTGAGTTCGATTTCTTTAGGAGCCATTCTACGGTACTCAGGGGTAATAAACCAAGGTAGAAAGATAGGTATGTATTCATTTTCTCCGCGCATTGCTCCTTGATATAGACGATAAAACTCTCCTGAAGCACCATTTGCAGTGCTTTCCAGGATTACCTCTGTTCCCACCTCTTGTGAGATACCTTGGAAGAGTCCAGCAAGTATCTGTTCATCAAACTGCCAGAAGCCAACCTCTGATAAGTGTGCAATGGTGGGGGTAGTTCCTCGTCCTGCTTCTTTAGCACCTGCCGTATACAATCTGTAACCACTTTTGTTATGTTCAAATAAGATTTCTTTGGCATTAGACTTGTTTAGCGCGGGTGGCTCCTCCATATTATCGATAATATTACGCGACATATTAAAAAGAGCATCACTGGTAGCACTATCATGTGCCATAACCACTGACCTAGTATAAGGGGTGAAGAATGTCTTCCAAAAAACTCTAGCGGCGCAATAAGTAGATATGCCTTGCTGCCTCGCTTTGAGTACAATTGCTCTAACTTTTCCAGTTTCTTCTAGCTGTGCCTCAAGTTTACTATTAATAATAGTCTGAGCTTCGTTGAACTTGAAAGGAACGAACCCTTGGGCTGCATTCTTCGTAATAATTCTTATCTGTTCTTCGGAAAATAGTGCGAAGTCGTCCTTATATGCTTGTAATTGTTTACGTTTTTGTAATTCTTTAGCTAGTTCTAGCTTACGTTTGTTGTTCATTGTAGGAGTCCTCTTAATTTTCCTATAAGGGTGTGTTTAATAAGACTTTTCTTTGTGTCTAAAAAAGATGTAGAGGGGGTGTGGGTACCCTCTCTTCGTTCGGGTTCCCCCCGTTGCGTGTCGGGCGCTTTCCCGTCTTCTTGTTTTGGAGGTTGCTGTGTCTTCTTTCTTTTCTCGCGTTCTCCTGTCCGTCTGGGTTCTTTCTCCTTTCGGTCGGGCTTGTGGTTCTCTCCGTGCTGTCTGGTGCGGTGGGTCGTTGTCTGTCTGGGGTGGCGTTGCTCCTGTGTCTGTGCTTTCGGTGCGTGACGCTTGGGCGTTGTGTCGCTTCTTCTGGCGTTAGGTTTCTCCCTGCCTTGCCTCGCCTGCCTTCGGGTGGGCGGGGTCTTTTCGGCTGTCTTGGTGGCTTCGCGGTCCTCCCTTCCGCGTGGCCTCCTGGGTTGCCGGGTTGTCTGGTTTCCCTTGGGCGCTTTTGCCCTTTCTTGCTGTGTTGGAGGTTTCTCATGGCTTTTTCTTCTTCTCTCTCCGTTGTCGCTGGTTCTGCTTTGGCTGGTGGCGTTCCTTCCTCGTTCTCTTTGAAGGTTGGTTCGGCTCCTGTCTCGGCTTCTGCGTTCCGTCCCGCCCTCCCGGGTGCGGTGTTGCTGGGTTCGCCTGTGGTCTCGGCGGCTTCGGGTGGGGGTGCCTCGGTGTCGGTGCCGTGGTCTTGCCCTGTGTCGGGTCTTTCTGGCTCGGTGCGTTGTCTTGACCGTGGTTTTGCTCCGGGTGAGGCTGCTCGGTTCTTTGCGGCTTTGGAGGCGGCGGCTTTCGCTTCGGCTTCTTCGGGGGCGTTGTTCTTCTTGGGCGGCGCTCCGGGTGGTCCTCGGCGTGATGGTCGTCCTCCGGAGGTGCTTCCGGGCTTCTTCTGTGCGGTCTCGTCTGAGCCTTTCGGCCCGGTCTCGCCTGCGCCTGCCGCTCCTGTCGTGTTCGGCGGCTAACGCTTTGGCTGCGTCCTGCTCCTTTTGGGGTGGGGCGCTGCCGTTTTTTTTTTTAGCCTGAAAGGAGGTGATTTGAATGACTGCCATTCATGACATTACAGAAGTGGTTGACGGCCTTGAGGATCAAATTCAAGAGTTAACAGAAACAGTGAAAATGTTAACCAAGACACACGAAATAAAAGATCAAGTGATCGCTAAGCAAGATGAGCTAATCAAAGTGCTTAAGGAGAAGGAAAATGAAGACAAAACAAATAATGGAAGGCTTCACTAATGAAGAAGTATTCGAAGATGCACTCACTGGGGGTCTCACTCCAGATGACCCTGACGTAATTGCAAGTGGGTATTCTGAAGAATTCGCAGATTACATAGCGCAAAAAGAAAGAAAGGAGTCAATGCGTACTACTGGTGCATAATTAGGCACACTTTGGGAGTATTTTCGGGTTTACGTGAAGGGTTTACTCTCGAGT
>Ga0163179_10001121_pt1 | contig 19051 bp, 11 predicted proteins | sample AtlANTMetagenome_FD_109643 | JGI IMG/M metagenome (GOLD analysis project Ga0163179, IMG submission 109643) | Marine eukaryotic phytoplankton communities from the Atlantic Ocean - Atlantic ANT 2 Metagenome | ecosystem: Environmental > Aquatic > Marine > Oceanic | place: North Atlantic Ocean... | reverse complement strand
GGGGGTGCCATTACAACAGACCACCATCTCAAGTCCCCGCAGGGCACGCCCATTGCCAACCTGTGGCTTTCCATGATCCAGGTCATGGGCGTGAAAACCAGCAAGATCGGGGACAGTACCGGCGCCCTCAAGCTGGCCTGAGAAACACCATTCTGCCATCCTGTCCGGTCTTTCCTTGGAAAAGCCCCGCTTCCTGACCCACCTGATGCCCCTCAAGATCAAGTTCGGCGACTACGGGATGGTACTCGTGCTCCTCGTTCTCGTCCTGCTTTTCAGCCTGCTTACCGTCAAGGAGGTGGCCCCCTCCGGTAAACGCAGCGTCCGGGATGTCGCCGAGCGCATCATGAAGGAGATTCCGTCCGACAAGGCCGTGGTAGTCTACGGAAAGGACAAAACTGACTTTGAGACGTTCGCAAGGAGCCTGGTCCGCCGACTCAAAGCAGAAGGTCGTGATAACGTCCGCCTTGCCATTGGAGCTCCCCGCAACCTGCGGGTAAGGCTCAACGAACTGCGCGATGAGGGCCGTCCACTCGGGGCAATTGCCACCGCGGGCCCTGCTGGGATGGAAGTAATCCAGGCTGTGCCTGAGAAATATCCGGAGTTCCAAGAGTTCGCGGTCCTGACTCCTCAACCTCGCAAGAAGTCCACCTTCTTCACCCTCGACAACTTCAAGAATGTCACCCAGCGCGTGGTGGTTATTGCCATCGTGGCAATTGGAATGACGATGGTAATCATCACCGCCGGAATCGATCTTTCGGTCGGCAGCCTGGTGGGCCTCTCCGCCATGATGGGGGCCTGGTTCATCAAGGAGCGGGTCATCGCGGCCGGCGGCGATCCCACCACCGCGGGAGACTTCACGGTCTACTCCGGCTTTGCGGTCGCGATCCTCTGCGCGGGTTTGATCGGTCTTTTCTCAGGGGCCCTGGTAGCCTACTGCAAGGTGGCTCCCTTCATTGTCACCCTGGGGGTCATGATGATTGCCCGGGGCATGGCCGAACAGGCCAACGGAGGCTTTACGGTCTCCGACACCCAGCTTCCCTCTGCCTTCCGGGAACTCAATCACGGAACCCTGATCGGGATTCCAAACACGGTGGCTCTCCTCGTCCTCTTCTATATTGCCGCTCATGTCTTCATGTCGAAGACCAAGTATGGCCGCTATATCTACGCAGTCGGGGGAAACATGGAGGCAGCACGCCTGAGCGGAGTGCCCGTGGCGGGCATCATCCTGCTCGTTTACACCGTCTGCGGCCTTCTGGCCGGCCTCGGAGGCTGTCTGGAGGCTTCCCGGGTTAATGCAGCGACCACCGTGATGGGAACCGGCCTCGAACTGGAAGTCATCGCAGCCGTGGTAGTGGGAGGAACAAGTCTCTTCGGGGGCAGTGGCCGGATCTTTGGGACCCTCATCGGAGCCTTTATAATCGGAGTAATGCGCAGCGGAATGAACCAGCTCAACTTCAAGGACCCCGTACAGGACATGGTCCTCGGAGCCATCATCATTATCGCCGTACTTCTCGACCGCGCTCGCCAGGTAGGATTCTGGGAGCGCCTTCTTCGAAGGGTAAGCTCGAAACCCGCTTCCTGAACTCCCGAAATAGCTTAAGAATGCGGGTTTGTGTCCCCGGAGCGCCGTAATCCGGGGAAACCCGTCATTATACTTATTCCTTACGGATTATCACGACTTCCCGTTCATTCTCTCTCCACGAAGTTCGATTTTGGATTCACAGACGGGCCTCCCGGATTCAATCTCCCCGAAGTCGCATTCTAGAATTCATGAAAAGGAACCGCTTTCTCTCAATCATCGTCTCCGCCCTCACCCTGAGTCTGGCATCCTGTGGCGACAAGAATCCCACCACTGACCCAGGGAAGGTTGACGGCGGAGAGGTTGACCCCGCTGACTCAGGGAAGATTGACGGCGAAGAGGTTGACCCCGCGTTTAGCGGCAGCGTGTTCAAAGGCGCTGGAGAGTTCATCCCATGCGAACACTACTTCTTTGCGGATGCGGAAAAAGACCCCAACCGGGAATCTTTTGCGGGTGCAAGCAGTGACGCGGCCACGAAACCAGAGGAGAGCAAGGGCACAGTCGGAATGACCTGCATGAACCTCAACAATCCCTTTTTCCAGCTCATTGCCCAGGAGATGGAAAAAGCCGCCAACGCAGCCGGATACACCTTGAAAGCCATGGACGGTAAGGGTGACGCAGCCCTGCAGAATACCCAGATCGATGAATTCATTACCCAGAAGTGTGACGCAATCTTCCTGAATCCTGCCGACTCCAAGGCTACTGGCTCAGGGGTTCGGGCCGCTCATGACGCGGGCATCCCAGTCTTCACTTTCGACATCCAGATGGAGAATCCCGAAGTCCAGAAACTGGTGACTTATCATGTTGGTAGCGACAACTACCAGGGCGGCCGCCTTGCCGGGGAGTCCATGATGAAAGCTACCGGGGGCGTCGGCAAGATTGGCATTATCAACCTGCCCGAGGCCAACTCCTGCAAGAAGCGGGTTGATGGGTTCAAGGACTATCTCAAGGAGAACAACAGCAAGCTGGAGATTGTAACCGAGTTGAACGGTAAAGGAGACCGGGTGAAAGGTGCCGAGGTCGCTGCGGACATGCTTGCGGCCCATGGCGATCTGGTCGGAATCTTCGGCATTAACGACCCCTGTGCCCTCGGGGCCTGGGCCTCGGTCAAGGAGGCCGGGAAACTGGATCAGATCACAATCATCGGGTTCGATGGCTCACCCGACGGCAAAATCGGGGTCTTCGAGAAAAAGCTTTATGACACCCCCATGCAGTTCCCCGGGCAGATGGCCACCAAGACCGTGGAGGCCTTTCTCAGGTATGTCGCCGGGGACGAGTTATAGGATTCCCGCAGCAAGCAGAAGAGTCCTCCGAGGAGACAGGGGTGCTCTCCTTCGATGAGGTAAGTCATGGTCCGCCTTCAGCAGTTCCTGCCAGTTGCCCTGTTCCTGCTGCTTTCCGGCAGCTCCGGAGGGAAGCTCGTATCGGGCATCCTCGCCGCGGGAACAAAATGGGAGACCCCCTATCATGTCATCAAGGGCCCCGGGGCCGGGCCCACTGTTTTCCTGACTGGTGGGCTCCACGGGAATGAACCGGCCGGGGCCCAGGCCGCGGAACAAATCCGCCATTGGCCCATTCTCCGGGGTCGCCTCGTGGTGCTGCCTCGCGCCAACCAGCCCGGACTCAGGGCCGGAACCCGCCACCTGCCGGAACTTCCCCGGGAAAAGGCCGACCTGAACCGCAACTTCCCCCGGACCGATGCTGAGAACGAGGCCTCTTCCCTGATAGGCAGGGAAATCTGGAGGCTCGCACAGGAATTCAAGCCGGACTGGGTGATCGATCTCCACGAGGGATATCACTTTCACCAGATCCAGTCCAAGTCCGTCGGCTCTACCATTCTCGCGTCCCGCCCGGGAGACCAGCGCACTCGCCCTGTCGTGACCCGGATGCTGTCTGCCATCAACGCTACCGTTGAAGATCCTCGGAAGCACTTTGTCCCCCTGAGGGGAACCGCCAATGGCAGCCTCACCCGTGCCGCTGCAGAACGCCTCGGGTCTAACTCCCTGCTCCTCGAGACCACCACCCGGGAGCAACCACTTTCCCTGCGCACCCGCCAGCACCGGGTGATGGTGCGAACCCTTTTCCAGCACATCGGAATACTTGGAGCGGACGCTTCCACCATGACCCGGCCCCGGGAAGAGTTGAGCCTCCGGGTCGCCCTCTACGACGGCGGAGGAGTCGGGGGCAGCGGACCCCGCAACCTGCAGGAGGTCATGAAGGCGATTCCGCGAAGCCTCACCTGGCGAGTCGGGCCCTCTGATATCCGCGAGGGAGTTCTCTCTCATTTTGACGCCGTGATCTTCCCCGGGGGTAGTGGAAGCAAACAGGCTGCCGCGCTGGGAATTGAAGGACGCAGGCAAGTCTCCACGTTTGTCGAGCGAGGCGGCGGCTTCGTGGGTATCTGCGCAGGAGCGTATCTTGCGGCAGCAAATTACAAATGGTCCCTCAAGATCGGCGATTACAAGACCTTCTGCGAAGCCCGCGACATCCCGGGGATAGGCCGCAAGAGCATGTGGTACCGGGGACCTTCCTCAACAGTCAGGATGGAGCTGACCAGCGAGGGCCGCCGGATCCTCGGGGACCGGGTCGGTTCCTTCCCGGTCCGTTACCATAATGGCCCGATTGTCTCTCCTGCCGGTTTTGATGGAATCCCGGACTACCGGGTTCTGGCCTGGTTCCGCAGCGAGGTCGCACACTACGAACCCCAGAAAGGAACCATGATCAATACCCCGGCTATCATCACGGGATCCTTCGGTCAGGGCAGGGTTCTCTCCATCAGCCCGCACCCGGAATCGTCCCGTGATCTCCGTTCCATGGTAGCTCGCGGCATTCAATGGGTCTGCGGGAAATAACCGCGCCCCCGCCAGCACTATTTCATGACGCGGAGCAGCTTCAACTCCTCCAGCCTGAACCGGACCTCTCCCAGCCCTGCCACCCTCAGAACAAGCTGTTCCCCCTGTAAACTAACGCCCTGGGCCAGCAGGACCGATCCGGAATGGGTTTCCACCCGATAGCGGGCTGGCACGGGTGCACCCCGGCGCAGGACCAGACAATCGGCCTCATCAAGGATGGAATGCTCCCGGGACCCCAGGAGAACCGACCCGATCCTGAGTTTCCCATCCCTCAGGGATTCAAAAGCCCCTTCCGAGAAATCCCCCGAACGCAGGAGGAGTCCCGGGCGATCCCCCACCACCAACGATCCCGCCTCAGCAGGAAGAGGATGAAAAAACTCCACCCGGGCTACCTGCGGAGCCGTGATCGCACGGCCCTCCCAGCGTCCCCCCAGGTGAAACGCGGTGCGGTTGGCCCGGAGAACTTGTGCCGCCAGTCGCGAACCGCTGCGGAGAACCACATGCGGCAACATCGGTTCGACCTCTTCGCGGCCTTCCCCGTTGATGCTCACCCTGTCGATCACTGCCTCGCTCAGTCGGTTGAACTTTGCCACCCTTACCGCCAGGCCCACATAAACCTGCTCATCCCGCATCCTCCCCGCTGAAACCTTGAGCATTCTCCATCGCCGCCCGTCCGGGGAATGGTAGGCAGTTACGTCATACCCCTCGCGCACCAGCTTGACCCAGTAAGGCAGTTCCAGGGCGGGAAGTTCCTTTCCCGTTGAGCTTCCTCCCTGGTAACCCCAACGACGGAAATTCACCCCTTTTTCCCCATGAGGGTGCACTCCAAGCACCGCCTTGCGATTCTCCGGCGTGGTCCCGTCACAGATGACGATCCCGGCATAGGACCCTTCGTCCTCGTTGTCGATGCTCACTACCCGGGCCTGAATTTCACAGTCTCCCTTCAACGGCAGATAAACCAGATGAAAGGCCTCGAAACGCTCATCTGCAGCCTTTGGAGAAACCGATACGGCAAACGCCCCATCACGCCAGCGAACCTTGCCCGGCACCAGGGCCCTGCCCAGATCCCGGTTTCGCCAGGGAGCCGGCAGGGCTCCCGTCACCGGGGCCTCTCCTTCCCGGTTTCCACTGACCTTCTGCTCTACGGTGAGGCTGACAATATCCTCGGGAGCCGTAACAAGCGGGGGTGCCCCCGGCGCCGCAATCCTGAACGAATTATCTACGATGGAAACAAGGCCCTTCCGCCTGACTCCCTCCCTGGTTTCAACAAACCCCACCAGACCCGCGTCCTCAAGCTGGCGTTTCCCGGTATCGGCCGGTTCAGCCTGCGCAAACCCCTTTCCAGCCACCAGCAAGAAGCCGGTGAGGATTGCCATCAAGATCCTCATTGTTACCGCTGGTATAACGGGACGTACTGGTAAGGCATGGCCAGGATCATGACGTTGATAGCCGTCTCATAGGTCGGCCCTACCGAGGTATTTTCAAACCAGAGTGAGGTCTCCCCATCATTATGCACCCGTGACATGATGACTCCCTTGATCTTGCCGTACCAGTTCCGCCACGTCTCTCCCCCAATCATATACTGGGCCGGGGCAGCATAAAAGTTGCCATAGGTAAACCACCTCTGACGTTCTCCGAAATTATCAAAAAGGTATTTCGATCCTTCCCGGACCAGGGGGTCATCATAGTGACCACAAACCTGCAGGGAATAGATCGCCGCCGCGGTACGGGCAAACCCAGGTCCACTCCCCGGTTGATAGGAGAACCCTCCCTTGGCCTTGTTATAGCAGCTTCTCACATAATTCACCGCATCATCGATCGTGCCCTGGGGCACTTTCAAACCTCCATTTTTTGCTGCCCGCAAGGCCACCACCTGGAGAACTGTCACCGAAACATCCGCATCGGTAGCAGTGGGCTTATAACGCCACCCCCCATCCTCGTTCTGGCTTGAGACGATAATCCTTACCAGGCGCTCCAGCTTGGTCCGGATCGATGGGTTGCTGGTTTGCCCATATAATTCCGCCAGCGCGATGGAGGAAACCCCATGAAAGTACATATACTGTCCGTTATTCTTGTCCCCGATCAGGCCCTCGGGAGAAACGGAATTCAGCAGATACTGCACTCCAAGGGAGACTTCCCTGCCATATTCGCCTTCTCCCGGCAGATGCCCCGCAGCCTGAAAGGCCATCAGCGCGTATGCGGTCATTGCAATTGGATAATGACGCTCCTTCTCGTTCCGCCCCTGCCATGACCCATTGGGGGCCTGATACTTTGCAAGATACTTGAGCCCCCGGTTAATGATGCGTTCCGTCTCGGCATCCACCTTGACCTGGTCTTCCCCCTGTGCCCAAGCCGACCCCAGCACCGGAGCTACGACAAATAAAAACAGGATCAGGGAGCGCATGACAGATGGCTACTTCCCGCGGGGTGAATCCGCGAGGTTCTTCAAATACTGCTCAATCATCCGGCCATACTCCGGCGAATAACGCTCTCCCTGAGACTGGCGCAAGGTCCCTCGCTCTCTCTCCGGCAGCCCGATATGCCTGCTGCCTCCTGTCCTGCTTCTTCGAGGGCCATCCGCCCCTCCCTTGCCGGTCCAATTTCCTTCGTTCCCCTCTCCCTTGCCTTTCTCCTCGCCCTGGCCCTGTCCTTCGCCCTGGCCCTGTCCTTCGCCCTGGCCCTGTCCTTCGCCCTGACCCTGTCCTTCGCCCTGACCCTGTCCTTCGCCCTCGCCCTCGCCCTCTCCTTCGCCCTGACCCTGCCCTTCACCCGGACTCAGTCCGGCCTGAGCCAAGGAGAGCGCGGCCGCCGCCTGAGAAAGGGACTCCTGAGCGGATTGCGATTCCGACTGGGAACTGGAAGGGTTCCCGGCATTCGCCTGGGCAGCGGCATTCGCGAGGGATTGCTGGGCCTCCTGCAGGGCAGCTTGGGCTCCCAGGGGCAATGAGCCTTCCGCCCCGGAAGCCAGGGGGCTGATCTCGCTATTTGCAGCCTGCAGCGGGCTGGCAGATGACTGCGCCTCCGCCCCCAGCGCCTCCGCCAGTTCCTGGATCTCCCCCTGTTCCTGGGCCTGGGCCGCAGTGGCCTGCTCCCCTCCCAGGGCGTCCTGTGCTTTCTGCATCTCTCCAATCGCGCCTGCCACATTTCCTTCTGCCAATTGCTGGGCGGCCTGGACCGCTGCCGGTTGCGCCTCAGCTGCTGCTTCCGCCGCGGCGGCATCTCCGGGAGCCTGTGCAGCCTCCTGCAGGGCATCTGCCAGTGCTTCCTGCCGACCCTGAAGTTCCTCAAGAGCACCCGCTGCTGGCTCCAACTGGGCCTGCGCCTCGGAAACCTGCTCCTGCGCTTCCTCGATGGCGGCCAGAGCTTCATCCAGCGAAGCCTGCTCCGAGCCCGGGGACTCTCCAAGCTGCTCCTGCAGCTCCGCGATCTTTTCATCGATTTTCTCCCTCGCAGCCTGAAGTGACTCCAGCGCCTGCCCCTGCTCCGGCTGGGCTGCCAGAGGATTGGTCTGCTCGAGATTTCCCTGGGCGGCCTCCATTTCTTCCGCTGCTTTTCCAAGGTCCCCGGCTGCCTCGGGCGCCGGACTCTGCGCCTGGCTCTCCAACTGTTCCGTCTGCTCCCCAAGCTCATCCTGTCGCTCCGCCAGCTTGGCGGATGTTCCTTCCGCCGGCTCAGCCACTTCATCAATGGTGTCCTTCTGGACTTCCTGCTGCCCTGCAATGACCTCATCGAGCTTTTCCCTGATCTCCTGCAGGGCCTCAAGGTCTTCCCTCGCCTGTTCCAGCGCCTCAATCTGCTCCTGCAGGTGCTGCTTTGCCTGATCAAGGGCATCAAGGGACGCCTGCTGGGCGAGGGGATCGTTTTGTCCGTTAGCGAGGGACTGCTGTGACGCCTCCATCTGCTCAGCTGCTTCGCCAATGGCCTCCGCTGCTTCCGGAGATGCAGACTGAGCCTCGCGCGCGACCTTTTCCGCCCGCTCCTGCAATGCCTCCTGTGCCGTGGCCTGCTCCTCCTTCAACTGGTCGGCATCTCCTGCCTCCTCCGCCCGGGCACTCTCCGCCTTGATCGTTTCCTCTGCCTCCTCAAGCTCCTGCACCTTGTCGAGGAGCTCCTTGAGGTGCTCCAGCCTGTCGAGGGGAACCTCCTCCACGAATTCCGCCTTCTCAATCTCCTCAAGCAGTTCCTCGCGGGCTTTTTCCAGTGCGGCCAGGGCCCTTTGCTCGGGCGGAAGGGCCGCCGCCCGGCGCTGCTCCGGGGTAGCAGACTCGCCCAATGCGGCCCGGGCCTCCTGCATCGGCGCAATTGATTCGCCCAGGGACTCTGCAACCCCGGGAACAAGGTCTGAAAGTTCCTGCTCCAGGAAATCGGCACGATCCACCAACTCGGCCTGCTCCCGCTGCAACTGCTCCGCTCTCCGTTCGTCGCTGAGCTCCGGACCTCCAAGTCCCATCTGCTCCCGTACCTTTTCGATCTCCCGGCTGAGCCGACGCTTCGTATTCTCCAGCTGATTTGTCAGCGCCACCTGCTGCTCGGGCCGTGCATTTTCAAAACGTCGTTCCAGGTCAGACACCTGCTTGTCAAGGGCCTGCACCCGCTCGTTTTTCAGCACCAGTTCCTCGGCCTCGACCCGGTCCTGGTTATCAAGGTCTTCCGTCTGTTCGATCAGGTCCTTCTCGCCAGCGATCATCCCGTCAAGCTTCTCCAGGCTACGGAGAAGCTTATCGAGCGGGTCGCGATCCGGTTGCAGGATCATGACCAGGCGCCACAGGGTATCACGCGCGCTTTTCTCGTAACCAACTGCACTCATCAGCCGGTCGCTCTTGAGATCAAGAAAAGCAGATTGAAGGGCAGAGGTCAGCTTCTGCTCTGCCACGAAAGCAAGGGCTTCCCCGGGGCGGTTTTCAAGAGAACCCGCAAAGGACCGCTCCATTTTCTCCAGCGTGGAGAGAACAAGGCCTACCTCCTTCTGAAGGGCTTCCTGTTCCGTTTCCTGCAACCTTCGGGAGATCGCAAAGTCGTTCTTCCGGCGAACTGCCGAGGGCTTCCGTGAAGCCATGATCAGGGCCACCGCCTCATGCAGGTTGGTCGACTGGCGGTCCCCGAGAGCCTGCAACCGTTCGGCCAGTTGGTAGAGCGCAAGCTGACGCTGATATTCGAGAAGGACCTGACGCATCTGATAGGAAGCCGACTTCTGGCCCGCATAAGCATTGAGGGCCTGGGCTCTCCTCCCCGGCGCGTCCCCGCCGGTACGAGCGGCATGAAGCTGCCCCACAATCTGAGGCATGAGCTCACCGGAGACATTGCCCATGACCTTCTGGATTCCCCCCAGGATCTCAACGTCGGTTCCTTCCAGCCCGTTGCGCCCGAACTCGTCTACCAGCTCCGCAAGCAGGGCTGCGCTGTTCGCGGTCGAGCTGCCGATCCGCTGCTGTCCCTGCTCCTGCTTGAGCAGAGAAGTCTCCGCCACGAGCGTAAGGGGAACGAGAAAAAGGCAGCATCCCGCAATCCTGCTCCTGGTTCGACTGGCCAATCTCGTCGTCATCACTCCGGCTTCTTTTCTATTGCTTCCTGCTGTTTCCCGGGGGCACCCGCCTCCGGCAGTTCCCGCTGGGAACGAATCCACTCAGCCAGGGTAGTATTGAGGCGGTCCTGATCATCGGTGACTCGATCGATCCGCCCTAGCGAATCTCCCACCCGACTTAGCAGATCATCGCGTTTTTCGCGAGGGGTAACCACCTTGAGAATCCGGGAAGCACTCTTTCCCTCTTTTGTGCTGTTATTCTGATCATAGGCCTCGAGCCAGAATTCAATTTCGTCCCCTACCTGAAGAGGGGGCTCAAGCTGGCTCAGCTCCCAGTCGAACAATTCCTCCAGCTTGGTGCTTCCTCGCTTTGGAATCGGCAATTCCAGAGTCCCCTCGGCACCTTCCGCGCCTACTTGATAACTTAAAACCATTCTCTCTATCCCGAAGCGATCTTCCGCCTCATAGCCTACCAGCACCCGGGCCTGGGCCGTCACCAGCTCACGCTGGCGCGATGGCTTTACCAGGCGGACCTTTGGCGGTTCATCAGTGAGGACGTCAACCCGGTATACCGCGGTATCCCTTGAGTCCATGCCTTCGGCATCCAGCAGATCAACGGTGAATCCCGTCAACCCCTGTTTGACTCCCACGACAACCTCGGCAACCCGTGGATCCCGGGGGTCCACCTTGCCCACGAGCGAAACCTGCTCCCCTTCTCCAAGAAGCCGGAGCGTTGCCTGACGTAGCGACTGACTGGCCGTGATCCTGAGAAGGAGCTGGCTGTCAGGATAGAGCAGAAACTCCCCCGGTTGGTGCAGGCTGGGTGGCAAATTCATGTATTCGGGATATCGCTGCTCGCCTGCCAGTGCCTCCACGGAGGGACGCGGCAGGGCAACAACTGACTCCCGGCTGCTTCGCCCATCCTTGATGACAACCCGAAAGGTAAAAGACTCCTGCACATTCTCCAGAGTCGCCCTGTAAAGGCTCCCCTCGCTGCCTCGCTCCATGCGGACCTTCTGCCGGCGACCCGATGCATAGCGGATCCGGAGGCTGCCCTCCTCCGGCTCGTACCCCTCCACCCGAGCTTCCACGATAACGGTGTCCCCGATCCCGATCCGGAGATCGCGTGACGTCCAGACCACCCGGGTCGCCCTCGGCACGGGCACATCAGAGAGGAAGGCCCGTTTCAGCAGATCCTCCGTGATTGAGCCCCCGAGATAATAGCCTCCTCCTGCCAGTCCCCCCAGGAGAAGAAGAACCAGGAGGGTGCGCCGGAGAGGGCGGGTATTTACCACCTCAGCAAGCTTCAAGGGCCGGGCGAAGGATTCGGTTTCCTCCACCATGCGCTCGACGATGAGCCGGGCTCCTCCATCCGGCACGGTTGCCTTGCCCAGCGCAAACTGGACCGAGGCGATGAGTCGGCTCCGGAACCCGGGTTCCCGCTCCTCCACCATGAGTGCAAGGGTCTCCTCATCTCGCCGCTGGGTCACCAGCGCCACCAGGGCCCGGAGGAGAAATACCAAGACCAGTCCGCCCAATCCGATGATCACTCCCGTTCTGACGTCGAGAGGGAGATCTACCAGCCAATCCAGGGTAAGAACGAATACGAGTCCGACTACCGCCACGCTCATGGCTACCGCAATCCTGCGGACGAATTCCACCCGCACCAGCTTCCGGCGTACCGTGGCCAGTTTCCGGCGCAGCCGGAATCCCAGTTCACCGGGAAGAGCACTTGAGGATGGTGTCGGCAGATCGCTCATTTACTTCAGCTCTGAGAATTTGCGAACAATCCATTCGGCCGTCAGGACCAGGACAATCAGCCCAAAAAACAGAGGGGAACACCATAGTTCCACCTCCTTGAGGCTGGTAAGGCGGGCGCTACGTTCTGTCAGGGCCGCCGGCAACTGCTCCAATCCGGCCAGTGAAAAATAGGCCCCCCCGGTTTCCCGGGAAAAATCACGAAGAAGAGACTCGTTCAGGGCCGCCCGGGCATATTCACGATTATTGTCAGAAACCGTGAAATCCAAGGTTGCGATCTCTTCCCCGGGCAGAGCCAGGCGATAGTTTCCGGGTGGGCCTGCAGCCAGTTCGGCCCGGTAGATCCCAGGCTGTCCTGGAACGGCACGGAGAGATACCTCCTGCCTGCGATTTGAATCATCTCCCACTGCCAGCACGGCCTCGACCAGTTCATCTTCGCGGGGTTCCCAACTGGCATTAAAGAGTCTCGCATAGATCCGGACCCGGTCTCCCTGCCCGAAACGGCGGCCGTTGGCACGCAGGGTAACCCGGGGCGCCTCGGTCAACAGCCGGGCCCCTGCCATCCGCTGGATAATCTGCCCCCAGAGGACCGTATGATAACGATCCCCCGCATTACGTCGGAAACGCCAGAAGTTGTCGGTTCCGACGAAGAGGACTTCCCCTGCCCCATAACGGTGAAGAGCCACCACGGGGGCATTCTTCCCCCCGGAGTCCGAATCCGGACGAGTGAGCAGGACTTCCGCCGCTGGCTTGGCCCGTCCCACTCGCGCGGCCCAGTAAATGGGTGGTAGCCGACTCCAGAGTGCCTCACTCGCCCCGGGATCATCACCAAGGCGTAACATCACACTTTCCCGCCCCTTGGCAGTGAGTTTGAGACGTAGAGGTCGTACCGCCGGGGCATTTGCAGAGCCGATCGAGGACCCCGCCAGCTCTACCGGCAGCAATTGCTCGAGCTCCGTCCGCACAAAGGCTGCAGGCATGAAGCGCTTGCCTGCAATCACCGCCAGGGCTCCCCCCGCACTTGAGACGTAGTCCCCCAGAAGAGCGAGGCGTTCCTCCGTGAGAAAACGTGGGTCGATATCGCCCAGCAGGATGAGGTCAAAGTCAAAGAGCTCTTCCGCCCGGGCGGGAAACTGTTCGATGTGAGGGCTTCCGGGGACCCGGGCAATTTCACGGTCTCCCTCGAAGAGAAAACAGGAAAGGTCCACCCGCCGTTCCCGCAGCAACATCGCCTCCAGATACTTGAACTCCCAACGAGGCGCCTGGTCAAGGAGGAGAACCTTGAGCCGGCGGTCCACCACGCGCAGGCTGGTCCGCCCGGAGTTGTTCCCGGCCAGAGCCTCCGAAGCCCCATCAGACTCAAACCGCGCTTCCAGGACATACTCGCCCACCCGTCTGGGCACAAAAAGGGTGGAGATCTCCTGCAGGCCGTCCTCCCCTATTTCCACTTCTTCCTCCGCCACATCTACTCCGCCCAGCGAGAAGATGACCCGTCCACTCTCTCCCTTCATCCCCTGCGCCCGTAACTTCACCGTTACCGGGGCGGCATCGTCTGCCAGTAGAACCTCGCGCATCTCCACGCCCTCAATCGCAACATCACGGGCCGCCGGATCCCCCACTCCGACAGCATAAACCGGAATGCCGGCATCCTTAAGCTGCCGGGCGGCTTCTCCAAGAGGAGCTCCGCTGTTCTGGCCTCCGTCGGTGATCAGGAGGACCCCGGCCAAGGGGGCACCACGATAACGCTCAATGGTCTTGCGAACGATTTCCCCAAGAGCGGTCCTGTCCCCTTCCGGCAGCAGGGGCCCGGAGGAGCTGTCCCATTCCTGCAGGGAATCCGTGCCAAAGGTAAACCGCGGGATCTCCAGATCCTTCTCCAGGGACCGGAGCATGGCACTTCCTTCCGGGGTGGCGAGGGCCTGCTCCGCTCTTTGAAGTCGGCTCATCCCATCTCCGTCCTCAAGCGCCATACTTCCGCTTCGGTCCAGGAGAATCGGCAGGGTGCGCGGCACTTCCCTCTCCAGGGTAAGCACAAGGATCGGTTGCAAAAGAATGGCAACAACGAGGCCCAAGAAGGACAACCGAAGAGCCGTCAGAAAAAATCTGCGGACGCCCGACACTCCCTGGGGGCTCCTGCGGTAGAACCACCAGGACAACAGGGAAAGAATTCCCATGAGCACTGCGGCCAGGAGACCCCACTGCGCAGTTTCCCAGCGCACGGACCATCCGGCCAGGCCGTCCACATCTTCGGCATCCATGCCAAGAGCCTGAAGGATCCAGTCCGTCATCGGATTGCCTCTCTTCCCCTCTTCATCACTTCGATCGGCTGAACCACTGCGCAAGAACGATTTCAATTGCCGCCAGGGCAATCACGACAAGAAGAAGCGGCCACCAGAGCTCGGCCCCCTTTCGATCTCCACCGAAGGAGTCCCCTCCGCTACTGGCCCCCCACCGGGAAACGGTTACGGAATCCCCCAGCCGCCCAAGCTGTTCCACCCCCAGAAGAGCAAGGCTCGATTCACGCAAGCTGGGACGAGCGGCAAAAAGAATGGAGGTTGGCTCCCCTTCGACGGTGGCCTGGTAAGCACCCGCACGGCTGGCATGGTCAAATTCAAGGACCGCACTCCCCTCCCTCTCCGAAAGCGTGGTCAAGCGTCCAATCGCTTCCGGGTCCCCTACTTCATAGACCGTGGCCTCCCGGCCCGCGAGGGCGGCATCAAGGCGGTGTCGCAGGGCCTCTCCCGCTTCAACATTCAGGCTGTTTTCACGGTTCAGGACAATGCCCCCGAGCAGTCTGTTTACAAAGGGCACGAAGGCAGGGCGAATCGCAAAGTCGTTCCACTCGAGGTCCGCCGTACTGCTGAATACAAAAACCTTCCCTTGTCCGTAGTCACTCTCGACCAGAGCAGGGGTCCCGTCATCATAACGCAGGGCCTGACGGTATTCCAATTCCCCGGCCTGAAGCTCCACGCCCTGAAGAAAATCAACCCCTGCAAGAAGATCCCCGTCCAGCCCCAGCGGGTTGGTCTCGGTCGGAACCGCTGTCCGCGACCGGGCTCCGGAACTCCCATCGCGGGGGACAAGGGAAACGGGAAGGAGCTTATGCTTCCGGTGCAGAAGGGTGTTGTAGGATTCCGGACGCAGGTTCCCGCCCGGAAATACAATCAATCCTCCTCCGGCTTCCACATAACGCGCAAGACGATCCGCAAAGGAAAGGGGAACATCCGCGACGTTGGCGAGCACGATTGCGTGATAACGATCCAGTTCCTCGCCCGCGAGACCCGAGACCGAAACCGTTCGCGGTTTCACCGGATAGGCCTCCCGCTCCTGAACCGGAACCGGAACCAGGGCATGGCGAAGAAAGAATGTTTCCGACTCGCGGTCCTCCGCCCCGGGATCTCCATCCACCAGAAGAACATTCACATTGTCCCTCGCACGCATGATCATCGTGCGCCGATCATCAAAGGGCACGTTGTCCTCCTCCAGAGCCACCGTCACCCGATGATAGCCTGCCGCGGGCAGAGTGGCGTAGAGGGTGGCGCTTTCACTACGCCCCGGCTTCACTTCATCAATGACCCACTGCTCACCTGCCGGCTGACCGTCGACCAGCAGCCTTACCGGGACATCAAGCATCGGGCTCCCTCCATAATTGGTAACATCCACGTCGATGCGGAAAGGCTGATTCACCGCAGGAAGAGTAGCGGCAGGAGTGAGCCGGCTGATCCCGAGATTTCCAGGGGCCGGAGAACCCACCATGACCAGATGGATCGTGATGCCCGCAGCAATATCGCGAAGCCGTCCTTCAAGGGCAGCAAATCCCCCCCACTCCTCCGCATGTCCATCGGTGATGAGATACAGCTCCTTCTCCACCGCAGCCTGTCCCCCCAGTGAACGGGCCGCCTCCTCAAGCGAGTGAAGAAGGTCCGCATGGCGGTCCGTCTGCGAAATCCCGTCAATGCGCGATGCCGCCAGCTCGTGGTCATTAGTTGCCTCATGAGAGCGGAACGCCCCCGCAACTGCTACCGGAGACCCCCCCGGAGACCGGGCGAGAACCGCATGCGCCGCCTCCCGGGCGAGGTCAAGACGGGTATCCTCTCCTTCGCGTGACCCCATGCTGGCCGAGTTATCCATCACGATCGCCACCGCCACCTTGGACCCCGGAACCCCCGACAACCCCTCCATCATGGGCCGCGCCATCAGCAGGGCAAGGAGGGCAACAAGGGCACAACGCAGCAGGAGAAGGATCCAGTCCTCAAGCTTCATCCGCCTCTGGTTCTGCTCCACACTAACCCTGAGAAAACGCATCGCAGCCCAGGGGACCCGCCGGAAACGCCGCCGGTTGAGAAGGTGGATAATGATGGGCACCGAGATCGCCGCAATCCCCCACAGTAAGGTCTGGTTCAGGAAGTTCATCGTAATCAACCAGCGGTGCTCTTCCTGAACGAAAGGTAGTTGGCGAGGGCCTCGTCGAGGGATTGATCCGTACGCAGTCCCACGAAGTGACACTGGTGTCGCTCACAGGCCAACTGCAGGCGCTCGCGGAACGCTTCAAATTCGTGATGATAGGTTTTCTTGATCTGGCTGGGCCGTGTCCGGACCAGGGGGATGTCCTCCAGCCCCTCGAATTCCACCATCCCGCTAAAAGGGAAATCGATTTCGAAAGGGTCCAGGACCTGCATCATGATGACCTCATGACCCTTGAACCGGAGATGCTGGATCCCCTCGAGAAGCTCCTCCTCATCATCAAAGAAATCACTGATCACAATCACGAGTCCTTTGCGGCGGATCTGGCTCGCCATCCCATGAAGCACCGGAGCAATCCGGGTCCCCCCTACCGGGTCAAACCGTGCCAGCCGGTCCATGATCCGGAAAAGGTTGTCCCGGTTGTCGCTACGAGGAAGATACTCCCGGACCTCTTCATCAAAGATCCCGAGGGCAACCGCATCCCTCTGGTGAAGAATCAGGTAGGAGAGACAGGCCGCCATCATCTTGCCATACTCCAGCTTGCTGATCTCCCCTGAGCCATACTTCATGCTCTCGCTACCATCCAGCAGGAGGTGAGCCACGAAATTAGTCTCCTGCTCATATTGCTTGATGTAATAGCGCTCGGTCTTGGCCTGGACCTTCCAGTCCAGATGCCGCACATCATCTCCGGGTGAGTATTCGCGGTGCTGGGCAAATTCGATGGCGAACCCGCGATAGGGGGACTTGTGCTCCCCCGCCATGTAGCCCTCCACGATGAACCTCGCATTCATCCCCAGGGCTTCCGCCCGGGCAATGGCGCGGGGATCTAGGAGTTTACGGGTTTCGGCGTCCATGAAAGGAGGTTATTGCCGTCGTGTTCACCAAGGTGTTCTGGAGCCCCCCAGAATGCGCAGCTTCCTAGTCCAGTTTCCTGTCCTTCGGCACGGACTCAAGAATCCTCGACGTGATGTCATCCGCGGTGAGCCCTTCGCTCTGGGCACTGAAGTTCGGAATGATCCTATGCCGGAAAATCGGCGGGGCAACAGCAGCCACGTCATCACAGCTCACATGGCTCTCTCCCCGGAGGAGAGCATTCGCCTTGGCCGCCAGCACCAGGTTCAACCCCGCCCGCGGACCCGCCCCCCAGGTCAGCCACTTGGAGCAGAATTCCAGCGCCTCATCGGAATCCGGCCGCGTAACGCGTACCAGTTTCTCCGCATAGCGCAGAATATGGTCGGCGACCGGCATATTGCGAACGGCACGTTGCATCGCAAGAATCTCCTCTCCCCCGAGGACCGGGTCAGGGCGCTCCCCTTCGTTCCCAGTGTAGGCCTTGAGGATCTGGAACTCCTCTTCCTCATCGGGATAGTCCACCTTGATCATGAACATGAAACGGTCCAGCTGTGCTTCCGGTAGCGGGTAGGTCCCTTCCTGTTCGATAGGGTTCTGGGTAGCCAGAACAAAAAACGGCTCTGGTAGCGGATGATCCTCGCCGCCAACCGTGACCTTGCGCTCCTGCATGGATTCCAGCATCGAAGCCTGAGTCTTGGGCGGGGTCCGGTTGATTTCGTCAGCCAGGATAATGTTAGCGAAGATCGGCCCCGGCAGGAACTTGAACTCCCGTTCGTTTGTAGCCGGGTCGGAGTAAATTACTTCCGTGCCTGTGATGTCCGAGGGCATCAGGTCGGGCGTAAACTGAATCCGCTTGAAGGACAGGTCGAGGGCCTCCGCCAGACTTGAGATGAGAAGGGTCTTGGCCAGTCCGGGCACCCCGACGAGCAGCGCATGGCTCCGCGTGAGAATTGCGATCATCACCTCATTGACGACCTGATCCTGACCGATGATGACTTTCGAAAGCTCTGACCGAACGCGCTGGACCGCGTCCTGCAGCTGGGCCGGGTCCTGGGAGGCTGCTTCTGTGCTTGTGCTCATGAAATAAGGGTAACTTGTGAGCAGCAGGCTGACGCCTTTTCAGGACCGGCGCAATCGCGACAACTCGTTTCCCCGCACTTTAGCAGAACCAGCCCCTATCATCGGGGGACCCTGCCCCCGTGCAACACCGCAGAACCACGTCTGCACCATGGAACGCCGGGCAGCAATCAGCGGCCTGAAGGGCAGAATCCACTTGCTCCCCTCACCCCTCGCCTAGGGCTGGGAGGCCTCTTTCTTCTTCGGCGGATTCTCCGCTTTCTCCTGCTTTTCCTTTTCGGCGGACTGCTTCCCGGCCTTGGGAACATCCCAAGCCGTCATCCACTCCTGTTTCCCCTTGGTGTATCCCATCTTGAAAAGGCGGGTCTCCAGGTCCGGGTTGTGCGCTGCTCCGTAGAAGATCCCAATGGTCTTGTGCCCCTTCTTCACCTGCTTCCGAAGCACTTTGATGCACTTGGAGTTACGGTCCCCGATAATAACGTTATTCCCCGCCAAGGCATTAATCTGGTCATCGCCCTGCCCGAGGTTCTTCATCATCTCCAGCTTGAGGCTGTTGGAATTTCCCGAGAGGAGAGCCGCAATCAGTCGCGCCGGATTCGGCTGCTCCACCCCCTGGTTCTGCGCCTGCTGAGCCGCCGAAAGGGCGAAGCTGAAGAGAGACTCTCCCTTCTCTTCCTGCTTCTTCTCGAATTGCTTCATGGTCAGGTCGGCATGAACGAAATTCCTGGGAGAATAATCAATCTCCTTTACCTGGCTGGACAACTGAAGGAAGCGCGACATTCCATCAACCATTCCCTTCAGGAGATTGGTCTGAATATCACCTCCTTTTTCTTCCCGGTCGGGGATCCTGCCTCCCTCCATTTTTTCACCTCCAACCATTTCAAAGAGCAGGGCGTCATATTTCTCAAAGGACTGGTTGAGGTCGTCGTAGTATTTCTTGTCCCCGAT
>Ga0163179_10001120_pt1 | contig 19052 bp, 9 predicted proteins | sample AtlANTMetagenome_FD_109643 | JGI IMG/M metagenome (GOLD analysis project Ga0163179, IMG submission 109643) | Marine eukaryotic phytoplankton communities from the Atlantic Ocean - Atlantic ANT 2 Metagenome | ecosystem: Environmental > Aquatic > Marine > Oceanic | place: North Atlantic Ocean... | reverse complement strand
GCCAACCAAGCAATACAAAGCTTAGTAACAGGACTGCAACAAGAATACGATCTGCAAAAAACTAATTTTGAAATAGAAAAAACTATTAATCAGGCGAAGTTTGACTTAGAGGAGAAAAAAGCAAAAAATTTATTTAACGAAAAAACTCTCCAGAACGCACAAAGAGATATTTTATTTGAAAGGCAAAAACTTTTCTTACAAGAACAAACTGAAGCAAAACAAATTTCAATTCGAGACAGAGAAAGATTAGAAGACCCTCGCACATTCAGAGGTCGACGCGGAGCTTCAAGGCTTGCGTTAAGGCAAAATATAGAAAGAGGCATGGCAGAAAGAGACTTTGGGATTCAACAAAGAGGCCAATTAGAACAAGATTTAAACAAAGTCGCAAGTGCTCAAGTCGCAGAACAGCAACTCAAATCTCGACTAGAATTAATATCCACACAAAAAACTCTAGCAGACAAGATTGAAGAGCTAACATTTGAAATGCAAAAATCTAGAGATATTTCAAAAGAAATATCTATCAGAGAGATGAAAATATTGAATGAAAATCAAGCTGCAAACAGAAGAACCAATTTAAACACACAAAGAAATTTTGAAGGCCAAAAAGCTTTAGCAAGTAAAGGTAAAGATAGCGCACTTAATGAAGAGGTTGTATTCACAAGGCTAAAATTACAGCGAGACACTCAAACTTCAGCAAGCAATACGATTCCTGATAGTCTTGATACAAGCGATGCCGCACTTCGGAAAAAAGCAACAGAGCTTGTAGATATGAGGCGGGAATTGTCTGAAGGAATTCCAAAAGATCAAGAAGGAAGTTCATCATCAAAAGAATTTTTAAGAAGGGCGAGAGAAAAAGATGAGATTATAATACGTGAATCTTTAATCCAAGAAGAGAAGTTGTATAAAAAATCCGTTTCTGACCGTGGTTCAAGATTGGATTTTATTGCAGGCGAAAGCGCATTAAAGGTAAATGCGATACAATCTAGACAAAGAGCAGCTAATCCAGCCGCCTTAGTAGCAGGCTTATCTCCTATTAGTGGAGAAGTACAAGCAGCACAAAATAAAGTAAGACAACAAAGTGGTTCACAAAGAGTTTTTGCAATAGAAAGACAATCTCATGATTTAGCTACAGAAGCTTTAAGAACAGCTAAATCTACAGAAGATGCTTACAAGATATTGAACGGATTAAAAAAGACAGGCGCAGCAGCTACTAATGAAGAAAATATTTTATTTAATGCTAACATAGAAAAAATTAGACAACAAATAGAATTAGGCCAAATAAAATTAGTTAACACTAAAAAAGAGACCGATCTTGAACGAGATTTACTTTTTACAAGGCAGCAACAATTAGATGAAGAAGCTCGCTCATTTAAACAATCTATGGGAGCTGGTTTTGATGAGTTGTTTCAAGACATTGATTATATATATGGACGTTTAGGAAAAGATCTTCCAAAGCAATTTAGAGATGGAATGGTTCAGGCGTTAGAAACTTCTATGGACAAAGCAGAAAGTTTCGGAGATGCAATGAGGGGTTTTGCTGTTGACTTTTTGAAAATTATTCGCCGCGCTAGCTTAGAGTATTCTATGAGCAATTTTACAAGCTTGATCGGTATGGGAGCTAGTTCTGATTTTCGTGAAAGAATGGTCCACGAGCAAAAAGGAGGACTTATTCATGCTCGAAATGGAATGTATATTTCTGATGGCGCTCCTTCAGGCGATTCGGTTCCTGCTATGTTAGAAAAAGGCGAGTACGTTTTAAATCGTAAAGCTGTAGCAGGAATGGGAGGTAAGGCTGCAGTAGATTCGGTGAATTTTGGAATGTTTCCACGCCAAGGAGGTGGAAGCATGATGCTGAATGAAAGCATTGGAAGCCCTAGAATGAGTGGGCTGTTTTTAGCTTCAGATAATCCAGAATTAGCAGAAGAAAGAGAAAAAGCCGCCGAAAGAGAAAGAAAGCGTCTAGAGAAGCGAGCAGAAAAAGATGCACTGAAGCGTCAATTTTTAGCTACGTTAATGAGTACCGCAGCTTCTACCGCAATGGCTGGATTCTCTAATGCTGCAAAAACAAAAATACAAGAAAGGCAAGCATCTTCGCAGTTAATAGAAGGCTCAGGAGGCAACCTTGAGCGCAGCGGTTTTTCTGGAGTGCAAGCTACTAACGAACAAGGCACGGCTATGTTAACAGGAATGGCCAGTTCGGGCTCTAGAAGTGTGACCACAGATATAAGTGGCGGTTTAGGCGCAATGACAACTAAAACAGTGAAATTGACGCCTGCTCAAAATAGAGTTTTATCAAAAGCAATTGACACAAGGTTAGAAGATATAGGAGTAACTAGTATGGCTGAAGCTGTACAGCAAGGCGCAGGTACTAGCTATATGTTTGAAGCGCGTCAGCAATTAGGAGATCGAATGGGTCCAAAAGTACCTTGGTGGGAAAAAGTATTTGGTCGTGATCGTGGTCGTATGGCTGGAGGTTTTATGAATAAAGATTCAATGCCCGCATATTTAAGTGAAGGTGAATATGTAATGAACAATAAAGCTGTAAGGAAGTATGGCTTAGGGTTTATGGGTAGATTAAATGGCGGAGTCATTCCCGGCTTTCAAGAGGGCGGCCCTGTTGGAGGCGGCGCAAATACAGCGCCGTTAAGTTCTGGCATGGGTGCGACTACTAACAATATTTCTATAAATGTATCTGTTGGAGGCGGAGGAGGAGGTCAGCAAGCTTCTAATTCAGGCAATCAAAACGCAGATCAAACTTCTAATAAAGACGATGCTACTCAAGGCAAGGAGCTTGGAGAAAAAATTAGAGCTAAAGTTTTAGAAGTTATCTCTGAAGAGCAAAGACTTGGTGGCTCACTAAGCAAGACTAAACGACAAGGATAATGGCCAATAACGCTTCACCCAGCTACGAGCAGATATTTTATCTTGGAGGTACAGGAATCTCTGGGATTAGAAATATCAGTGCCGGATATAGCGTAGGCCAAAAACAAATCAGAGCATTAGGAGCTGGATTTGTAAAAGAAGTTATAGCAGAGCCTTTGCGCGGCGAGTTATCAATGACTCGCGATTTATTATATCAAGATCCTGTCTTAGGACTTACCGGAGAAGCTCCAATTTCTGGAACTTTATTATATGGAGTTGAATTAGATGGAAATGAAAAAGTATACGGATTTAATACTGGATATTTGACTAATTTTACAATTAATTGCGATGTTCAATCAGTACCTACAATAGATACAACTTTTTCTGTATTTGGCCAAATGGGCAGTGGGGTAAGAGAAGGCGAATTGGATTATTCTGGAACTGCGCCTTTAAGTAATTTGGGATTTGTTAATCATGAAGCTGTATTTTTAACTTATAATGGATCTGGAACAAATAGAGCAGTATCAGTTTCTCAAAGTTACAGTATAAATAGAGCTCCAATTTATACATTAGACGAAAAGACAGATTTAAGTTATTACGCTCCATCAGAAGTAATTACTGAATATCCAATTGAAATCACAACTGATTTTACAATTGAGATGGATGATTTTGCTACAGCAAACATGATCGATAATATTCGCAGCGGTATTTACGAAACAATTGGAGTTGAAATAAGATTAGGAAAAAAAGCAGATACATTAGATGCAGATGTTGTAAAACCCCTTGGTTCAGAGCCAACAGGAATGCTTTGTCTGCAAGACGACACAGGAGAATGTTTAGGAGATGATGGAGATGGAATCACAAGATATGAATTTCTAAGCACAACAGGACACTTAGTTTCAGAAAGCATTGAAACGAGCATTGATGGAGTTTTAAGTGTAAATTTACAATTTAAAGATTATTACAATAAGGACTAAAACATGGGCAAAATACTAGAGTATAACAATTTTAATGCGGCACCAGCAGATGACGATTTGTTGTTTTTCTCGGATGCTAGTGACACAACAAGCAATCCGAAAACTTATCGTTTAAAAATTAGCGATTTAAACAAAAAGCGGAATGTTGACGCGGCAACCTCTGCTGGTCTTCTTTTACGAGATGACAGTTCTACTTTTGGAATAAAAATTCATGATGGAGGCAATGTAGGCGTTGGTCCCGGCGCTGCCACGACTCCCGGTGCTCTTCTATCTGTGAGAGGGGCGGCTGATTCTAATCTCACTTTAGCTAATTTTTTAAATCCTTCTGCTACGACAAATGGAAAATATCAGCAAATTATTTTCGGAACAGATGCGGCTAATGATAAATCTGTTGTTTTTAGATATTATTATAGCACCGTAGATGATGCTTCCACACTCAGAATTCAATCTTACGAAGATGCAGCGGCTGAAAATGAAATTGGATTACATTTAAAAGGGGATGGGAATGTAGGAATAGGTGAAACTAACCCAGCTTACCCTTTAGATGTAAAAGGTACTGTTGTTTCTAATGGAAGTTATCCACTAATTTTAGATCCATCTACAGGAGAAATTAAATCTAATAGTACCACGACACTTAATTTTAATAAATCCGCAAATGCAAATGTTACTTTTATGTATTATGATAGTGATGGCAGCACTGTAAATCCTGCATTATCAATCAAATATAGCAACAAGAGAATCGCCATTGGCAACACAGCTCCAGATGCGAAACTTCATGTACTAGATACCGCGAATGGTACTGACGTATTAATACAAAATAGCACGAACGGAGCTGTGCTTGAGCTTCGTAGAGATTCTGGAACAACAACATCAAATAGTTTATATATATCAAATACCACTAGTGGATGGGGACTTGGCGCAGCTATTACAGCAGGTGCAACTACGGTTAACATTAGTAGTACTGGCCAGTTAGCTTTAAAAAATACTACTTTTTCTTACGATTTAACTGTAGCGAGCGGAAGCTCTGATCCTATATCTTCTCAATTTAAATCAGACTCAACAGCAGGAGCTAGGATTCTAGTAGAGTGCAATGGGGCACAGCCTGCAACCCAAGATAACCTCATTGGCTTTCCAATAAAACAATCGGGAGGTGCGCGTGAAGTTGGGTGGATGGCTGGGTATTTTAGAAGAAGTAGTGCTAATTATTTTGGAATTCATTACTCAAGCGACAACACTCCAATCACTTCAGACTTTGCTTTTCATGGAACACTTGCTAGTAATTTATTTTATATTGATACAAATGGAAACACTACTGTCAAAGGAAATGTTGGGGCAGACGCGTATTATGATAAAGGCGGAACTACTGTTGGAAATTATTGTAGAGGAAGATTTATACAAACTTTCTCGTATCGATATTTTTATACAGTGACCTCTAATCAACGATGGACTCCATTATTTTCAGAGCCTGTAGATACTACTAATAATTATGATCATGATGGTTCAACTACCCCTGATAAATCAATGTGTAGTAAAGCTCCAATGGCAGGTAGGGTGACGAGGCTTGATGTTTCGTTTACAAATAATGTCTCTAATAATGCTGTCAGTGCTTATGTCTATAGCGGGGCAGATGCTCCCGCAGCTGATTTAAGCTCTTCTAATGCAGCTTATACAGGCTCTATAAGTCTTTCAGGAGCGGTCACAGAAGGAGATTATACAATAGGTTATAATGATTTTGTTGAAGCCAGCAGAACACATCTAGATTTTGCTGCAGGAGAATTTTTAATGCTAGCGATAGATAATGCAACTGGTAATGGTAATGCTACAGTTGTTGTAACGGTAGAATTTAATGTACCAGATAATTTAGGGGCTTAATGGCAACAAAGTTTATAAAATACGAGAAAGCTTTACTCAAGATCGCAGATAAAAGCATTATGGCTGAAACTGCAGAGCTTGGGCTAGATGCTTCTTTGCAGCCAATCTCAAACATCACAGGTTCAGTTATTCGTTATGCGCCAACTTCTCCGGTAAAAGGTAGTTTAAGTTTTTCTCATTATTGTACTGGATCTTTTCATGATTTTTTAAATCCATTGACAGAAGTAGAAAATACTGGAGAGCCATTAGCTGGAAGCTTTGCTGGCATGGCATTTGAGAGTGGTTATTTACGCGGACTTTCATTTTCTGTCAGTCCTTATTCTCCGATCTTATTTACAACTGAAATGGACATATATGGTTCTATTACCTCTCTAGATAATGATGGCGAAGCTGACAACACACTAAGAAATGAAACTAATGTATCCCACGGATTAAAAACTTATTTAGCGGGAACTGACATAAAAATGAACAAAAAAGTTTCTTTCGATTATTCAGTGACGTGTGATAGAAATCCTGTAGTAGATGTTGGATCTGAAGGACCTTCTAGGGTTTCAAAAGAGAACGTTAGAATTAATTTATCTGTAGCAGGAGAAGATGTTGGCGATTTTGTAGACATTACTGGTAATTACGCAGCGTTAAATATAAACATTTTTGACACTTATGGTTCGTCTGCAATGACTTCGTTTGGCTGTACAGGTCAAATTTTTAGTCAAAACTTATCAGTTAGAGAAGGAGGCTACATTGACGGAACTATTAGTGTTGCTCAAGAATATTTAACAGGAAGGAGATTGTACTGATGCCAAATTACATCTTAGGGTCAGGAGTTACAAATGTAGCAAGAGTCCCAGCTTTTGAAGTTGGGGATTCTTACTCTCTTAATGATATTGTATATTTTAGTGGATATACTACAGGTAACCCTGCAATAGAGAAAACAGCTGAAAGTTTAGGTATAGCTTCAGGCCATTATTATTACAGCGGAGCAGCAGGAGCCTCAACCGCTGCAAATTCACCTGCTGGAGCATCAACTGTTTGGACACAAGACTTATTTTTTAAACCTTCTTACCCTTCTTCAGTTGAATATGAAAACAATACATACGATGTTACTTTTGGAGATGGATATTATAATATATTAAACAAAAGCGAAAATTCTTTAGCAGTTAAATTTAATTATAATTTTGCTAAGCGAGATGATAAAGAAGCAAAAGCTTTAATTCATTTAGCTGAAGATTCGTTCAATAAAGGTTTGAAGCCAAGCGGCGGATACACGGGAGTTTTTTGTACTCCATTTGCTCCTTATGATAAGCGACATGAATTTTATATTGATACCTTTGATCGTTCTTTTGAATACCCAAATGTTAATAACATTACTTTTCAATTAGATAGAGAAAATCAGTCTTTGCTGGATTGGCAAGGTTATTATATTCCATTTTCTCAAACCAGAGGATTTTTTGAAGAAGGGTTGTCGTACAGTAAACATGATATAGTATATTTAAGCGGTACCAATACTGTTGCAAATGATAGGTTTAAAATTTTTCAATCTGGTTGGTATTATTATTCCGGAGACACGGAAACTACTGCAAATACTTTAAATTCCCCTACTGGTGATAATACTTTATGGACCAAAGATACATTTTATTTTGATTTGAATGAAGGTTTATCCGTACAAGAAGCTCCAAGATATTTAAAAATGTCTGCGCAAAATGGTTACTTTGTTAGGGCAGATGACGGTTTAAACAAAAGCTTGTTGAATATGGAGTTTTCGTTAGAAGGCAGAACTGACAAGGAAGCTAAAGCTATTGTACATTTTTTTGAGTCTCATCAAGGCAAAAATCAATTCAAATTTACTCCTCCTGCCCCTTATGATGCAGAAGAGAAGGTATTTTTCTGTCCTAAGTGGACTCATACTTTAAACTTTAAAGAAAATAATAGTGTAAATATTAATTTAATAGAATTTCCTATTAATTTGATAGATAATCAGGTGACATTTTCAAGTTTAATAACCACTGACCCTTATTTTGTTTCAACATCAAGTGGACCAAGACATATAACTAATTAATAAAACATGGATATTCCCGGAACAGTTACAAAAAGAGCAGAAGGCAATACTTTTGTGCGCTCTACAGGTTTGTATTTTGCTGGTCAAACTGGTTTTGGAATGCATACAGGGTTTTACTTAACCAATAGCGGAAATTTTCCAATTCAAACTAAAATAGATAGAGTTACACCAGATTACCCAGAAGTTTTTGATTTTCCCTCTGGCAGAAACGAGCCAATCATAATATTGCCGGGAGAACATAAATTTGTTCCAATAAATGTTAGATTTATACAGGACAATATCGGTGCTCAAGGACCTGAAATGAGCGGCCCAGCAGGAAATATTGGTCCTGACAGGGATGGATTTTATAATTCAACAGTCAAATTAAGCACTATTTCTCAATATGATGGATCTAATGATCCTAGTGGGCCAATTTATTTAGAATTAAGTGGTCAAGTTACAGGCGCAAACATTTTTACATCTCAGTTTCCTGCTAGAGTTTCAGGATTTTTAGTAAAAACAGATTTTAGCAGCCAAGGAAAACCTCAGGCTACGTTAAGATGGTTTCATCCAGAAACTGGATATTATGTTACAAGATATAGGATGGAATATGCAGAGGGGATCGATAGTAGTTCTGTGGCCACAGGAATTTGGACCGGAGTTCAGTCGTTAACTCCTCCTGAAAGGCAAACAGCTCCTTATTATAATATAGAGAGTGAAGTCATCACGATTTCTAATTCAGAATATGATAATAATCCAGTTTCGTGTGAAATATTTGCAGATGTATCTGGAATAAGCCAACTATATACAAGAGAAACCACAGGGAATAAAAATTCTAATTATGCTGAATTTTTGGTTCAAGGTTTAGGCTTCGGGGCAGACTATTATTACAGAGTTCGTCCTGAATATATTCATCCGGCTAATAACGCAGCATTTTACGGAGAGTGGATTTATGGCTATCCAGTTTCTGATTTTAGCGAACAAATATCTAACAATGAAGTTTTAACGGGGCTAGCGAGCGGATGTCCGAACACTTTACCTCCGGAAGGCTCTGCTTCAAATATTAAAAATAGTACATCCGCCCCTCAAGCTTTAGAGATATACTTAAATGATGGAGCTTCTAATACCAACTTATACGATTCTACTCACGAAGATTTGATAGCTAGAGGTGTTACAAGTTCTCCTGATGTTGCTAATTTAAATGTATTTGTTTCTTCACATGCAGATTATGCATTTTCAGGAGTTAAATTTATTGTGCCCCAAAATGCAAGTGTTGGATCAACACTTTCAACAAAAGCAGGTATAGAGACTGGAGATAAGATTGTTGATAGTGCGGGTAATGAAGTGAATTCATTGTTAGTTCTTAAAGATAATTGTATGGTAGCGGGACATGGAGGAGATGGAGGAGACGGAGGATTTACTACATTAAAATTTGGCACCGACAGAGATTTAGTTGACGAAAGGAAAATTAATATTAAAAAGGAAGAAGCTGAAACTTCAGCTTCTACTGTAGGAGCAGATGGAACCGCCGCAATAAAAATAACAGATTCAACAATTCAACTTTTTAGAATCTCAAAATCTTTTACATCAAAAATTTATGGTGGAGGCGGAGGAGGCGGAGGCGGAGATCCATTCTTTTGGCCTAAATCTTTTACTCTTAATAATCTTCCTACTCAAAATTTTAGTAGCCTAAATGCTGCTTGGAAGGGACCGGCTTATGATACAGTTAGATCTGAGGATACTTTAACCGATGAGATTGAACAGCAAGATACAATTTATAACGTTTCATTAGATTTTAATTTAGAACGTGGAGGAGAAGATATTAGAACTATTGATTTTCGCCTTTCTGATGTGCTTGGAACCCAAATAGCAGGTATAGGAGGAGGAGGTCAAGGATTTGGAATTTCTCAAGGAGGAAAGTCTCTTTACACTGAAAAAGATGGATTCTATTTAAGATCAGAAATTCAACAAGGTTCATTAATAAAAATTGGCGACGGAAGCGGAGCTGGTAAAAAATTATCTCCCGGAGGAGAGGGAGGGATCTTTGGTGCTGATGGAGGACAAGCTGCAAATGTTAATGCAGGCACTTTTTATAGGTACGTTGAAGATTCAACTTCACAAGCTGGTGGTAAAGCTGGTGCAGCTATAGAATCATTATCTAATACTTATACAACTTCAAATTTTTTAGGAAAACTAGTTATTGGTCCTGATGCGGATCAAGCTGCGCCTACAGAAATTGAAGGTTTGGTTGCATGGTGGGATAGCTCAAGTGCTAATGCTAGTAATATAATTAAAAGTACATACGGAGCCACTGAAGTTGCTGTTAATCCTGCTACCGATGGATTAACAAATGGCAATTATAGAAATGTTCGTATTAGTAAATGGTACGCAAAAAATCAAGACGGAAATCAATCTAGTATATTTTTAAGGAAATATGAAGGTTGGCCAAATGGCGAAACAAATTTGCAGCCTCGATGGATAAACGCGGCAAAAACAACAGGGCACGACTATAGCCAAGGCAACACCCCGATTACAAAATATCTTGGAAAACAAAGTTGTATGTATTTTGATGGTGCAACAATAAGGGCTATGCAAATTGAAAATATAATTGGCTCCAATAAACTAGAAGAAGATATGGATGGCTTTGAGATTATGTATTTTTTGTCTCCTTTAGCAGATTTTTGGTGGCCATATGCTCCGTTTCACCCACTAAGTGGTACTGGTATGAGGAGCAGAGACCAATATCTTAACGGGACATTCAGAGGACAAACACATGGATATTATACTTGGAATCATCCCGGCGCAGGATTCGGAGCTTCTCTTCACCAATGGTCCGATATTGGCCCCGGAGAAATAGCCAATGGAACTACTGTTAGCCCTGCAGAAAGTTATCAAAATACTACTATGTTTTATGATGCATTTGGCAATATAGTAGAAAATGCTGGCATAAGACATCGAGCTTTTAAGTTCAGAGATTTCACTAATTTATTTAATCCGGGAAGAGGCTGGGTTTACTCAATTTCAGCTAAAAAAGTCAATGGCAAAATAGATTATTCTGTCTATAACGATACTCGTAGAATGTTTAATACTCAAGTTGAAGACACAAGCTTTAGTTGGATGCCCAAGCCAATAATTGGAGCTTGCAGTAAATATGGTAATCACGCAAAGTATTTGCGATCATGGTATGGCAGCATTGCTCATTTGTGTGTTTTTAATAAAGCATTGTCTTACCAAGAAAGAAAAGCATTAGTTAACTATTTTCTTGTTGATGGCGGAAATGTTTTAGCTTCAGCTGATCAAACAGACGAAAATAAACGCAACCGATTAAATATGGAAAACGGTTATGCTGGATTTAATATTTTTCCTAGTTAAATAATATGTCAACTCAATCTCATAATAGTGCACTTTTAGATTTAAACCCAGAGACTATAATTGAACTTTACGAATTAGATCTAGGGGAGCAAGATGGTGTCTACAGATTTCATCCCGGCAAAAATGATACGAAAGACATTATATTTGGTGGATATAGCGAAATAAAGAATGGCACACCAGTTCAGTATCCGGGTCACACTTATTTTGCATTGCCTATAGAAGCAGACGGCTTCGAAGTCAGGGGCGATGGCTCACTTCCTCGACCTAGAATATTAATAGCTAATCCTCAAGGAATTATTACTGATCTTATAAAAAGAAGAGGAGATTTAGTTGGAAAGACTATTACTAGACGTAGGGTCTTTATGAAATATTTAGACCATGAAAATTTTCCTAATAATCTTAATCCATTTGCGATTCCTGATCCAAATTCTAGATTTGATGATGACATTTTTAAAATTAACAGAAAAATCTCGGAAGATAAGTATATGGTTGAGTTTGAGCTCGTCTCTCCTTTGGAAATGGAAGATATTAAAGTCCCAGCTAGAGTGATGATAGCAAATTTTTGCCCATGGCAATATAGAGGAGAAGGATGTAAATATGGTCAGCGCCCTGAATTTAAACAAACATTAAGTGATGGAACCAAATCTGAAGACTTTTTTACTGTGAGCGGTGATCCATTTGGAGAGTTAGGGCTGCCTATTGCGGATGAAAACAATAAAAAATTCATGGAGGTAGATGGATATAATTTAACTTTAACTTATAAAGGCGATTATAGTAAAGCTACTGCGTATTCTGCTGGTCACGTAGTTAGGATAAAAAGCTCTAGACAAAATCTATCAAAGTTAGATTATACTGATACTCAAGAAGAAGTAGCTAACAAGCCTGATGCATTTTTTGTTTGCATACAAGCTGCTACTGATAAAGATCCTCGTTATGAACTTGAATATTGGCGTAGAGATCAATGCGCTAAAACTTTACAGGCATGCCAATGTCGTTATGTAGATTATGGAATATATACCAAAGGTTTACCATTCGGAGGATTTCCGTCTATTGAAAAATATAAATTTTAATGTTAATTTTTTAAAAAATATCAAAAAAATATCAAAATCTTGCAAATTTGAAATCTGTGGAGGGGTAACCTCTAAAAAAATGTTTTTATGGCCTAACAAGTCTTTAGACCCGAAAAAAGGTTTTTTTGTTGCCCCTTTAAAATATTATAAAATCATAGACGAAATTGAATATTTTTTTCATTCTCACCCTTTTAGCCCTGCGAAACCTAGTAAAATTGATTTAATAGGTTCAGAAGAGATTAATAAGCCCTTTTTAATATATTCTAATATTAGAAATAATTTTTGTTTTTATTCTCCAAAACATAAGAAGTCAATTTATTTTTGCATCTAAAGGTGTATAATAATAGGAAATGACAGAAGTTTCTTTAGAAGGGCGCTTAGGACAGATCGTAGGCAAGAATTTTTCTTTTAAAACTAGAACTTTAAAAGAAGTTCTTTCTGCTATTGAAGCAAATACTGGCAAGCTAAGGAGTTATTTTCAAAAAAATAAGAAAAGAAAATTTGCAATATTTATTGACGGCAAAGAGATAGATACTGATCGCGGGTTTAATATTTCAGTCAAAGACAAAAAAGTTTTAATTATTCCAGTATTATTTGGAGGTATAGCGGCAACTTTAACAAGCATTATTGTTTCTAGTATGGCGGCAGGAATAGCCAAAACATTGACTACTTTTGTAGTAGGTACTGTATTAGGCGCTGCATTGTCTTTTGGAATAAGCCTGTTGATTTCTAAACTTTTAAAGCCAGATGAGCCCGAAACCTTAAATACATCTTCGTTTGTTTTTGGTCAAGCAGAAAATGTTACTAAGCAAGGAGTGGTTGTTCCTGTTGGATATGGGCGTATGCAAATAGGTAGCCGTGTTGTTTCTGTTAACTTATTTAATGTAGACAAGGCAATATTTAACAATAGTGGAGCAGGTTTATACGAGATACTTAAAATTAATAACAATAATGATACAGATCCATCTATAACGTCCGACGGTATCATTCAGGTTGGAAATAATGTTGTTAGCACTATCCCCAGTACAACTAATATGGGAGAAGAATTTAGCGTATGAGTAAAGCGCAATATGCATGGTACAGGGCTGGCACTTGGGAAAATTCAAATTTCCAATCTATTTGTCCTACAGCGGTATTTGAGCCTTCTAAGACTAACTTGGAATCTGTTTCAGTATATCAGACAATTGATTTGTTGTGTGAAGGAGAAATCGCAGGCTTATGTGACAAACATGGCAATTTAATTAAAATAACTTCAGACTCAAGTAAAAATGAAGATGGTTTGAAGGCTATATATTTAAATGATGTACCTGTTAAAAATACAGACGTAAACACATTGAATTATAATAGAGTTTTTGCAGATTTTAGGATTGGATCTAGTGATTCAAGGCAGCTCACTCGTTTTACTAATGAATCGATGTCTTTTACTAATGCGATTCAGACAATTAATATGAACACTCAATTGCCCGGACTAAACGAATCAAACGAAATGGTTAAGTCAGGAAAACCATTTTTTGTTAATGTTGGGCGTCAAGCAAGCTCGAATTCTGATTCTCAAATTACCGATAATGCTGAAAAAGAAAAAATTGATGTATCAAAAAGATATGAAGCTGGCATAATGGCAGTTCGTTCGAATGCTGCTTATACAATAACAGACGCCGCCTCTTTGAGAATAGTTAGGGCCGCTGAAAGGGCTCAGCCTATAGCTGTTACTCATATTATAACAAATGATTCATGCACTATGGCTCAAATTGATATGGCAATACCCGGTAGTCTTGTGGTTTTTGGTAAAAAAGGGGATCCGTATTCAGCCGCTGTGAATTTTGTTATAAAAGTAGGTTACGTAGATGATGAACTCACGATTACAGAAGGTGGCTCGGTTCAGTATTTATTTTGTAGTATTTGCGGTAGAACTAACAGTGGTTATGTAAGAAGTCACAATATACCTCTTCCTTTTGAGCAAAAAGATAGAGATAGGTTTGTTAAGGTTTTTAGAGTCGATCGAGAAAAAGGAATACAGTCAACTAAACTAAATAAAAGTTTAGAATGTCGTACTATCAGTGAGATTGTCGAAGAAAATCTTACTTATCCTCATAGTGCAATCATGGGAATGATTGCAGATGGTAGGGCATTTGCTCAGCCTCCTACTCGTCGTTTTGACGTTAAAATGCTCAAAGTAAATGTTCCAAATAATTATGATGCAGCCACTAGGGTTTATTCGGGAGATTGGGATGGACAATTTGCAACTGAAAAACAATGGACTGATAATCCTGCGTGGATCTTCTATGATCTAGCCACAAATACTCGATATGGAATAGGTAAATATGGCTTTAAACAAGCTTTTTTAGATAAATGGAATTTATATAGTATTTCTAAGTATTGTGATGAATTAGTTCCAAGTGGATATTCTGGCAGATTTCCTAAAATATCTTTTTCTATTTCTGAAGGAGGGACTAGAGTGTCCATAGATGATAGTGGATCTCCTCAAAAAGGAGAAAAAGCTTTAACTTCACGGTTTCCGACAGGTTTTATTGTTTGCCTTTTTGAGAATAAAGATGGAGCGCTATCATCAAACATCCCTAGTGGGAATGATATAGATAAATCATTTAAAAGGATAATTTTTAACCCTCAATATAGCAATAATACTTTTTCTTTTACTCTCATTAAGGAGTTAGATGTTGATAAAATATTTATTACTTATCCAGATTTAAAAACACTTTTTTTGCAACAGCAACAGGACGCCATTTCAAGTGCAAAAGATTATCTATTAGATTATTTATTGAATAATCAAAATTCTACCCATCCTTTCGTTCTTGATTATATAAGTGGTGAACCTTTAGATGTTAACATTCGCAGTGGTTATGCTTTGACTCAATTTCCTGAATTTTTACCTGTTTTAGAGCCTAGATTTTCTTGTAATATTTATTTAGATAAAAAACAAAATGCTTTCAATGCTTTAAATGATATAGCTGCAATTTTTAGAGGTATGATATATTGGTCTTCTGGCTATATGTTCGTGGCGAACGATCAAGCTAAAGATGCAGTAATGTTGTTTAATAATGCTAACGTAATGGACGGAGTATTTAGTTACAGTGGGAGCGCTTCCACATCTAGGACAACAGCAATAACTGTTAGGTTTAACGATGCAGCCGATAGCTATAAACCTAAAGTTGAATACGCTGAAGATGCCGCAGGAATACGGGAATATGGTTATATAGAAAAAGAGATAATTGCACTTGGTGTTACTTCTAGGGCTCAAGCTCATAGACTAGGCAAATGGATGTTGTACACAAATCAGACTGAAATTGACACAGTACAATTTACTACAGGCCAAGAAGGAAGTTACCTAAAGCCTTCGGACGTTATGAAAATCCAAGATACCCTTAAAAGTGATAAACGTTATGGCGGTAGAATTATAGATATTGATTACGCAGAAAAAACGCTAACCTTAGATCAAGGAATAAAAGAAAATATAATTGGTCAAAAAATTATTTGTGTTGTTCCAAAAGCCAATCAAACAGTACGAGGTTTAAACAAAAAAGCAGATGAAAAAGTAAAATTATATATTTCAAATCCCGAACAACAAGCTCAACCAGAAGGACTGTCAGACGCAGAGATAGAAGAATCAAGGCAGCCACAAATTAAAGAATTTACAATATCAACAGTTACGGAAAATAGAGTGATAAAAGTCACCGAGACAACAAATCAAGATTTCAATTTAATAAAAAAAGGAGGTTTATGGTCGGTTAGCAATAATAATTCTGCTTTTGAGATAAAACCTATAGAATATAGAGTTTTAGGCGTTGTAGAAAATAGCCCAAATGAATATCAAATAACAGGCATGATGTATAACAGGACCAAATTTGGCGCAGTAGACAATTCTACGAATGTTGAAAAGACACAGCAATCTCAAACTCAGATAATAGATATAGGCAACGGGCCTGCAAGTTTAACCGGAACTCCTTCTTCTATAAACATTAAAAAAATGGCCTTAAATGAGCAGCTTCCTGTAGTGGATGCTAAATTTCCCATTTCTGCCGAATTAATTGAGACGCAATCTGCAGATTTAGAAATTTTAGAAGTTGATTTTAGTAATTTATTGGGGCCAAACAGTGTAACTTCTAGTAATACAGGCGGCTATTTTATTGAAGTCTACCAAAATGGAAATAAAGTTACCTTTTCTTTAGATGGGTTTGACAACACTTCATTTAAAGTAGTAACAGGAACAACTATAGATAAAGGGAATCTTAATTTTCAAATAAGTAGATACGATGAAAACTATAAGATGGAGGATAATGGCCTCTAAATTTAGAAATTAGAACAGATGCCAATAAATACATTTATATCTCAAAGTCCAGAGGATTACGGCGCTGCCTTAAAGATCTCTGGCTTTTATATTTCTAATGAGTCTTCAAGTTATCCTCATCAGGAGCCACTTCCTGTTAATAATATTGAGCCTTTATTTAGTGGAGGTTTAGCTTTAACTAGTAGTGTTGGAGTGGTTGCTAGTGGGCAATTTTACGTTCCAGACCCTAAGATAAATTGGCATTTAGTAAATCCTGCTACCAATATTCCTTTTTCAGATGTAGAAATATTTAATTCTACTGCTTTTGATGGTTTTAATGTTAATTTAAGGGATGAAACTGGTATGTTGATCTCTAGATTAGCATCCGGGCTCAGAGAAACAAGTATTGATCTATATACTAACAATATAGCAGATGTATTTGCGAATTTCGAGGGGGTCAGCGTTTCTGGCATAGGTGAATTCACCGACAGACGAAGGTTTCAATTAGAAGTTATTTCAAATGATTTTGCCGGAAGAAAAGACACGGGTATTTATTTTCTGACAAGCCCGCCTCCAAACATTACAGGATTAGATGTTAGTATTGGCTCCACTATTGATTTTAATATTAAATCCACAAAAACCTCGGGTTTAAATTCTATTTCTGTATTTGCATCTAATAACTCTGGCTTTAAAATTGCACCTCCTGTAATCCCTCCTTCTGTTAGTGGAGAATTAGATCTTAATGAATCCCAAACAGGATTTACTTTTGGGCCAGACATAGCTTTTAATTTTGATTTGCTAGATGCAGGCCCTATTAATCTTCTAGATGTAGAAGTTGCTCCCCCGAGAGATTCTGGGTTATATTACGCTGTTGTTTTAAGAGATAATTTTGGCACAGGTTTGCCATATTATTATCCTTCTTCTGTTAAACCTTTTACAATTGATCCATTGCTGTACAACCCAGAAACAAGCGGCTTTAATGGAAAAGTATTAGTAGATAGGGACGATTTTAACAAAGATGTAGAAACTGTATTTATAGGAAAATTTTTAAAAGATTTGGCACCTAGTCGTGCGGTCAAATATTCCGTAAAAGTAGAGGTAAGTGGTCGTAGTCATTCTAAAAGCGAACAATTCACGATTGATGCTCCTTCTGTTCAGGGAATATCCCAATTTGTTCATGGTACTGGAGCAGATAGGATAGATTTAAATCTTTTTACAAAAAATACTAGTTTGCAAGATTATGCTTATAGCGGATCTGAAGCGACTCCTATTTTTTCTCCATACGAAACAACAGGCATTCAATGGCTAGATCATACTATATTTTTAAATAATAATTCTAATGTTCCTGCTGGGTTTACCAGCGGCCAATCTCAAGTAGTTGAAGTTGCCATAGCTTCTGGCTTTTCAAAAAGCGAACAGATTTTTTGGGGCGGTACTTTTGACACTGGCAGCAGAGAATTTGTTTTCTTGCCAAATGGCGGCCTAATGGAGTCAGGGGTTTATTCGGGCACTTATTTGAATGGCCCAATTGGAGGAGTTGCTGTTAGTGCAGACTCGAGTGGTCCAAGTAGTGGTCCTCAAGGCGCTCAAGGTGTTGCTGGGGGCGGTAATGCTAATTTATTAGAGAATCTAACGGGAACCTTGGTTGCTACTAATTATAGTGGGTTATTGGTTCCTGAGTATGAGCCTCATTTTATTTATCCGTGTGAAAACTATGCTGACTATGAGTTTAGGATTAGCACAATTGGGATTGTAGGGCAGTCAGAATTTTCTCAAGCAATTCAAGTTACTTCTGGTGATATAATTAGTGCTATAACTGGAGCCGGTTATGCTACCGGGTTATTTAATGGGGATACAAGAAGTGGAGTTGCGGTTTATGATCCTGATGATGATAATTTACATATTAGTGAATATGTTACTCTTGATGATGCGGGTATTCCTGTTCAAATTAAAAAAGATGGTTCGGCTGGAGTAAAAGAAACTTTACTTTTATTAGAATCAAATACAAGCAACCGCCCTGCCATTCAGTTTTCAGAAACTACTTCTGATGATGGAGGGATGTCTATTGAGTATTATGGTGTCGGCGGCGACAATGCAATACATTTCAATCCTCAATCAGACGCTACTCCGCCTGTTGCAAAATTCTTTGATGCTGGTAATACGAATTTAGCTGGAGATTTATTGGTGTCAGGAGCTTTGACCGTAGAAGACTTAGCTGCAAAGAGTGCGGAGACGGGATATCTCGTTATTGACAGCAACAATAAAGTTTTTACTCAGTCAGCTGCATCCGGACCGGGCGGAGCTCAAGGAGCGGCAGGCGCCCAAGGTTCTGCTGGCGCTCAAGGTGCGGCAGGTGCTCAAGGTGCGGCAGGTGCTCAAGGTTCTGCAGGAGCTCAAGGTTCTGCAGGAGCTCAAGGTTCTGCAGGAGCTCAAGGTTCTGCAGGAGCTCAAGGTTCTGCAGGAGCTCAAGGTGCGGCAGGAGCTCAAGGTTCTGCAGGAGCTCAAGGTTCTGCAGGAGCTCAAGGTGCGGCAGGTGCTCAAGGTGCGGCAGGCGCTCAAGGTGCGGCAGGCGCTCAAGGTGC
>Ga0163179_10001118_pt1 | contig 19069 bp, 53 predicted proteins | sample AtlANTMetagenome_FD_109643 | JGI IMG/M metagenome (GOLD analysis project Ga0163179, IMG submission 109643) | Marine eukaryotic phytoplankton communities from the Atlantic Ocean - Atlantic ANT 2 Metagenome | ecosystem: Environmental > Aquatic > Marine > Oceanic | place: North Atlantic Ocean... | reverse complement strand
TTGGTCGGTGGGGGCCAATCCCTCACCTTACATACTAAGTATACATGAAGTTGAAGAAAAGATCAAGGGTTTTATTGTCAAGTAAATGTCAAGCATTTCTTGACCCCTTCTTTTTCTTTACAGTGTGCCGCTTTAGGGCGCGTTCTTCAACCTCAAAAGTTTCGGCACAACCGACAGGCAGCACCTTGTAAATCTTGTTGCCCTTGCATGCCGACTCGGGCGCTCGGACGTTGCTAGCGACGATGACGACGGGCATGGTGCCGTTTCTGGACGCATGGTAGGCCCTGCCCCCGTTCGTTGAGCGAACGAGCACCATCGAGCCGACAGCGTACTTTGCGGGCGCTTCCCATCCGGTAAGGATCTTGCTCGCGTACTTGTTTGCAGTGATCGCATCGTACTGTTTCTTTGTCGGAATGAAACCATCGACGACGCGGCTGGTGATATTGCCATAATATCCCGTGCGCTTGTAGTATTCGACCATGATCTGAAACCGGGTTTGCATGATCTCGCTAGCAGTATATTCGCTGGTGAAAGCATCGAGCGCGGCAAGAGCATCGGCGGAATATCGAGAGTTTACTTTTGCGACCGTGGCGATCTGTTTCTCTGACAAGTCGCGGCCCGCGTTGACTTGACCGATCACCGAATCAATAAAGCCAGCATCCCAACTCGACGCATCGGCGATCCGGCTGCGGAGTTCTGTCACCTCTGTCAAAAGGTTACTGTTGACAGTGGGCTGATTCGTATACTGGTCTTCTAGCTTGCGAACCCATTTTGCGCGGCCTTGACTCATATATCCCTTGAGATTGTAGTGCGCGAGCAAAGATTCTGCAAAGGAGCGATCACGCGGAGTGATCCATGTCTTCGCTAGAAGGTCTTGAAGGCGCGTGCGGTAGGTAACTCGGGGCATTTTTTATCTCCAGCGAAAGGCTGTTCCTCAACCTTACATATACATTGTACAGGAAGATGAGCGAAAGATCAAGAGAAAAGTTGTAAAGAGAATGTCAAGGCGCGAAAAGTGAGGTTTGAGGCTTGTAGTTAGCGGCTTCGATACCAGCCTCGGTCAGTCGCCACTCGTTGAGCCAGCCGGATGGACCGAAGCCATCAAATCGTGGGTCAGCCCTGCGTTCGGCAAGGCCAGAAAGTATAAGCATATCAATAGCTTGGCGAAACTCTTGTGATGGTTGTTCGACTATGATCCAGTACGGTCGGCGACTGGATAGCATCGCCATCCGTCGAAGGGTGTGAGTCTCGGAGTCGTTGAGTGTCATGGGTTTACCTTTAGTGGCTTTGTGAGGCCCGTGGGGGCGTTCTGTGTGATTCATAGGGTAAGTGGGTGGCTGGTGAACTAGGAGGCCAGCAAACGGCTCCTAGCCCACCGGCATAGGTTACTTCTTCTTGCTGCGACTCTTTACGTCTGCCATAAGAGTATCCATAATCTGCTCTTGCGTCTTGTCATCGGCAGCATCGGCCCACCCGAAAGGGATGGAAGCGCGGATCTTTGCCTCGGTCGCTCTGGTATGCAGCGCGGCAACACGGTCGGTGTAGCTTGATCGATAAGCGGTGACTAGATCATCTTCAGTGAGGTTTAGCGTGTTGGCTGGAAGGGTCACATTCTTGACCATGCCGTACTCTGGTCGCGGGTTGAACAACTGTGTAACGTGCGTGGCAGTCATAACCTCGCGATTGAGCAAGGCCGACTCAGCAGCTTCTAGACCCAAATGATGCCAGTGAATGGCTGTGATTGCGAAAGCGCCGGGTGTAGAATGCTCGCTATGCACGCGGGTATCGTCTGCAAATACGACCGTAGCGCCGGGGCCGATACCGTTGTCAATCATACGCTTCATATGATTCACACGCGAACACTTGATCTCTGATGTGCGCTCGGCAATATCGGCCTTGCGGTACTTGCATGCACGGATCGAATGACCCACGCCGCGCTCGCCATCGGTGCCATAGATCGTATCGCGCTCGATGCCCATAGTCTCCATATCGCCCCAACGATCTTTCGCCGTGGCTTCCATACAACCAGAATCATCGCGTTCGCTCTCGCTCAAGTTGTTCCAGTCCCATCGGTCGATGGTCTTGCGGTGGCACTGACAGTAGGCACAGACGCGCTTGCCCGTTGCTCGCGCCGTGCGCTTTGCAGCCTTCTCATCTTCACGGCGAACCATGTAGTTGTTTGGTTCTTCTTCGCGCAGGCGCTCAATGCGTGCCTTCAACTTCGGGCATCCTGCCTTGTTGTGACCAGATTCGCCGCAGTAGCCGCATCGTGTTGTTCCTGAATAGTTACCCATGTTCTCTCTCTCCTTGTTGGGTGGCTCGGGGCTGTTCCCTCACCTTACATATACATTTTATCTGATTCGGAGCCAGAAGTCAAGGTAATCTTTGTAAAGAGAATGTCAAGAGACATTACTTTTCATCACACTCGATCTCATAAACGCACTCGACAGGGATGACGTTCGTGCGCCGATACCATGGGCCGGGTTCGGATCGTCCACAGAACTGCACAAGCACGTTCAAGCCTTCGGTGTCCACAACTAGACCGACTCGACTCACATCGGCATACGGGCCTGAACCAACAAGACCATCCCCCTTGCCAACCCGGTGTTCTATCGGGTGGATCAGGTCGCCGATCTTCGGTTTACGGTAGTGCAGGCGTTTACGGGTCATCTTCAAAGTTTACCTTTCTGCGCCATGCCACTCATGCAGGTTAGCGTAGCGCCGTGACATGGGCGAGTGTTCCCACACCATCGGGTTCATCACCATATCCGCGTACCGCTTTGCACGGGCCACATGACAAGAAGTGGTTTGACTCCTGAAGTACGGGGCCATGAAGTCGGCAACCACACAGACGCCAGCGGGGGTACGCTGGCCGATCTTGAGGTTATACGACCACAAACTTCCATCCTCCAGCGAATATAAAGTTTTCTTGTGGTTGGTAGCAGGCTGGCCAGCAGCCCACAGACGAACGACGTTACTGTTTCTATGTCTACGCATTGGTACGCTTCTCCTTGCTCTCTGATAGCATCTTGTTGACCCATGCGCCGTCGAACTCGGCGGCGTACTGGTTACGGAGCACTAGCAGCTTCTCGCCGTCCTTGACCTCATTACGCAGCTTGTAGCCGGGGATCAGAAACTCGGTGCCTGCCGGTGCGCCTAGGAAAACTTCACACACAGCGTAGGGTACAGACTTCCATCGGCGTTTCTTCTCGCCGGTCTTCTTGTCTTTCCACTGGCTGCGAAAGCGCCGGAACTGCATATCGACCACGCGGGCCTGTATCATTGATTCGCCGGTGCGAATCATTACAATATCGTTTTTATGAAGGTAAGCCATATTTTTTCTCTCTCCGGTTTAGGGTGTATCTCGACCTTACATATACATTATACATCAGGCCGTGGCAAAGATCAAGAGGATCTTTGTAAAGTGTTTGTCAAGGGATTCATTTTCTACTCACAATGTCGAACCATTCAAGGTCGAACCACTGATCGGGGTTGAGTGCGAAACAAACCCATTCGCCTTTAGAGTTTACTTTATACTCCATGACCACCGCCATGCCTTTTGGCAAACCAGACGGTACAAGCCCTTGTTTGTCTTCTTCGCTCACCTTGACAAGAGCGCCGATCATCGTTCCGGCTTCTGGTACTGCTAGTTTACTCATCATCGATCTGGCCTCCCTTTGCCTTGACCACCAGCCTCTCAAGGTGGCGAGCGGCCCGTCGAGACTGCGCCATTGACGCAGCCGGGAAGGGTCGGATCTGGCCTCTCGTTACCCACAACTGACGCGGGCCAGTAAGCACCAGCACGTTACCCGGCATGCCATCATCGGTGCCTTCAAACTGTAGGATCAAACCGGGTTTCTCTTTGTCAAAAACACTGACCATCACTAAATCACCGACGTTCATTCTATGCCTCCGCTGCCATGCCGAGAGCGCCCATCAAGGCACCCTGCGTTTCTAGCATTTGGTTGATAATGACCTGTGCCTGATCGTGGTCTTCCTCGCTGATTGACTCGCGAGTCTGTTGAAGTGTGGCATGTATGCCTAACATTGTGATCATCGCTTCCGATGATGCGGCGGCTTGTTCAAGACGGGTGGGGTTCATTGTGTGCTCCTTGCTGATTACTCTAATAATATAGCACAGCGGGACAGAGAGATCAAGGTCAAAGTTGTCAAGAGATTGTAAAGGGTGGGGCGGCTGCGGTTGAGGCTTCTTCGGAGCACTCGGGCCTAGTCTCGATTCGACTCCCTTGCGGGTTTACACGCGCATCTGCCGTTAGGCGACTCTCACCGTGTGTGTGTTCATTTGAGACAGTGAACACCTTTCCTTTATAGTTAGCAGCCGCCCCTGTTAGTTTAGTCTAAATAGTTGAAATCATTACCAAAAATCAATGTGACGGCTGATGCCGATTTCAAAGCCCCAGCCTCTAACTTCATTGTCATCGGTGTCCTCACCGATACGAACAAAGCGATACGATTCGTCCATGTCCTCGCTTTCAAGGCGTGACATAAAATCCTCAAGGGCTGCGATCTCTGGATACGAGTCGTACCACTTGATGCCATTCCAGCGATAGATGACACTGCCATCTTCTTGTTTGTCAACCTCATTACAATCCTCCGAGATCAACACAGCGAGGTTGCCACCTTTAGCAATATAGGTGGACAAGAGCGCGGCGGCATCCGGTTTTACTGCAAGTAGAACTTCTGAACGGTATCCCATGTAAATCTCCTTTTGATTACTCTAATAATATAGCACGGTCGGCTAACAAGATCAAGTCCAAAGTTGTCAAGCCTTTGTCAAGGGTTCAAAGAACTTGAGAAAACTGCTATCCACAATCCTGCGCTCGCCTTTGACGAGTACCGCATGGTTGACAACCCGAACTCCATCATCGCGCTCAATCACATCTTCACCGAGATAGAGCACCGGACCACAGCTTGACCAGAACCCACTAGTCGAGTGTGGAAGAAGCCAGTTGTGCGCAACCTTGTAAAGTTTACCTTTTACCATGCTGACCTCGACGCTAGAGGTTCAACACTTTGCTTGTTGCACCACTCTTTAGTGCCGGGGCCGAACAGAGATTCACCTTGCGTTGTCCACACCACCTGCACTGCTGCGAGGTGGCCGACGCGCTGCCTACTTATAGCTATCACCACGCCGATCTGTTCAGTCAACCAGTGCCGTACCAAATCACCGACTTTCATTGACCACCTTCAAGTTTCGTTCACTAACGATCTCGCGCTCGCCGTTTGTCCACAGAATCGTCCACCACGCGCCACCGCCCTCGATGAGAGCGATACCCACGGGCTGCGAATCGGACGGGGGGCGACCGCGCCATTTTACTAAATCACCTACTTGCACTGATCACCTCAACATCGACCGGGTGGGCATGAATCAGACGACCCACGCGCACGGGCTGGACTAAAACGACACAGTTGAACTTGTCTCGCTTGACCTCGACCACAAGACCTAGGGTGGGTACTCGGCGCTTCAAGTTTACTTTTACTAGATCACCGACTTGCATTGATAACCTCCAGAAACCGATGTGCCACCCTCTCATGCAATACAGTTCGACCGTGGGAAGTCCACAGGGCGCGAATGCATCGCTCTCTTACGTCGAGGACAACGCCAAAGCCTTGCATTGTTCCATACTTGTGCTTTACAATATCACCGACTTGCATTGATTACCTCCAACCTGTGTGGCCTGTAGGGTGAGTCGTGGCTAGTCAAGTAAACCCATTCAGTCGGCTTTGAAATGCTCCTGTAAAAGCTGCGAGCAAGAACTATTCGTGTGACTAGCGCCACTGTGCCATCCGACTTGATCTTTACTAAATCGCCAATCTTGATCATATATCTCCCTGATTACTTCTATAATATACCATGGGAGAGAGCAAGAGTCAAGAGTGATCTTGTAAAGAGAATGTCAAGCCCAGAAGATTGAGCCATGTCCACAAAGGTTACTTTTTATCGATCACCTCGATCACGTTTTCGTGATATATGTCTTGCTGGTTCCACTTCGGGATCAACACTGTCCAGTCTTCACAGGAAGGGTTGCTTGTTTCTGCCACAATCAAACCGATGTTGTGACCGTCAATATCATCAGGGACATAACCACCGAGATGGGCTTCTCGTTTGGAATGATAATGTTCCCGCGCTGTGTGCGAAAAGTGATAAACTCTAACCAAATCACCGACTTTCATTGATGACCTCCAACAGACGCGCATTGAGTGTGTCGCGCACTCCACCGTTCCACTGAACGCGCATAGTGTTGCGCTCTGGATTGATGGGATCATCCACCACTACCTCAATAACAATGCCCAGTCTGCCACCCAGCGACAGACGGCCCTTTACCAAATCACCGACGTTCACTGATCACCTCCAACCACTTCGCTGGCTCCCATGAATACTCTTTGTCTTGAATCCAATAAATCTGGACCCTGCGTATACGCGGGGTGCCTCGATTGATTCCATCGGGTTTGGTACGAGTGACCATGCCTATCGCTTCGCCTTCATCATCGCGAAGCATAGAACCGGGCATCTTTACTAGATCACCGACTTGCATTTATCAACTCCATTTGACTGGTCCTGATCGGGAAGCTATCTTCATAGCCGGGGATCAGCACATAGAATATATCCGGTCGCAGGCGTGGCGAGTCCAAGCGGCTGTGTGCTGGACTGAACCGCTCTACAACCAAGCCCACGGGCTGACCCTCTACTGTCAAGCACCTAACTAGATCACCAACTTTCATATTTCTCCCTGATTACTCCTACAATATACCACGGGAGAGCGTAAGAGTCAAGGCTGATCTTGTCAAGTAAATGTCAGGACTGCGGAGACGATGACCGCTATTGATGATAAAATCCCGGCAACAGTTATACAAAGTACAACGCGCTCGGCCTTAGCTATATCATCACGGAACCCACATTTACAATCTTCGCTTCTATCCATCCTCAATAATCCTCAAATCAGACTGCGGAACTCCAACGAGGCGACTGCCTGACAGTATGCGAGCAAATGGCTCGGCATCGATCTGGCCCCAGTTTACTTTCTTGCCCATCTTGTTAGTGCGCCAGCACTTGCTTTCGTAAACCTCTGTAATAACAGCAAGTTTTCCATTCCATTTTACCAAATCACCGACGTTCACTGACTACCTCCAAATGTTTGTGATGTATGTACTTTATCTCACCTTCAAAGAGAACTCCAACTAGAGCCTTTGCGGTTGCATGAAGCTCTACAACGAGCCTCGGTGTGTGCCAATGCCCACGCGCTGAAATCACTAGATCACCGACTTTCATCCTGCCTTCTTTGCGTCAATATGCTTGCATGAGTTACGCCACTTGAAGCCGGGACAAGTACATGACCAGACCTCACCGGCTAAGGTTACTTTATACACGTTGCCCTTACTACCCTCGACCTCCCATGTCATTTTCTTGACATCTTCGATCACCGGGCGATCCCATACCATGTACTTGTCAAGTTCATCGCGAGTGGTATCAAGCGGTACTTCGATCCATGTTCCACCACTGATCGCCCAACGCTTGTGGCCTAGGGTTGCTAGTGCTGGTGGCCAAGTTACCTTTACTGGTAGTTGCTGGTTCATGCTTGCAGGCTACTCCTTACGATCTCAATGTTATATCCACAATCGTTATCCCATGTTTCCTCAAACCACAGACGTAGGGCATGAAGCAAATCTTTCTCATCCATCGCCATGATCTTCTGGTGATCGGTTTCCAACTCATTCGGGGATGCGTGGTTTGTCATTCTGGAATCACCGTCTTCAACGCCAAGAAAATCCATACAATCAAAGATAGCTGCTTTCATCGCGCCGCGCTCGGTCAAGTGTGTGGAAACAAATAGTTCGCCCTCCATTGATGACGCTACATTCCAGAACTTCATCGAATCACCTCCGTCACTCTCCACCAGCCGGGGCCTTGATCAGCCGTTCGTTCCAGAACGAGCGTGCTGGCTCCGAACTGATCAAGAAACTCTGTGTGCTGTCGATCATAGCCGCCGACACCCTTTGAGGCCAGCAAGGTACTGGCGGCAATCACCAGTTTTGCATCACGCTCATAGTAGGGTGCCTCAAAACGAGTACACTGGCTCATGTCAGTGTATACCTCAAACTCTCGATCAAAATCCATCATGTAACTCCTTTGTACTCTAATAATATATCACCATTGGCTAGTGATTGCAAGGGTTCTTTTGTAAAGTAAATGTCAAGACTCGTTTTTTTCAGCTTCAAGCGCCTTTATCAGTCTCTTTACATCACTTGAGGTGGTGGCATGATCGATGGTCCCGCGTGTGCGGGACTCTCGCAACAATACAAGGGCCTCGATCATTAGTTCGATTTCACGTTTAGTCAGTTTCATGTCGGAGCACCTCCCTTATAAATAGTTTAATTATGCTAATCTGTGCGTTTGTCAAGCATTTCCCGAACATCGCCAGTATGATGATTCGGTGCCATAGCTTGAAGGGTTGCGGCAGTCCTAGCGCGGATTGACCTATTGGCTGATCTGCCTCCACATTCTAGGCATGTGAGGTATCCAAGTTCACGGCGTTTTGGGTGATACAGTTCACCACATTCAATACATTCAGGCATGTTATTCATCCTCCAGTCCGTCAAGGGACCAAATATCAACAGAGTTCTGTGTACCCTGCATCAGTCGATTGTTTAGTTTCTGCTGTTCACGGGCCTGAATGCCCGCGTCAACAAAGTCATCTTCTCCAACGAGAAAAGTCAAGCCAGTCAAGTCATTTCCATTCGTCTCACGCCGAATGCGTTGACTCCATTCGTCATCAAATCGAGCCTGTTGCTCGCGAATATCCATATCGAGATCGGAAAGAAAAGTGATCTGTTCTTCAATCGCGCCAAGCTCAACATCATCGCCAAGCCACCGGGCAACGTCTTCAAGGTCGCCAAGCTGGTTACAAATAGCATCCAAAATGGCTGCAATCTCATCATTATTCAGTTCAATCTGCACAAATACCTCCAAAGTACGCATACATTATCCCATACGCGGAGAAGAAAGTCAACAAGTTTTTTGTCAAGGAAATGTCAAGGCTACTCGTCGCCGCCATAGACAGTACCCTCGTCTGGCCAGTGGCCGGGGTCGATATTCAGGGCCATCAGCACCTTATCACCTTTATACAGTTTTGTCCCAATAGGTATCGTGCGGTAGCCGAACGAATCAGTAGACCACTTCAAGCACTGCCAATCCAGACGATCAAACATAATACCTTTCATCCATGAACCTAAAGCAAATCCAATGGAAAAGGACACAGCGATGATTAGAAATGTCATCATTCTTGTTTTACCTTTCTTCTGCTAACAACCTCTATTTCTTCTCGGTACTCTGCTGATAATCCATCGGCAGGATCATACCATGTCGGAGTGTTCCAAAGTACCTTTATCTGATCTTCAAAGACTCCACTATTCAGTTCCATCACAACACCCAATCCATTAGGGTCGTTTTCTCTAGGGTGCGTCTTTCGACGCACAACATCACCAACGCTAATCGTCATCGACAATCTCCAGTTTCTCGGCCTGTTGGTGCGTGTAGTGCCAGTGACCATTCACTTTGTCCCACACCACCACTACATATTCTTTGGTAATCTTCTCAACAGTCCCTATCGCCGGAGTTGATGTCAACACTTTACTTTTCATCACTCTGTCACCGACTTTCACTTTACCAACTCCAGATTGCATACGTCTTCCCATGTGAACCACGGACCAGACCACATTATCTTATAGTAACAGTCTTCCCAGCCTTTAGGCTCACCCTGATGCTCGACTATCAAGCCAACACCGCAACCGTGGTTACTCCGGTCAGCTTCTGGACCGGGCCGCATCCTTACTAGATCACCTACTTTCACTAATCACCTCTAAAAAATCTATATAAAACCAACCGCCAAAGTTCCGCGCCGTATCCGACTCGCTCACGATCCAAGACTTCCCCGACCACAACACGTTGGCCTCTCGGCGTTCGCTTCCCCATCGATCACGGTTCAATGCTCCACCCATTTCGACCGTGCGTATATCCGTCACAGTGCCTACACAGTGAATACCGCGCTCGCGATCATACTTATGTACTACCAAGTCACCGACTTTCACTGATCACCTCCAGATTCCATGTTGAGTGATTGCAAAGATCACTATCGTTCCATAGTACCAGTGCTTCTTCGGGATCTCCGATTTCCTCTGGATCGAGTTCCAAGACGATACCAACCCCATCGGGTTCGACACCATATTCACGAATGAACCACTCACCGTGCGTCACCAAGTCACCGACTTTCACTGATCACCTCCAGTTCCCACGGGCGTACCCAGATCGTTCGCTCTGGAAAAGCGTTGAACGTAATACGGAACAGCGGGCCATCGTGCTGCAAAGCCTTTGCTGCCACTACGCCGATGCCGTAGCTACTAGTTACTATATCACCAACTTTCACATCATACTCCAAGTCACGCCGAACGAAACCAGAAAAATAGTAATCATCATGCCAATCGTTATCAATAGTGCTTTCATATCCATATATACAATATAGCATGACTAGCTTAGGAAAGCAAGTGCTAAAATGTCAAGAGATTGTCAAGCCGCCAGCCAAAAACCAATAATGATTCCTGCTGATAGAAAAATCAACGCATCACCCAAATAGTGCATACCCTCACCTCCTTTATACATAAGTATATTAGTGGCTTATATGAAAAGCGTCAATCTCTATTTTCTAAAACACCGCTGATGTAACCAATCGGACATTTCATTATGATATATCTCCAACCATCCCATTTAGGAGCATAAAGCGCATCACTTACACCCTGCTCAAGTTGTGCATCGGGTTCTTCTACTTCAATGTAAAGGCAGATGTGTGAACCACCGTCGTCTTGTTCAAACTTTACTGTAAATCGCAGGTCACAAACGCCAGCAACGTGCTGGCGCAAGGATTTTTCTGCTTGTGCTTTGGATGCTTTCTCACCAGAGAAGAAAATGTTAGCCATCTTGTTGGCCCCTCTGATCCTTAGATCGTAAAATCAATAATCTCTACTCCGCGCTCTTGTTTTTCCTCTTGCGGCACGCTTCCAGAAAGAACCTCGACGGGCATCGGTGCATAGAGGACCGGCCTATCATCTGTTTCTTCTCTGCGTTGCTCGCGCCGTAGTTGTTCTAGTTTGTCAAATGGTACAATAGTCATAGTCCCGTCCTCCCTTATAGTAACTAGAAGGGCGAAATGAATGTAACTATATTTATGTAGTTTCCGGCGTCTTCATCGAAGCGTTGACCACATCAATCACAGCCTCCCAGTCTACTGAATCGCGATGAAGGTCTTGCATTTTCACGCCGCGCATGCGCATATACTTTACCTTATTCATCATGGTTTTGTATGCCATGTTCTCATCCAGTCGGGTGACGATCTTTTCATGTGCTTCGTCACGGGTACTAGATGTGTTCCAGATACTAGCGAACTTGATTGTGTATTTGGTGTTGTTCATTACATTACTCCTTTTGAACTTCACTGTTGGTTAAAAAAATGGTGGGCCGTCCGAGACTTGAACTCGGAACCTGCGGATTAAAAGTCCGATGCTCTGCCGGTTGAGCTAACGGCCCGTAGGTTATTTCCACATCGACTTGATGTTTGTTATCTTTCCTTTATGATTATACACATAAACTTCTAGGTTGTCAAGATAAAACTGTTCTGATTGATAGTCTTGATCATATTCTTTAGGTGGTAGGACAGGCGGGACTCGAACCCGCATGCTCATACGAGCGAGAGATTTTAAGTCTCTTGTGTCTACCGATTCCACCACTGTCCCTCACAAAACTCACAAAGGTTACTTTTTATACGGCTGAAAGTAAAATCACACCCGGTGGTGCGGTTCCAGTCAAAGCACCGCCATGCTTCGCGATCATAAGATTGACCACCGCAACAGGCACATATGCATATACAGTGTCGCATGGGTTCTCTGGATCTTCTGCCCACTCCATAATCAGGTCTTCTTCTGTGTTTGGAAAACCCAACTCAACTGCACTGTATTTCTCTGCACTATTAGTGCGTGGAGTACAATAAGAGGTTTCATTAGCCTGAATACTGACGGAGAAGCCAGACTTGCAGGTCACTGATTCATACATTTTTCTCATACTCTCACCATTTGATAGGATCGTTGCCTAGTTCCGACAGTACCGGGGCTTCGGTTGCTGATACTCGCGCTCGGTATTCGCGGTTCTTCTGCCGCGCTGACTTTCTTACAGCCTGCTCTGTCTGAACCATGTGCATCAAGTCTTCATAATCCTGCGATGATACGCTGGTATCTACACGGCGAGCGAGGATACCGTGCAACACTTCAAGTTGCGAATCACCGAACATCAACAGATTCCTCTGCGTCAACAAGACTGCTGCCATAGAAAAACTGTGTTCCGTGGTCTTCCACATCGACAGTGTACATCGCATCGGTATAGTCATCTGACGAACTAATATCTAGGACTACGCCGGGTAGCGAATCCATATAGTTGTCGGTGGCGATTGTGACCAGTTGGCCCACTTCAAAACGGTTCATTGTTATTTTCTCCAGTGAAAATAGATTTTGGTTTACTCTTATTCTTCTAACTTCTTCAAACATATGGATGGTAGCAGATGGCCACTCTTGACTGGCATGTGTCTTGAGTACAATACCCATACCACTTCGCGGGCCGCTGCCTATCCGCACCAAGTCACCCTTCCTGAGTTTCTGTTGCGGCTTCACGGGCTTCATCTTCTTTCGCTAACTCAAGGATGGCGGGAGCGAGGTCAGCTTTTGTCAGCTTCTTTACTTTTCTGCGCTTCTGCGACTTGAGTGAAGCGGCGTAAGACTTCTTGTTCTTGCTCCATTCGTAAAGCCCCACGTTTGGTGTACCCAGACTGCGGAATACTTGATAGCTTCGGTGCGCAGCATCGTAGGAAGCCTTAATAGTTAGTACCTTTTCTTCTGCAACAATCGCAGACTCACCAGCATCGGCATCGCCTCTGCGCACGTTGACTTGACTCACATACCATTCAGACATTTGTGTCCTCCTTCATTATCTATAATATAGCACAGTCAGATTGAGAGTGCAAGGGTTTATTTGTAAAAAAGTTGTCAAGGACAAACTCTTTCTAGAAACTTGTGCCAAAAGGTCATTTCAACCTGCCCTTCGCTAGAAGCAAACATTACTTTATAAACCCCGGTATGTTTACCGGCTGCATCTTGCCCGATGCCGGTGATCACTCCAACGCGAGTGGGGGCCATCCCTTCTTGGTAGGTGTTAGCGGAAACTCTGACCAGTTCACCAATCTCAAGTAGCTTTTTTTTCTTGGGGCTATCGAACATATCTCTGTGTATTGTCATTAGATTTTAGAGGAAAACTCATCAAAGGTTTCAACGTATTGCTTTGAAGAACGCAAATCACCAATCTTTTGTTCCCATTTGTCACCGTACTGTTTCTTGCACCACGCAACATAGCCGCGCACGGTCTTGATTGCTGCAATCTTGCCGCCCCATGGCCCGGTCTTGCTTGGCATGGAATGGTAAGTTTCCATCAAGTGCTTCACGATGCGCCGAGTACTTTCCATGCCAGCCGGATCATCGGTGTCGATTACAATAACTGTCTTCATTATACGTCCTCTGCAATAGGCGGCATTTCTGCTAGTGCTTCTTTCACAAATCTGGCTGAAAGTTTATATTCTTCTGTATCCTTATCAGTGTCAGCATCAAGTTCTTCTAAAGTCGAGACTAAAGAGTATAAACGAGCGTCAAGAGTGAGGCCACCTACGAAAGCGTATACGCCGAGCTGTGCCTTTTCAAAAAATGTGGGTTCTGGCAAACTGCCAGTTATCTGCTGTGGTGTTGGGTCGTTAGACATACAAAATCCTATCTTCTTCTATAATATAACCAATATAACCGTTCATGTCAAGGGTAAAATGTCAGAAAGTTGTCAAGATGACTCTGGCATTGTACACATTCCTTCTTCGATGAAGCGAATCGCTGTTCTTCCGAACCATCCCTGCAAACTCCACGCCAAACCCGTGTCGATAAGTTGTTGCCATGCCGCAAAGTATTGTTCTTCGCTTTCGGGTTCAGTGTAGCCCTCTGCTATATCAATCGCTTCAAGATTACTCATACCACTTCCTCGCAGGCCGTCAAGATAGCAGCCATGGCATCAAAATCACTCATTCTGTGTGACATACCAGCTTCAACCAGCTTTACACCGAACACTCGCTTCATCTTTTCAGAGTGTTCAAACGGAATAACGGTATCATCAATCGAATGAACGACTGTGGTGCGACTAGTCACGGTCGCCCACGGCGCATATTTAACCCACGCTGGCGCAACGAGAACAAGTGGCACTTTGGTTCTAGCTGCCATGGCCACTGCTCCACCTCGGGAAGAACCCACAACAACATCCGGCTGGTGAGTAACAAGAGCCTGTCGAGCGGCGAGAACAGATTGTTCCCAGTCATTCGGGTCGAGTGATGGCGCGATGACATCGTGGCCCCTTTCGCGCAAAAATGTCGCTTTGGATGAGTTGGGACTTGATTCTAGCCCGTGTAAAAATAATATCTTCAATGCACACCTCTCACTTACATATATATTATAGCCTATTCTTCTCCATCTGTCCAGTAAAAATCTTCCATTCTTTCATAAAAGCCGGGTGATTCAAGTGCATCCTCGGGTGGTGAGAGTATTTGTAGAAAATCAATGAACTCCTCCGACGCCATTCCCTCGGAGAACCAATAGACTTGTACGGTCAACACTCCATCCCAATATGGTGCGCCGAATGGTGGGTAGGTAATAACCATGTCTTCATCTTCGCTAGGCTCATATTGTACCGGATCAGTCAACACAATGCCCAACCAATCATTAAAAAACACAACAGGGCGTACCAAGACGCCTTTTTTTATCTTGTCGTTGCTCACATACTAAGTAGACTGCGAGCACCATAAACTACTAAGCGGGCTTGCGTTTGGGAATAATATCTAGGATTTCCCAATTCGGGTGTACCTCTGTCAATATCTCCCTGACTCGTTCAACAGGATGAGATGCTGAAATAAGCACTTCATGTTCTTCATTTATCATTCGATGTCTATACTTTACTTTATAGAATATTTCTTCCCACATTACGCCAACCTTTTCATCCACTCACAATATACATTAGTGTGATACTTGCCCTTGTAATACACAACATAGAAATCCCTCGTCCTCATCTTTTTCATAACAATACCTGTCTTGATATTTGGGGTTTCTGCTACAACGAAATCAAACTGTTCACTATGGTCAACGCTCACTAAGTCGCCAACCTTAAACTTCTTCTTAATATCTATATTCATAATCTACCTGTCTGCTCAAAAGAGGAAAATTTTGGCGCAAAGTTTTTAACCCCCATGCCCCCGCCCCGCTCGTCGTGGCGCCAAGTTTACTTTTCATACTTTTTTACCTCGGCGCTGGATGGCCACCAAAGTTTCTGTGGGGCCTTACTTATGACCTCCACCTCATCGTGATTCATGTCAACAATAAACAACGACTTTGAACTGAAGCCGTGAACAATCAGGGCGTTTGAATCTGTTTCTGATACTTCCATTACTAATCCATATTCGTATATCGGATCATGAGGCCAAGCATTACCTTGATCATCGGCAGCGAAAAAGGTGAATTCTTTTACCCATCTTACCAAGTCGCCTCGTCTTGTCTGGATCTTATTATTGTTTGCACCCACATAGTAACTACCCCGTCAATCGCAAAAAAACCAAATCGCACATACGGTGCCATGTTCTTTTAGTTGCATGCGGCCAGTATACTTCGACAATAAGTGACTGTCCTCTTTGGTACTCAATCATCTGATCAAACTCATCGCGGCGTAAGCCATCCAAGAAGTCGTGGGTGTAGCGTGATGCTTCCTGTGCCTTTGAGCTTAATACTAAACCGTATTTTGGCTTCGTCGATTGATGCCATGTCTTCAAAGTCACCAGCGATCCCTTCATACTGCCTTGTTATTCTTCGCAGACATGACTTTTATCCGCAGTGTGGAAATCATACTTTCTTCGCCAAAACCCCAAGTGGGCCTGAAGTTTGGGAACCTTTCTTTTACTTGTTCTGATATTGGGAGCCACATGACCGTAACTTTTCTAGGGTTTCCGCTCGGACGAAGGTTATGCAGTTCTTTGACAATACCACGAAAGCCGGGGTATTGAAGGTGCTCTACTAAATCTCCTTCTCTCACTCTCATGTTGGCTCCACTAGCCACAGCGGGCATTCGATTGGCATGCCTTCTTCATAGTGTGCCTTCTTTTCGATGTGTACAGTACCTTCCGGTGTTTCTACAGTACAATACTTTTCTTCGCATACGTCAATCACGCAATCGGCAGGCTCCGGTGCGTCATATGCCATAATCATGAATAACAAAATCACTCGTCACTCTCCTTCGTTGGGTTCTTTATCTCTCTGGTAAAAAAGTCAATCACATCGCCAGTGCTGCTTAAATCTGTTTCATTTAGTTCAACTCCAGCATCAGCCAGTGTATCCTTTTCTCTGCTAAACACATCATGCCAGTTTTGATCGGGTTCGCTAAAGATTAACTTACCAGCTTCACTAAACTCTGGCTCAGAGTATAGATCCGGCCTTGATACTCTGGCGAATAGTAGCTTGACCAAACTTTCCTGTGCCGCCAACACAGCCAACTCACTCTCCCGCTGGAGTCGTTGCTCTTGTAACCATGTATGTAACACTCCGAGAAACTGTATCACCAAAAGCTTCTCGGTCTTTCCTAAATTATCATCTTTCATCTTTGTCTCTATATTTTGCGAATCTCATTTCGTTGCCCTCATGGGCAGACAGCAATTCTAAATTAAAACTTTCACCTAATACTATAGCAGTATTCCCATCCACTGTCAACCATAAAATTTGAAATAATTTACTGTTGCTGAATATACTAGGTGCTTTGAGGATTATGCCTATGTGGTATCGACTCTCGGACTTGTTGCTGGCCCATCTTAACCTTACTAAGTCGCCTACTTCGAATCCACTAATCGCCACCTCAAATTTTTATCCTTATGCCCCCGGCTTTGGAAACAGTGTGCAGCCCGTCGTAAGCGCGGTTCTTAACATCACTTAGTTTTTCAAGATAGCCATTTCTTCTCATAACCTTGAAGGCTAAATTCTCTGCGGAGTATGCGCCACTCTTTTCTAATCCACATTTTCGCATGCGCCTGATTTTATCTTTAAGTCTATCTGCCATAGTAAACGCCGCTTTGTAATCCTCGCGAGAAAGAGATACTTCAGAAGCGTCAATCATATCCATCAGTCCCGCAGCTTTCTGGCGTACTAAGTCTTTATCGAATGTTTGAGCCTGACGTTCTGGTTTGACTATCCACTCTTTGTTCAATACGGAGTACATGCCCGTAGAGATGTGAAGATCGTCGGCACCCTCAATGTAAAGTTCGACATCGTAACCAGCCAATTTTATATTGTGTGTATTGTTCCATGCGATGCGCTTGCCATCAAAGAAACCTCTTACAATTTCCTCGTCTTCCCCATAATCCTCCAAGTCCACAACAACATGCAAATCAATATCAGAAAACTTTGACCAGTTAAAGTTAGCTATCGAGCCAGTGAGTTTAATGTCTTTCACCTTAACGGGTATATCCAATCCATCAATAAAGTCTAGGGCAACCTTCATCATGTACTGCCGAAACAGGGGCTTGAGATGATCCTTACTGTTCCAGATCCTGCGCTCCAAGTCATCTCTGATCTCGAAACTATCCAACTCAATACTTTCAGGGTCCACATCTTCGAACCGCAACCGGTCTGTGCCAGCCGGTTGTGTCGGGCTGTTGAATGGTGTGCCAGAATCTAAGTTTTTGTGACCTGTTGTTTTTTTACTTTGAGCAGTAATGTCGTTCTTCTTGCGCATGCCCTTTGTTTTCTTTTGGTATGCGCTCTTGAAAGGGGTCGGCTCTTTGCGTGGGGCTCTCGCCTCGCGCACTGCTTTGACATAATCGTTCCATTCATCCATATCTATAAGTATCCTTTAGCTACCAATTTCTTGCCAAGAACTTGAGCCATCTGAAATAAGTGTTTTAAAACTAGCGGGGGTTGGGAGGTTAACCGTTGCATCGACACCATTGATTGTGTCTGAGCCAGCGCGTGAAATTGTGATCGTGTTAACATCACAGTAGCCGGCGGAATCCTTGATGGTAATCACGCGGCCCGGGAAGCTGGCTGCATCGGGCAAAGTTATTGTTATTGCGCTGTCGATGCCTCCCTGTGCTGTTGGCCGTGTGTTGACTAAAATCACACAGTCAGTAGCTGCGACAGAATACGCGGTGCCGGGATCATTACCTGAGTTGATTCCTGTTATGTTCATGGCCATCGAACCAGCAACCGAAAGTGAACATTTGGGCGTACTGGTGTTTATACCTACGGTGTCTGTGCTACCATCAACAAATACCATATGAGTGTTGTTGTCTGATTCTACTCGGAAGTCAACCAGAGATTCTGAACTCTGGTTGACGACAACCTCGGACACAGCACCGTCGATACGCAGAGCCTCGCGAGTGTTGCCCTGATCATTTACTTTGAAAACGATGTGCTTGTTGATAAACTGGTTGTGAATGAGCAAATTGTTAGAAGTGTTAATACCTACCTTTGCTCGGTCTGCGGCTCCTTCACGAAACTGGATGAAACACTCGGATGAGTCGCTAGCACCGTTTAAGGTCAACAACTCTGTCGGTGTTCCTCCGATGCCAACTTTTCCACTAGAGTCAATTGTCATTCTATCAACAACCTCATCATCTCCATCCGGTGTGGTGGCGAACACAAGGCGACCGGGCATGTCATCGCTGCCCGGTGTGCCATCAACATATGCTGCTATACATGCAGCCTCTTCATATCCTGCCCCATCGTTTCCCATGAAATGTATATAGCCTAAGCAGTCATTGTCTTGAACTATTGTATTAGAGCCATCTGTTGCGTTACGGCTTTTGTTAAAAGCCACGGTTGGCGGAAATGCATCGGCAGAGTTCTTTTGAAAAATGGTCGTACCATCCTGAACATGGAGAGCATCTTCACTCGG
>Ga0163179_10001117_pt1 | contig 19080 bp, 14 predicted proteins | sample AtlANTMetagenome_FD_109643 | JGI IMG/M metagenome (GOLD analysis project Ga0163179, IMG submission 109643) | Marine eukaryotic phytoplankton communities from the Atlantic Ocean - Atlantic ANT 2 Metagenome | ecosystem: Environmental > Aquatic > Marine > Oceanic | place: North Atlantic Ocean... | reverse complement strand
AGCACTTTCGCATGATAATAATGTGGCGAGAAGTAGTTCCATGAGGATGAACGATTCCGTTCCGAGTCGGCTTACTTGCGACCTGAATGTATCAGGTTGAACGATTGTGTTAATACTAACACATGTATAGTATATAGTCAAGTAAATATTAATCTTTCGTTACAATTGTTACATCGACCCTACAGACCAAAAAAATATCGGAGTTTTTTTCCCCGATATTTTGAAAAAAAAGTTTGATTTTGGTTCAACCCTTTCTTTTTTTCTTTGATGACTTAGGTGACTGATACTTCCAAAGGTTTGGTTTAATTGTTCCCTGCCCATAAGAAATTGATTTCAATCCACCTTTAAATTTATCCCAATACATATCAAACAACTTTACCTTTGATCCTCTTGCAAGATCATAATGAATATTATCATTATAAACATACTTTACAATGTATGCATCACTTGGAAATTGTTTAGTTGTAATTTGGTCAGTAGTTCCATTCTCTACTAATATTTCACATCCATATTTTTCTTTCATTGCACCTTTTTCTTCCTTTGACCAAAAAGTTTCTTTTTGTACTGGTTTTTTTAATTCAGAAGTTGTAGTCATGATCTATTACCCCATTTAATATCAGGATATGCTTCTGTAACTAGTTCTTTGGTAATTTTATAAGTATCAGAAAGTTTTTTATCTTTAACTAAACAAATAATTTCTGCTTCTAATGGATGAAGACCTTCCAAAATATTAATAAACATAGATTCTCTACGTAAAGACTTTAAACCATTATCACCACCTTTTACAAATCTATAAAAATGTTTTGCTTCTCTACGAATAGTTGTATGTCCTTCTTTATCACTAATACCTAAAGAAAAATTACCAGTCTCATGCATACTTCTAACTTCTTGTCCTAGTTTGATACTTAATGATCCACTATAAGTAGTTTGATCATCATATCCTGCATAAGGAACTACACCTTCTGGAAGAACTGATATAACACTTTCATCAAAATTCCAAATGAATATTGTTTTTAAGTGAACCTCCTCATACCTTTTTAATACTTCAATTTTTTTAACTTTAGATTTTTGTCTAGAAACTAAATCTAAAACTTCAAATACAAAAGGTTTTTTAGGTAAATCTAAACTAATAGGTTCTGAGTTAGCTTTTACCGTAAGTTTTTTTGCAGTTTTTGGTGCAGTTTTTGGATTCTTTGGAGGTCTTCCTCTACCTCTCTTCTTGGTCGTCGTCGGTTTCGTAGTCATAATTGTTTTCAAATCGAAATGCTATAACCTCATCAGGTACTAAATTTCCCATCTCATCAAACATCTCAGGGTGAGGTCGTGGTATCTCCTGATAGTTCATCATATAGTCTCGTGCAATCCATCCACCAAGAACTCCTGCACAGAATAATAAAAAAGATATGGGTAACACTAAGACTAATATTGTTTCTATGGTCATCTGTTACCTCCTTGGGATTATTTTTTCTTCCTTAAATTTAAGGAAAATTCAAAATAGATGTCTATTTCTGTATTAAAAAAAGAAATAATTTTATCTAATGTAATATGAAATTGTTTTTTTCTTTTCTTACCTCCACTAAGAATAAGTTCAACACCACGATTAATGGGAATGTTGTTTTTATTTATATTATTCCTTAATGATTCTATGTTCTTTGAGGTATTTGATTGTGTCAATACATCCTCCTAATTTGTTTCCTTCACATACTACTTGTGGGAAGGTAGATCCTTCACCGAATTCACCATAAAATGATTCTTTATTAAAATGTTCATCTAAATTATACACCACAAACTTACTTCCTGTCAACTCAAGTACTTGCTTTACTTTATCGCAATAGGGGCATCCATTTTTCGTGTATACTGCAAAATTCATATCTGGTAGTATCTTATACATTATAATTTATAATTGAAAATTTTTATTAAAAATTAATTAACAGGAACTCCATATTTTTCAGAGAATTCCTTATTAACCTCATGAATAGATTTAAAACCTCGAACAGTAGCCCACGTCACGATAGAATATCTTTTACCCTTTGTCACTGGTTCTACTCCATGCATATATTCATTAGTAGATGGAAAACAAATAAACATTCCTGGTTCTGGCCTTATTCTTAAAGCAAGTTCTGGAAATACAAAATCACCCCCTTCAAAATCATCATTTAAATAATAAACAAAAGATATATCACGATCAGTAGATTTTTTCCAAACTATATCACCGTCAGGAGTTTTCCATTTTGACTCTGCATCAATATGAGGTAGGTAATGACCACCAACACTATAAGAAAGTATTTGAGGCATTTCACTACTATCAACTTTTATATTATAAAAAGGATTAATAACATTACGAACTGTATGTGTAAGTAAGTCTTTAAGATTGCCTAGTACAGGTGTTGGATCAATTGATTGCGTATCTCTAACTTCTTTATCAACTCTCCATTGAGTTTCTCCTGTTTCATTAGTTTTTTTTGGATCAAACACAGATAAATCTACATCTTTAGATGACTCTATATGTTCTCTTAATTGCTTTAACCCTTCAGGATTAATAACATTTCTTCTTATTAAAATATTATTTAATAAGTTATCTTGTACATTAAACATAATTTCAATTAATAATAAATTCTAGTTGGTTCATTAAAAGTTCTTGTTGCTATATCTATATCAGGATTAAAAAAAGATAGTTGTACTAATCTTCCATTTTCAACACAATCACCAAAATTATATGTATGAGAATGCCATAAATCAGTACGAAATATTAACAATCTATTATATTTCATAGGACACAGCAAATATCTTATCCATTTATCCCTATCCAATCCATCACCATATACTGTTGTACGCCAAACTTCTTTAGCATTTGGAAACCCATATAGATTTGCTTGTAAATCTGAAGTGGGACAAAATTCTGAATTGCTAATTTTATGCTTCCAAAAGGAAGTTCCCCCTTCATCAATACATTGATCTGGTGTATTTAAAAATATAACGGAACCCCATAACTGACCAGGATCTACATGAACATCCTGTCTATGTAATTGTATAACATCTTTCTCTAAAGATAATCTAAAATTTCCATTATTAGGTGCAGATATTAATTTACATTTAAATATAGATTCAAACTTTTGATGTATATCATCAGAATAATAGTTTCTTGAACTGTTTTTTCCAGGATATGTAAATCCATCATGGGGATCTGGATAGTCAGATTCAAGTGCAAACTTCCTAACTTCATCAGGATTTTCATAAAAATCATCAATTATTATGATATTAGGAGGAAGTCGTATCGGTAGTGATTGAATATTTTCTGAATTAGGAAGCATAATATGAAGAAGATGGTGTTTTAGAATTAACTAAATTTATTAAATATTTTTGATAGATTAAAGAGTTATTTGTTTGATCTCCATAACCTTCCCCATAAGAATGCCATAGATCACCACGAAATAACACCATTCTATTATATCTTGTGGGGATAGAAGCATATTCTTTCCACTCAGATTTATTATTTACATCAAATTTTATTTCTGGATTATAATTTTCCATTCCAGATTTTATATGTGAATATAATTTCAATCCAAATTTATTACAAGAGACAAAAGGTAATTGTAAATAAACAATAGCAATCCACTCATATGAAGTATTTGCTGTAATAATATTTGCATCAGGATTTAATTCATCCATTTGATGATGATTAGCATCCCCTACCACAAAAAAAGAATGATCTAAACTAATAGGTTCACCTAAAAGATATGAAAGTTTTGGAGTTATTTCATAAGAACAGTCATGATCTTTAGCATCTTTGTAAATATCTATTTGATTATTACTATCAAGTAAAGTAGAATAACAACTCAAAGGATCACTATAAAAATCATCTATTATAATAAAATTTTGTTTCATTAATCACCAAATTTAATTCTTTTAGTGTCTTGTGTTTCACCTGAAATTTGTGTGGTGTCTTGTGTTCGACCTGAAATTTGTGGGATATTATTTCCAGTAACTTCACCTATACCATCAAGTACTTTCTCTTGAAGATTTTGTATAAATTCTGCTCTTCCTTGAGCACTGGATAATAACTTTTCTAAAGGAACATATCCATTTGGTAATTTATTTTTATCATCAACAATTGATGGAGCACTAGCACGTCTCATACTATGAAGATTACCAATAGAAATACCAGTTTGTGCAGAAACCATTTCATCCATAGCTTGATCTGCAAAACGTCTTTCCCAATACAATCCATCATTTTCTAAGAACTGTTCTCTAGTTACAGGTTTTCCACCATTCATTTCAACTAATTTCTCAAGAATCTTATCCATATGTTCCATCTGGTGAAGACGATCACGAATTTCAAGTTCTGATGATTTTAAATAATGATTTAAACCCAATTCTTCCAAATCATACCAACAAAGTGCTCCAGAATTTTCAGTACCAGCTCCTCCATTCCACAATAAAGGTTGAGTTTTATCTGTATGGTCTTTCCATTTATATTCAAACTCCCGAACCTTTTGTTTCATCTCAACAAGTTTATACATATAACCCTCTGCCATTTGACGACGTGCTTTTACCGTATTTTCATATGCAACAGGGATTGTATGAGTTTCAAGTAATATAAATTTTTCTATCTGAAAATTAGTTCTACCTTGTGCTAATTCTTTATCACTTTCTTCCCATCGTAAAACATTTGCAAATGCTTTACGAAGATATTCTTCATCGAATACTGCTTGTTCAGAACTAATAGGGTCATAACTTCCCAGTGCATTATTTTTATCAATAGTCATAAGATTTTCAGAGGTAATTGTAGTAATTAATGTTTTCCATTCTTGGGAAATTCTTTTCCAATCACATTTATCAAAAATATAATTGGAACATTTTTTAGATACTTTAATATATTCTTGTTTATTATTATCAAAATAATCTAAGGCATCAACACAACATTCGGCAAAATTATTTATAAACTTATCTGTAACATCATAACCCTTTGGTGTTCGGGTACCGTCAATAGAAACAATAGAAGAACGTTCTGTTGTTGCTACTTCTGGTAATGCTCCAATATTAGTAATAATAGGATAGCATCCAGACCTCATTGCTTCAGCCATAGAAACACAAAATGTTTCTTCCCATATATTTGGATGTATAAAGAATGCAGCATCTCTATAATGATCCACCAGTTCTTCTTGATTAATTGCAGAAGAATATTCTACATTTGATAATGATTTTAATTCATTATACAATTCAAGATATGGATCATTTAACTTACCATATAAAGACATAGATGAAAAAATTTTAAACTTTGCATCTGGATGTTTCTTATGAATAAGAGGAATAATTTTAGGTAATAATTCTAAACCCTTATAAGGTATTGAAGTATAGATAAATGTTTTTGTTTTATTTGGAGAATAAGTAAATATATTACTGACACCATTTGATATAACAGTAATCTTTTCCTCTGGAACATGAAGATATTTTATAAGTTGTTCCTTAGCCCAATGGGAAGGAGAAACTATATGTGTTACTGTATTATGATCAAAATTCATAAAACAAGGTTGATCATAGGCATGATGCGCCCAAAGAATTTTATATTTTTTATTAGATTTTAATAAAGTTTGTGGTAAATGGTGAACTTCTACATTCTCTGGGAATGTATAATATTGTGAAAGATATTCATAAGAACTTTCAGTTGCTCCAGATTTCATAATTTATTCCCCAAAAACATGTGACCCAAGATGTTGTAATCTAATTGTAGTATCTAACCATATATCATATCCTACCATACTTGCTCTATAAAAGAAACTTTTATCTTCTGATAAAAATTTATTTTCCTTTTTATGTTCCATAAAAAAGTGATAAGAATTATTATTCTCCTCTTGACTAACCTCAAAATTACTATTATTAGTAGGAATATATTTTAATTCAGGATAATTTTGTGCTATTTTACCAAATACATTACGATGAATAAGAGTAAATCCCATTCCATTTCCTTCAATCTTTAATAGGTCTCCTCTTTTTTGTTCTGGTTGAACAGCATTAACACAGTATCGAATTGGAATTGTTTTCATAGGATATGTAGCAGAAACAATATCAACTTTATGATTTAATAATTTTAATACATCTTCTGCTTTAAATCCAATATCACTATCCAAAAAAAGTATATATTCATGATCAGTATTATTAATAAAAAAATTAGCACATGTGGATCGTCCTTGAGTAATTAAAGATGAATTTGCCTGTGTTAATAAACCATGACTAATATTATTACGTACTAAAAGTTTACCCAAGTTAAATAAACCCATCGTAGTTTTTTCTGTAACAATTCCCCCATGACATGGAAGAGCAATAAACAGACTCATGAATAATATATTTTTTTATTATTATAAACTACTTTTTTAAATTTGTCTATACTACTAAGATTTGTAATTACAAGCATCTTGAGCATTCCATGCACTTTGGAATCCTTTACTTATACCCAAATCTCCTTTAAAATCTGCATACACTGCATAAGTAGAAAAATCAATTCGTTGAACACTTGAATTCCATGCTCCACCACGTAAAGTTGGACTTAAATGGAAATCGGGTACATATGTTCCTCCCATAATATATCCATAAGTTTCATCAGATGTTCCAGCACCATTAGCTTGTCCTTTAGTAAGTATTGAATCTGTCCAAATGCTAAGAGTATCAGTAGCTAACTCATGACGTATGATCTCTCTTGAATTTAATAAGTCCTCCTCATGAGCATAACTAGGACTATTTAAATTTTGACCAAAGCAACCACCAACCCACCATCCATAAGTCTTAGATTGTAAACCTATAGATCCTACAAAAGAATCACACACTCCCATTGGGCCATAAGGTGAAGGTCCTATGCCAAGACCAAAGTTGGGCATGGTGGAAGGAGTATCATTTGAATAATCAAGCTTATAACACCTCTCATACATTGTCATTCCTATACTACCCCAACGAGCTCCTCCACCAGCAAACCATCCATAATCTTGGTTTCCGATTGATGCAACTCCATATTCATCATTAGATTTACTTTTAAGACTAACACTATCATTTCCATAATCTATTCTATAGGTAGTACTATTTTCAACAGCTGGAGTATTTTCTTGTGGTGTACCACTTGTCCAATATCCATAATTGTTATTTCCTTGTGCTGCTAATTGTCTAACACTACCGATTTGAGCAGGACTAAGTTTATTAGTATCATTACTATATTCAAATCGTTCTACTGAAGATAAATTATTTGAAGAGTTGGCATAAAAGTTACCATCGATACATCCACCAGCAGTCCAAGTATAAGTTTGACTACCACATGAAGCATGTCTAGCTCTATTAGTTAAAAGATCTGCTTTTGTACTTTTACTAAATGTTCCAGATTTAAAGTCAAATCGATCTATACCTGTAGTAGTGTAAGAATTAGTTAAAGATGGAGATGCTCCAGATGTTGCTCCACCAAAACTATAACATTTTCCTTCAGGTGAAACAGGAATATTTTTAGGTTCATATAATCCTACAACCGGTTCAAATGCATTTTCTCTAGCACTAAATGCCACATGGTAATTTCTACCTGTAGTTAATTTACCTACTGATATATCAGTATCACTAGAATAATCAATACGATTAACATTAGTGTATATATCACCAGGTGTATACTCATAACCACTAATACTATATCCATGTTCCAAAGATCCAGTTGCAGCATTACCCTGAACATAACGATCTATAGTACCACTTGGAGTCCAACTATCATTAACATAATCATATTTAAGTATTTGATTTCTATTATTAGTTCCATCATAACCACCCATCAAATACCCCTTATCTTTAGTACCTGTTGCTGCTGCAGATTGCACAGCTATGGGTATATCACTTTTAGGGGATAATGAATATCCATCATTTGAATAATCGATACGATGAGTTAAGCTCACGGAACTAGGACTAAGACCTTGATTATATCCACCAAAAACCCATCCATAATTTTGATTACCACTTGCACTTGCTAAATCTCTTGAATCTGGTAATGAACCACGAGGAATTGGATTTGAAGTATCACTAGAAAAATTCAAACGATTTACTGTACTACTTCCAGTAAGAATCTCACTTCCAATACCTGGATTATACCACGATCCACCAATAAACCATCCATAATTAGTATTACTAACTCCTGTCTGTCTCCAATATTCCCCTTTCAAATTAGCACCTGGTGATGATGTATTAATAGTATCATTACTATAATCAAGTCTTTTTATATAAGAAGTATAAACAAAACCTAGATTTTGGGCACTCGTATTACCACCACTAATATATCCATAATTTTGATTACCAACAGAAGCAGCATTTCGAGTAGAATTAATATCATTACCTTTAGGTGATGTTGCTGCAGTATCATTATCAAAATCTATTCTTTCTGTTGAAGAAGTAATTGCTTGTGGTAAAGGTGATGAACCAGGACTATCCTTTCTTCCACCAGTTGCATATCCAAAATTAAATGTTCGTTTAGCACCTGTTTTAACATTAAAAGCAGCATCATAAAAATTAGTATAAACAAAATTATTAGTTATATTTGTAGGTAATGATAATGCAGCAGCACGATGTATACCTATTGGCAACTCAGATTTAGTGGCTGCAGGACCAAAAACATTACTCATACAATTTATTTTATAGACTACACCACCAACATAATCAGCAGGAGATTTTCCACCCATCACGTATCCAGTATTATAACTTCCAGCAGCACCACCCCTACCAGTCCTCGTATCAGAAAAGCTTATTTCTGGTCCGCTTCCAGTAAGAAGAGATATAGTATCACTACCATACCCATATTTCCAATGCCCATTTTCATTAGTAGTCGCACTTGCTCCAGGTGCAGGTCCAGTTTTTCCCCCACCAAACACTCCATGTTGAGGACTTATTGGAACAAACAAAGATTTATTCCAAGTATAAGGTAATGTAGCTTTAGGAGAACATGCAGTCGTATAACTGGAATAGTCTAAACGATCAACCGAACTAGATCCATTAGTATCTGAAGTATTAGTAGTTCCCCCAAGATGGTATCCATAATCTGAATTCCCACCAGAAGAGTGAAGACATCTTTTATGACTTAAATTACCTGCTGCAGTACTAGTACTATTTGAATACTCAAACCTAAAAATTTGACTGGTCGGATCATCACTTGGACTAGAATTACCAGTTCTACCACCACCCCAAAATCCATAATTTGCATTTCCAGTTACTCCATACTCATCTACATCACTATCAAATACCGTACCATCTGTACTAACAGTTTCAGTAGCATAATCCATTCTCTGCATAGTGCTCACTCTTCCAGCAGAAAGTCCAGTTGTGTTACCTCCTCCCCAATAACCATAAGTTATTGAACTTGTTCCTTGACCACTTCCTCCATTCTCCCAACCTGTTCCCACTACAGTATTTGCTTTAGTTGACCATCCTCCAGTATCATTGAACATATCCAATCTCTGTACAGTAGAAATAGGAGTACCAGGACCTGTTGCCCCTCCAATCACATACACACCATATGCACCATCACCAGCTTTACCTAGAAGGACAGGCATTATTGGTTCATGATAAGCAGTATAATTATCCTCATATGTATCAGATGCAGGAGTTGCATTTGGAGTTCCGTAACCAGTACAAAATTGAGCACCATAAAAATTAGTACTACACAAAGAACGACCAATAATACGTGTTTGTGGTTCATTACCTCTTGGTATCATATTAATAGTATCACTAGCAAATGTAAGTCTCTGAACATCTGTTTTATCTACATTTGGTACTGGACCAGGCCAATAGGATCGTCCACCACTAATATAACCATAATCTCTATTACTAAATCCACGAGCACCATATCTATTAGAATTTAACTTACCACCAGTAGTAGTAGAAACATCACTGGCATAATCCAGTCTATAAACTGTAGTATTTCCTACACCACTAGAACCACCAGGATGACCATAAAAATAACCTGACATCACATAACCATAACTTGGTGTTCCAAAAGATGTGGTGTGTTTACTACCACCAGGAGTAATATTCATATTAGAACCGGAAGACCACGTTTCATTTTCAAAATAATATCTTATTACATATGACCCTGAAGGATTTCCTGCAGTAGTAGCGTAACCTCCAACAATATACATAGCATTCCCATCATTAGTTGTTGTTCCATATGATCGACCCCACCCGTTGGATACATCTACATTAATAGAATCATTAGCATGAGTAAGCCTATTAATAGTTGATGTTGACTCATCATCGTCTGTATACCACCTGTTCCCACCATGCGTCCAAGTATAATCATTAGTTGATGCAGATTGTCCAGCACACCATTGCCAGGTTCCACTTGCCCAGTAATTATCAAAAACAGTCAGTTGATGAGTATCATTAGCATAATCTAATTTTTCAAAAGAACTACTAGCAAGACTTTCTACATACCAATGATACTGAGGAGAAGGAATTGAATCTCCATTATATCTCCTACCCTTGATATAATATCCATAATTTTGACTACTACCAAAATATGCATCAGAAGATCCAAAAGTTTTATTAGCTCTTGGTACTGCCAATGCAGTATCATTATCCATATCAAATCTACATGTAGACGACAACGTATTATACCCAGGAGTGGTTGTTGTTTGTCCACCTACACTATAAGATTTATTCCATGGTGGTTTACCAAGTTTATTAGATAGTGATGTATCAGCAATAAAAATATTATTATAATCAAACCAAGTTCCTAATAGTTCACGACTATAAACATCACCCAATGTAAAAACATTATTTTGACCAGTAGTGCTTCCCATAATTTAAATTGTTCTTTTTAATATAGAGACTATTACATCAATTTTATCTTCATCCATTATTTCAACAAACATTTCATGATTAGCAGGAATTAATTTTGGTTTACTTATAGTTTGTACTGTGGAATATCTAGGTACAACAAAATTCCTTGCCCAATATATTTTAGTTCCTCCAGAAGCAATACCAACACTAATTGCATAATCATCAACATTTGTAACATTTGTTAGGTGTACTGATTCAACTGCTGATCCATAATCAGTTGACGTATATATTCCAATTTGAGTATCTGTTACTCCCAATCCAACATCAGATGCATACACTCCATAATAGTTTGTATTATCAACTTCGGCATAATTTATATAAACATCCACCAAATCTGCTTCTCCAACATAATCATTATTAGTTGACCAACATTTAATTTTATCATATGGATTCATTACTATAGGTTCATCCAATAATTCAACTACACCATCTGCAGGAACTGGAAGTTGATATGCAATATATGTTGTATTTTCCTTACTATAAGTAGTTGATCCACTAGAATCTATAGACATCGTAACATTTGCAGTAGTACCTATCCCAATATTTGCACAATGCATTGAATGAATTAAATATCTTTTTGATGAAGTACTAGGAAATGTATGCTCAAGAGTATCCGAAGCCTTTGCATTAAACATAATTGTACTGGTTATTCCAGCAGCAACTGAAAAAGGATTGTAAGTTATATTTGTTAACAACTCACCATCACCAGCAAATTTACCTGCTGTTAATGTACCAGTACTTGGTTGATATTTAAGATTACTAGAAACATGTACGGTTTTATTAGTAGTAGTTGTTGAAGTATCCATAAATGCCAAATAATGATCACCAGAACTTGATGTATCACCAGTAAGACCAACTGCTGATGCACTACCAGAAAATATTGATGCACTTATTGTATTACTTGTTGTATTAACTGTGAAACCAGAATCAGTTGTTATTAATCCATTAGATCCAGTAATAACAAGACGATTCTGAGTTAAACCACCAAGTGTTAAATTACCAGTTGCTTCTATATTTCCATTAGATGAAATAGTTACTCCATTTCCTACAGTTACAGAAGTATTAACAGTAGAATATCCAACAGTTTGACTTGGACCTGAATTACCAATCCAAATTGTACCACTCATTGCATCATGAGATCCACACTGATAGTAAAGAACATCAGGTGCAGTGAATGGAACTGTAAATTTCAAAGTTCCATCGGTTACATCATTCCCATCTCCCGATACACCATCTGTCCATAAAGTACCATTAGCATTATTACCTTCTATTTGAATTCTAAAAGGATGACTTCCAATAGCAGTTTTAAAATCATATCTCAGTCCTCTTTGAAGAACTAAATGTGGATTATCTGTAGTAGCATTTACTCCAGGACCATCAAATCTATAAGCACTATTACTAGGTGCAGTAATTGTCCATGTAGTAACCGAAGCAACACCAACTCCAGCAGTAGAACCACCAATGGTAAGATTAATTAATCCAGAACCATCTCCATGATAAGTTACAATACCACCAGCAGCAGCTGGTCCAACAGTTCCACCACTACCAACAGTCTCGAATCTAATTCCCGAAATAGTATTAACACCAGCAGTTGCATTTACCGTACCACCTTTCCAAGCACCATAAAATTGAGTAGCACTTACAACACCAACAACAGTCAATTTCTCTGCAGGAGTTGAAGTTCCTATACCAACCTTATCTCCAGTTCCATAAATGCCAAAAGTAGTTGTTCCATCAGTATCCACATTAAAAACTGGAATACCAGACGCATCATTAACAGTAAATAAAGGTCCCTCTGTAAGATCATTAGTAATAGAAAATAACTGCCCTTCACTTCCTTCAAAACTTAATGAACCATTATTAGTAGTTGTAGCAGCAACTGAAATTCTCTGGGTACTAGCAGCACCAGCAGCTGCAAAAATAAGTGGAGTCTCACCCTCTAAATGTAAAGTTGCTTCTGGATTTGTAGTTCCAAGTCCTACATTAGATGATGTATGAATACCAGCATCAGTTTCAACCCATAAACCACCAACAATTGTAACTGTTCCGATACCACCCGATACATGAGTTACTCCTGCACCAATAAAATTAATTTGACTTACTGCATTAGGTGGTCCTACACTAGATCCATCTTGACTTATAGTAAGTCCTGCAATAGCATCTGAAGGTGCTGCTTCAGTCCATGAAGGTGGTGATGTAGTACCATTACTCATTAACACATAATTTTGAGTTCCTGCAGGTAAAACATCACTATAATCTTGAGCCTTTTGATATAATAATCTATTGGCATAATTAATTTGAAATGAAGTTGCACCTGCTCCTATATCAGTACCACCTTGGGTGCTAAGTTCCTCAGCCACAAGTTTATAGCATGTTATAATACCCTGATTAGAACCATGATTAAATATAATTCCATTTTCTAATATGGTAAGACCTGTACCAACTTTAATATACTTATCTGATCCACTAGTGATGTTTAAATTACCAAGATTACCAATTGATGTTAATGAAGAATTAACAATAGTATTTCCTAGTGTGTCTCCATTAAGAACAGTTGTTCCATTAATTTTATATGCCTTTCCAGATACCAAATCTAAATTTTCACTAGATTGTAATGATGTACTTGAATGGTGATATTTAAATGTCTTTTCATAACCAGCAGAACCTATACCAATACCAGCACCATCTGTCAATGCCGTACTAGGTACAGTTGTTGCAATACCAACTACAAAATCACCTAAAGTAATATTTTCAGAATGAACAGTAAATTCTGTTCCATCTACATATAAATCTCCTCTAATTCTTACTTTACCACTTCCTGCAGCATCCACACCAGATGGAGATGGATCAATCCATATCTCTTCTGGACCTTCAATAAATACAGTATTACCTCCACCAACAGAATCACCTGCAAGAGAAATACCTATTCCAGTGGTTTTTAACCTAATTTCATTACCAAATTCATCACCATGATATAATTCAACATAAGAATTCTCTGCGGCACCTAGAGTAGAAATACCAGCAACATTTAATTTTGATAATTGTGTTGCATCGGCAGTAATACCATCTAAATATTGCCCATCACCATAATAAGTTACGACTCCAACAGCACCACCAACTGTTACACCAAGACCACTATTAGTAGGTGTTACGAGAAAATGTTTACCTAGTGTACTTATACCACTAATTGATAATGAACTTCCAACAATAGTGTTAGTATCAATACTACTACCAGTAAATTTTCCATAAACGGTACTATAAATTTGATTACATGTAATAATACCAGCAACAGCTAATACTGCACCATTATCATTTGCTGTGTCGGTAAGAATAGTTGTACCAATTCCAACACCTGCAGATGCAAAACCTTCACCAATATATACAGTCTTACCAACTGATACATTAGTACTAATAGCAATATTTTCAGCTTTTAAATCTAAGTCACCAGTAACCTGAATCGTCGGAGTACCTGATGACCCTAATAAATTTATTTCCTTTACACCAAAAGCTTTTTCTGCCATCTATCTTTTTAGTTATTTAGTATGGTTACGGAACTTAATCCAATTCCTGTTCCTATAGTTATTTTCATAGTAACACCTTGCCAAGGACTAGGAGGTGGTGGTTCATTATTAGTTGCTGCATCCCAAATTATTTTTGGACTATTATCCTCTAGAGAATAATCATCATCCCAATTATTATCTGTTGCACTAGTAGATTCTTGTCCATGATAAAATCCAGTTCCACAAACAACAGCAGTTGTGGCAATTCCAACATTATTAATTATCCAAGATTTAACATCATTAATTCCCCATGATCTATTATATTGAAGTTTAGTAGCAATTAATCCTGCTGCAACAGGACAAGCACCACTTGTTCCACCAAATTCACGATCTTTTGATTCTATAGATGAAGTTACTCCAACTAAGTAATTTGAATCATATCTTGGATATTCTGTATATTCATATGAAGATGCTGCAAGTGTATCATTACCAGGTGCAAACACATCAATACCATTACCAAAACAACTGCTAGAAACTCTTACTTCTTTTGACTCGGTACCAAAAGCAACATAAGAATCATTTAAATTACCAACATTTATAGTTCTATAAGTACACAAACCAGACATTGGAAGAGATGAACTAATTGTACTTTGTGCTCCTACTTGAGATGGAAATCCTCGTCTATTAGTTGTTCTATATCCATATGTGGATCCACTTATCTCTATAGTGGCATATTCTAATGAAGTAGTTATGCCTCCAGTAGAACAATAATTATTAAAATCAGAATGATCTGATTCAACAACTTTTTGATTACAATTTCCTGATGCAACACAAAAAATCACTCCAGAATCAATCAATTCATCACCAGACTCTGAATCACTACGGTCTCTACTTAGTTCAAAATTTGCAGAAGATCCAACATTCGTCATGAATTTTGGTTTAGTGCTATAACTTATTCCTCCTGTTCCATCAATACCTGTTCTATAATAATAAAAACCAGCATTAGGTAGACTATATGGTCTTATCCAACTATTAGAACACACTGTTGGATTTTTTGTATTATCTGATTGTCTATTTGGTTTTAATTGATGAAAGATTTTTACTACATCAAAATATTCTTCTATTTCAACTGATCCAGAAGCTAATATATTAACCGCCCATTTATTTGCATTAAATGCCCATCCCAATGTTCTTCCATATGCCAATGAAGCAACGGGTGTTCCATGATTAGTGCTACTACTATTAGCATTATTGGAAAGATGTGTACACAATTTGCTGCTCTAGTATAAGTAGAACTTACAGTTACTGTACCAAAATCATTATTACCTGTAGCAGTTCCACCATTACTAGAGCTTACAAATTTTGATGATCTATAACTTGTGTTATTAATACTCCACCAAGTTCTTGCAACAGATTCAACTGGAACTTTTGTTCCATCCCACCGAGTGATTAATCTGTTTGTAGGGTCAGCATCAAACCAATCAGGATCAATATAATAAGGAGCATCGAGAACTATATCTAAAAGATCACAAGTTCCATTACCAGGCAAGACATTACCACCAACATATTTTGTTGGACCATTTCCAGTATTATTTTGAAATTCAATATGACCATACCAAATAGGATCATCTCCAATAACTATATCAACATCAGTTCCATCCCCATAATAAGTTATATGTGTAGTTGCAATACCTACTGATCCTGATGGTGCAAATATACAATTATCATTTTCTTTAGTTCTTATTAATTGCCACCCACATCTATTTAATTCTAAAAGAGTAGGATTACTTGATGGTGGAGTAGTATTTCTATAACTTCTTGATGGATGAGTATATCTATTAGTTTTTACTGCAGATAATTTCATATCATCTGGATCTGGTTTATATGTTCCTGCATAATAAGTAAAATCTATATGAACATATCTCACTTTTTCATGATTTTTTAATGCTTCATGTTCATCAGGTGTTAATAAATAAGATCCTCTTGTTTCACTATGAATTTTATCATCTTCACATGTAATAGATTCTGATGGTATATTATCCTCTAATGTACCATCCTGTAACAAAACATCATGAATATATTTCCAATCATCTGCACTATAACAACTAACAACATATCTTTTTTTTACATTCCCTGATGGTTCTTTGGGTAATGTATCTTTATATGTTTGAAATTCAGCATTCATAATTTATAATAATGTATTTCTTGCAAATTTATAAGAAATTAATCCATTAACTCCTGCCTCTGGAGTTAATTCCAACTTCATTACATTGCTATCTATACTCATTTCTGCAGATACTAACAATTCATTAGAATATGCAATTGCATATTCTTGAGAATATCCTGTTCCTGATTGATGGAATCCAAGAACCTTCTGAGTTTGAGCATCGGATCCCTTCTCAACAAATAAAGTATATTCAGCAGTTCTAAAATTATCATTAGCAACATTATACTCATTAATCGTATGTGCCACACCAGCAACACCAATCCATGTTCCTATTCCAGATTCTAAACCATATGTATCCTTAATCTGTAATTGTGTTCTAGGATTTGTAGTTCCAAGTCCTACATTAGATGATGTATGAATACCAGCATCAGTAGTAATCCATAAACTATCAGTATTAGCAGCAACATCAATCTGTGCTACTCCATTAGTATATGTCGCATTAACACCACCACCAGTGAAATTAAATGTAGTTGCAGCAGTACCTACGTTAGATCCTTCATCCTGAACGGCTATTTCTGCAGCAACACCTGATAAATTACTACCATCACCATAATAAGTTACAACTCCTGCAGTAACTCCTGAAGTAATAATTCCAGTTATTCCATTTATAGTAACCTTTTTATTACCTGTACCTACAGTAGTAACACCACTAACTAGTAGTCCACCTGAATTAATAGATGCATAAGTGTTTATAGCAGTTCCATCATTAAAATATAATGCTTTATTATCAGTAAGTGCTATTTGTGGACCAAGCGTTGCAGGATTTGAAATACTAAAATCACTAAACTCAATAGCAGCATCATCAGGGAAGAAAGCAGTACTACCAAAACCAACTGTATATCCTGCTCCAATATAAACATTACCCCCCAGAGTAGATATACCAGTTGTTTTTAAATTTGTTGTAGTTACTTGATCACTAGTAAAGGAAACATCATCTCCAAGTTCTATACCACCCTCAAAAGTAGCAATACCACTACTAACATAAATTCCTTTATTAAACTCTGGAGCACTTTCATCTCCACTCTGTAGTTTATCAACCTTTAAAGTTTTTTCACTTGGATTATAATATAATTCACCTGTATCTACTTTTAATCCTCTATAAGCATCACCATCATCTCCAGAACCAGAAACACTATCCAAAAATGGAATTTGTAAATCATAAGTATCATTTGAAGCTTCATCTATCCAAATTTTTCCCCTATATGATGTTGCACTTATAATACCAGTATCATAATACATTGTAATAGCAGTTCCAACAGTTACTGTTGAACCAAATCCAACTGGACCATCTATTGTTACTGTACCACCTATTGATACTGTACCACCTATTGCTACATCATCTTTAAATGTTGAAATACCACTTACATATAATGTTTCACTAACAGTTGTAATACCTAAAGTTGCAATACCAATAACAGATAATCCTGTTCCAACCAAAACCATATCAGATGATGCAACCCCATCCAAATATTTTCCATCACCATAATAAGTAACTATACCACTAGCGTCAGCAGAAGTTATAATTCCAAGAGTTCCCTCTGTAACAAATTTAATATTACCTATTGTACTAAGACCAGTAACATTTAATGAACCTAATGTTCCAACATCAGTTGCCTCAACACCACTTAAGTTAGAACCATCACCATAAAACTTAGTAGCACTAACAATTCCAGTAGTTGAATACATTGTAATGGCAGATCCAACTGAAGCAATACCACTAGTAACATGTAAACCCTTAGCAAAAATAGCTCCTGTCAGAGAAGATTTAAAAATCTGATTACCATCATAATTTATTATAACTGTACCAATACCACCAGAATCAATGTCTATAGCAGGAGATCCATCCACTCCACCAATTTGAATTGAACCTTCACTATTTTCATTTAGAATTGATAGATAACCACTAGCATTACTAATAAAGTTAACATTACCAGATGTCTTTGAAATCTGGAATTTTCCACCTATAAAAGTAGCAACTCCACTAACATATAAATCATTTGTAACTGTCGTAAATCCTATTGTTGTAATGCCAGAAATACTTAATGCAGATCCAACAACATTCTCAGATGTTGTAAGATTTTCTAAATATTGACCATCACCATAATAAGTTACTATTCCACCTTCTATTGCAGAAGTAACAATACCTATACTATCTACCGTTAACGCACCTAATGTAGAAATACCAGTAACACTTAATGCACTACCAACAATAACACCATCAACTGCAGTCGCAATACCTGATAAATTACTACCATCACCATAGTAAGTTACAATACCACTAGCACCAATAGTAGCACCAAGACCTGTAGTATTCTTTGTAAAAATTACATTTGCTATCGTTGCATCATTCGATATCGTAGAAAGACCACTAATACTTAATCCTGTTCCAATAATAACACCATCAACTGCAGTTGCAATACCTGATAAATTACTACCATCACCATAGTAAGTTACTATACCAGATTGTCCACCAACAGTAGCACCTATACCCACAGAAGTTGGTGT
>Ga0163179_10001116_pt1 | contig 19094 bp, 42 predicted proteins | sample AtlANTMetagenome_FD_109643 | JGI IMG/M metagenome (GOLD analysis project Ga0163179, IMG submission 109643) | Marine eukaryotic phytoplankton communities from the Atlantic Ocean - Atlantic ANT 2 Metagenome | ecosystem: Environmental > Aquatic > Marine > Oceanic | place: North Atlantic Ocean... | reverse complement strand
CTTCGTATTCTAGCCATAAGAAACTCCGTTATGTGTGTGTTACACTAGTATCATACACGGAGAACTATAGATTTACAAAAGAATTGTTAGCCTCGCAAAATCCCTGCAAGCTTAAGCCATCGTTCTTGGAGAGCTTCTGCTTCTTCATCAATAGATTCGTCCCCAAATGAAATAAATTCATCAAAAGACATACTCATTAAATCTTCTTTTGCGTCTTCAGGCACATTCTCATTTTCAAAAATCAGCCTCAAGGCCTTTGTCACAATTTTTCTTTGTCTTTCAGTCATAATTGTTCCTCTTGGAATGTAGTTGTCTACTATCTCTTGATCCAAATTTTCTGCAGATGTACTGACCTGTGCAGCTCTATTAACTTTATCTCCCGGCACAGTATTAAGATGATCTAGTTCTTCATCATCTGGATAATCACCGAGTGCGACATAGTATTTGTTCAATCCCATCACGCCTTTCCTTTTCTTTTCTTTTTCCATTATTGTCCAGCCACCTTCGAAACCTTCTGGAGCAATATAATGTCCTTTTTTTAATTTAGTAATTTCACTGCTCGTCAATGGAGTAGTCTTAGCTAAAATATCTTCGGAAACCTTCAATGGATTATCTTTTTTGGGCCCATCTGGGTTGTTTTTTCGTTTTGGAACTTGGGCTGGAATATCTTCATGTCTGTACCATTCCATTACATCTGACCACTCAACTTTCTGTCCACCTGTCAATTGGGTCAAAGAAGTTTCCACTTCTGCAATTCTCTGGTCTCGTAGAGGCGGTTCTAATTCTTCTAATTTGTTTAATCTAATTGGATCTTGCCTAAATGCTAACGCAAAAGCAGGAATGAACTTATCTTGAAAATTCTGTACATTCCCCTCCTGCGAAACAAGAACTGGTGTCTTGATTTCAATGAACGCCTGAACTTTACTTGTGGAATGAGCTACCACTCTAATTTCTTTGGCCCTCATAACCCAATTTTCATTCCCGAATTTTCCTACACTCCAGTTGCTGACGCCTAGTGACTGTGTTGCTCCCTGTGCATCTGTATATTCTATTTGGGATTGATTTTCTTCTGTCAGTGCGGAACAACTTGACTTAATAACCACGGCTTTCAAGCCAACCATTCTATGATAGATATACTCGACCATTGATGCTTTGAAAGCTGTGTCTGTTGCACATTTTTCAATAAACAGACTAGCTGTAAGATCCCTTTGGTCATCAGAATAATTTTCTCCCCAGGATTCGTACGCATCTTCAATCGCTTGGGCCTTGTCTTGTTGGTCTTCACTCCATTGACTATTGTAAAAGACACTATTTCCAGCCTGAGATAATCCTATACACCGAGATTCTGGTGCTACATTGTGTTTTGCATGATATGAAGACCAATCAGTAATAGCTCCTACTTCTCCTTTAATTAAACAGACATCGGTATGGGCACCACTTCCTTGACTGAAGAAAACTTCTGTTGGTGCACCGATGGGCAAGGCATTTCGCAAAGGCTCTGACATCACATGATTTATATAGGCTGCAATCATCTCTTTTGAACAAGGCGTGCCGCCGCCACCATCATCTGTTCCAGCTTTGATTGCTGCAGTGATTACACCTTCCTGATTCAGCATTGTCTTAGTTATATCACTAGCTGATTTTCTACCTCTTTCACTATTTTCTTTCCACTTTATCACGGCTGTGGAAATAGCTCCAAAATTATACGCTATAGACCCATCAGTGATTGTCCTTGCACCTTGGGGTTGTCCTGCGAGGGCCCAAGCTATCTCGTATTCTAGAATGTCACACCATGGCCCATTTGGTTCTGATGGTGGAAGGCCTGTGTTCCACCCTAATCCTGCTCCTGCCATTTTTTTATCTCCTTAAATATTCTCTTGCGAATTTTCTTACATGTGATTCTGTACACAGACAACCCTTTTGTTCAAGCCTGTGGATTTTGTACTCGATATAATTATACGCAGATGACAATCTATCTTCTGCAGTAGATATTTTATCTTTTGTCCATTCAGGTATATCTTGGCCGTCTTCGAGCATATCGTGAAGATCTTGAGCCATTTGACCCATGCGGAATAATTTCCCTTTAGTCATTCGCCCATACTCAGACCCCTTTGGCGTACCTTCTGGTTCGAGCTCGATCTCGAGTGAATCATAAGGATACATGTCTTCTTCGTCAAAAATTAGTTCTTCGAAAGTATCTAACATAGGGTCGACAGCCTCTGGGGCAATATCTATAGATACAGCAGGATCTAACACTCCAAGATCTTCAATAACAGCTAATTCATCGTCCACCATCTCTAGCTCACTGAAACCTGTTGGCTGGATTTCCTGTGGTTCTAAAATTGAGTCTAATACAGGATCAACAATGAGTTCTTCAATCTCTATAGGATATGCAACCCCCGGGATAGGCAACTCTTCTTCAAAGACTTCCAACTCATTCATTCTTTCTAAAACGAGCTGTGCTACAAGCGATCTGTACACTGTCTCTTTAAGATCTTCATCGTCATCAGGTATTTCTTCATCGATAATACTCTCTGCTGAATCTTTGTCCATAGTCACTGGATACTCTTTATCGCCCATCTTAAATTTGTCTGCACCTACAGATTTTGCTTTCGCAGCTTTTTCTAGAAACGCATTTTCATCAACTTCTTTCAATACTGATATTGAAGAAGACTTTGCAAACGCTAATCGGTTCCAGTCGTTTTTTAATAAATCACTCACCTTGCATCTCCTTGTGTAGTCTACAGATTTCGTTTGATGCGTCATTCGTAAATATATCAGGCAAAAATGCATGTATAAGAATTTTAATCGCACATACCTGCAGACAGGTAAAATATTTCATTGCTAATTTCATGTGGCCAAAGTATGATATACTGTTCTCTTTTAAGTGACTAAACATGTTGTTTCTCCATCGTATATCATTACCATTCGGCTATAATGAGGGTTCCGTTATCGCCCCACTCTAGGATTTCCTGTTCGAGCATGTCACGTATAAGCGTGTTTACGTTAGCTCTTAGATTTTGACCAGTCAGCGATTGTGTCACTTTTGGTAAAGACTGCTTGATATAAGACACAACCTCGTCTGTCGTAGCTTGACCAGAATCTGATACAAATTGCTTAATAGCATTGTGCACTTCTCTATAATTTGAACCAAACAAATAAGACTCTTTGATAATCAATCTAGAGTACTCTTCTCGAATGATCTGTTTAAGCTGTTTTTTTGTAATTTTCATCTTTCGTATATCTCTTGATCGTACATTCCACTTTTAAGATTGTTGATCATTGGTGACACTATGCCCTCTATAAATTCATCCATGTCTTGTGAATCACTAGCAGGAATTCCATTGACTTCTAAATATCCTATAAGTTCATAAGCTATCTTATGGGCAACGGAATTATGATCGCGGTCATCAAAAAAGTTTGTCTGTTCTTCATCTTCTTCGAAACTTTCATTGATGCTTCGATTTCCTTTTCCGAAAGTTAATCGATCCCATTGCTCTTTTAATAATTTGCTCATTAGTATCTCCTTATTCGATATGACCGGTGCCAAGAACAGTCCACACCATGTGTGATTCGAGGTATCCGTTAAATTCTGGAGCCGGTCTTCGATCGACTCTGTGCCTAGATAAATATATTGCTGTGAGTGCATTATACGGATATGATTGAAAATAGTTCCCAGGCACTGTAAGATAACCCACATCGTTCTCCATACACGATACCATTCCCAGTAATTGTGAACCATCGGGTGAATACACAGCGATCAGGATTTCGAATTGTGAATCAGGAATAACAGGCTGCCAAGAAAAGGTTGTACCTTGTTTAGATACGACGGCTGCAAATGCGTAAGAAGGATCAACATATCGAAGTTCCCACGGTTGGATGTCATCGAAGCCTTCGAGGGTTTCAAATGCATTTGGAATACTGCCACTCTCAGTTGACACGAATACCTCTGTACGCCTTTCTATCTGATACTCGTATAGATTGGTATTCGACCATTCTGCAGCCCCAGAGGGAAATAACTGAATCGAATTAAACGATGCAGGGCCACTCACTGTTATTGGTGTGCTAGATACATAAGCACCTAATTCTTGTGTTGTACATGTCCCGACAGGTGTCAACTGGTCTGTGTATCCGCCTGATGTTGGTTGATGCAACTTGAGATTAGCATAAATGTCAAATTCATTTTGTACACCCATACATGCAGGGCAAGCTATTTGTGTCAGCGACATTTCAGCAAAGCCAATCGTGAGTTCCGTCATTTCACTAGAGGGTTCACCACTTGGTTCTCCTGCAGGTTCAGGGTTCCAAGGATCGTCTGCAGGTTCACCTACACCGATCACCTCTGCAGTGTCGTCATATCCTTTTCCAGACGTGATGATTGCAATGTCTGATTGGCATGCAAACATAAGGGGTAATAAAAATCTTAACATCATTCTCTCCTGAATAAACCTATCTCTGACGATCTTTGGATCCACCTAAACTGATTATCATTCATCGTACAGAAAAACTTTGTCGACCATACTTCTGCGATTGTGTTGGTCGAGCTCATTAATGAGTTATCTGCGCAGACAGAAACTAAAACGCCTTTCTCTATCCATCTACGGATAGGGTGATGGGAAGGAGATTTATATATCCCTGTATGTAGATTCGATGTTGGACAAGCTTCGACAACGATGTTCCTATCTACCACAAGCCCAAGTGCATGATCTGAATTGAGCAGTGAACATGCATGCCCTACTCTTTGCAAATCTAGTAGTTTAATAGCATCAATGATTTCTTGTGGGCCCCGACCTTCTCCTACATGCGCAGTCCTACCAATGCCATATTTTTTAGCTTCTTGATATGCATCTACATAATGATGCAATCCCCATTTATCTGTATTCTTTGGACCACCAGCTATATCAATGCCTACGACTCGGGGTTCTGATTTTGCAAGTTCTATGAGTTGTTCTATCTTCTTAGGGTTGAACCCATATAATCCACAGAGAATTAAATTAGAATCCTCATCTAATCCTCTAACAGCACCTTCTAACATCTCTTTTGGTTCTACGCCATGAATGTGAGGAGCAAATCGCAATTCTGACTTGTTGGCTCCACATCGCTTTTGATCTTCACACAGCTCTCGGACAGCTCGTTCCATTCTTTCGGGAGAATTCAAAGCACCTACCGTTACTTCGAAGCAAGCCAGACATTCTTGTAAGTTCATCCCTTTCTTGAAACCAAATGAATGTACATGAAGATCTGGTATCCATTCCTGCAGGGTTTCTTTCCTGAGAGATCCATCAATGTGAAGATGAAGCTCATTCATTGATAACCCCAATCACAATCACAAGGCATGCATTCACATGTGTCACAAAAATCTTTAATGAAATCATGGCCAGATGCTGTCAAAGAAAGTGTTCGTAATCCACCAATAAACCCATCACCTATGTCTACGAAAACATATCCTAGTTCTTGAAGTTCTTCTATCTGTTCTTCGTCTAAACCTTCAATTGTCCACTTTACATAAGAAAGTCTCTCTTCTCGTTTTATAGACAAGGTTTTTAACAAATGCAATTGTTTGTTTGTCATTAAATCTCCTTGATTTTTCGGTCCCATCCTGTACCACAACAAGTGAGACACAACAATTCTTTTGAAGGAACTTGCATTCCTAACCATAATTTTACACGGCTAGCCCACGTTTTTTCATATTCTTTTATGAAACCTTTGCAGCCACAATCTAAACAAGGTATTTCTGCCTTAATGAAAAGGGGCTTGGAAGATAGGCCTGCTTCTCTTAGCTGTAAGTCGTGTGCGAATCTCGACTCGGGGCAACTCAATACGCTGTAAGCTAAACTCACCTCCTCAGTGCGTCTGGTTGCATCCACATGATGACACCTATCTGGATGCCATTTTCTCATTAGATTACGGTATGCTCCCTTTATTTCAAGGTTGTTTGCAGTTTCTCTTACTCCAAGCACACTATAGTAATTTTTCACCTATCCTCCAAGCACAGATATAATTATGTGCTTCTCGGCGCTTTTGGAGTATAGCGCGACACAAAACATGGATAGTACGAATCATGATACTCTGTACCTATCTGTGCCCATATATGATAATCGTCTGAATCGATTAGATAGAAACCCGAGAAGGGCCCATCATGATATGGTTCTTCTGGAGGTGGAGTCCACTCACCTGGCCACGACTCTTCGTTATCTGTCGAAATTAGTATTACTCTCGAAACGGGATTTGGAAAGAAACCTGTGTGTTCTGAGGCTGAGGTGATACGGACTGCCCCAAGATGAGAACGGTAACCATCGTCGGGATCTTCTAGAAACTCATATACGACATCATTAAGTCTAACAAAAACTCCTTGAGCTCCATGAAAATCAAATTCACATCCTATCAAATTAAGTAATTCACTGCAGTCACTATCAATTGAATTTGGTACATTTGCATTTCCCATAAACCCTAAGTCTTTTTTGCAATCATGTTGTTTCTCAGCTTCTTCTTTGCTAATTGTTTTCGAAAACATCTTCATAGCTCCTGTACGAATGTAAGGTATCTTTTTAGCTCTCCGTCTTCTGGACTTATGTTTGTGTGCCCTTGAAAGAAGATGAGGTCTGAATTTGTTGCATACTTGCCGCATCCATATAGCTCCTTCACCGATTTCCAATCCTTCTCGATCCATTCTCGACTCATGCGCTTAAGCGCATAAGATCTTTTATTAACAAACCCAAGAGGTTTGACTAGTGCCTTTAATGTCTCTTCATGGGCATGCTTCATTGCAACTGCATTTGGCCATCTTCTGAATAGCTCCGGAAGGACTGGACGAACTTGTTTTCCTGACGTCATATTCAGACATAAACAAATTACAGTCATCTTCCACCTGTCTGGCCAGTACAGTTCTTGTATTAAGGGGTCGTCCCAAGCATTAAGTTTTGGAGGTATCCAAAGAGGTTGTGTGAGTGATTTCATTTATTTACCTGTGTGTGTTACTGTTGGTTTAGATCTTTGATTATTATTTGTTTTGGAAGAAATTTATGACAATAATAAAAGCTGCTGAATGTAATTTTTGAATTATCTTGTCCTTCTGGCATTATATATTTGAGCCTCTTTGTAAACATAAGTAGCTCAAATTCTTTATCTCTAAATATTTTCTTAGGTGCAGAATCGTTTAACCAGACGGCCGTCATCAGCATCGCAAATGGTTTTCCAAAAGATAGTGCTCTTTCAAAGAATTTTCTTTTATTTGTGAAAGGAGGATTGGATATTATAATATCCCAATGTTCCGGTTCATATTCAAAAAAGTCTTGGCCTGTGTCTATGTGAGAATAGACAACTTGATTATGTTTGGAGATTAATTTCACAAATTGACTTTCTTTTGTGTCAAATGGACACCATATTATTTTTCCTTGAGGGATATATTCTAAAATTGGCTCAACACCGCATGCGGGTGTGTAGCATTCATCATTTTTGCCTTTAGAGTATTTCATTTATAATTCCAATGTGTGTATAATTTAATTCTATCGTTAATTTCTAAGATTTACAAATTATTAATTCGTCGATGGGCACAAATTGTTGTACTTTGTCACCCCACATTACGTCTACAACGAGGATAAGAGCCACTGACCTTGGAGAAAATTTAATAGTATCTTCTTTTGGATTATTCAGGACTATTCCTATCATGCCCTCTTGGCCTTTCTCTGGACTCTTCCATCGAACCATCTTCCCCTTCCAAGTCTTCATTCCAATTCTCCACGAGTTCCATATCATGGACACAAGCATACCACTTATCGCCTCCGGATAAGACGATATAAACAGCTTCGTCGTCCTTAGCTATAACTATGCCATGCATGGCACTGCCCATGGCGAGACCTGCTTCATTTCTATGAATGATCCAAACTAGTTTTCCTAACCATTTGTCACCTGATATACTTTGCAAAGGCATCTGCACCTCTTTTAGCAACTCGAATATTATCGCCAATCAGGTGAACAGGAACAACACGAAAAGTCTTTTTACCTTTCTTTGTTATTTCACATTTTTCTACGTAGTCATTCCAAGGCCTTGAAGGGATGTACCAAGTCTTGCCGGGTTCAATCCGTTTGCCCCAACAGTAGAACTTATTTATGCCTCGAAATTTCTTCCGTTTCATCTCGCAGAACCAAGAATTCTTTTCGCCCATAGCGAAACAACATTCGACCCAAAACCGTTGGCCTTCGTGCACGAACGTTATATCACCCCACTCTTTTTCTAAACACGCTAGTTCGTAAATAGAGAGTGATGGATCTTGTTTTTTGAAATAGTCCCATGTTTCCTCAAATGTATCATTTCCGGGAAACTCTTTTTGTAGTTCCTCGAACACACTGGTTTGAAATGAGAGACCCGCAATTGCTCTCTGAGAATTAGGGTCAAATGTTGATGTACCTTTTGGATGTTTTTCGTCTAATTGTCTTAAGACTTTCAAAGACTCCTCTAGAGGTGGTACGTATTCATCCCACCGGTCAACCGGTGATAGTAAATCGACGATCCAATCGTATAGTTTTCGAAATATGCTCATTAGATAGCTCCCATTGCTTTAAGTTCTTTCTTAGTGTATTTTTTTGTACATTTGTAAGCAATTGACTTTACTGTGCCATCAACCATAATGTCTACTAAGACACCAGATCGACTCGACTTAATATAGGGCTCTGAACAGATCATACCACATTTTTCTTCCATCCTCTGCTTGATTGGACTCCATACTTCTAATTTCATTAAAGAACCAACCTCGCACCTCTTTTGTGCAGCTCGCATCTTTTTCATCGCTCCTGAGCAAGCTTCTTCAAGGGCTTCAATCTCGCTTTCAGTGAGAGCAGACCCCTTCGAACGCTTTGCTTTCGCAAGTTTAATCGCAGCTGCCTTCTTGACATTTGTGTAGAAAAAGTTATCTGAATACCAGCTAGAGCATTCGATCCCAAAGTCTATGCGTTCAAGCTGTTCAGGTGTATTAGTTTCACCAGATTCCTCTAAGTTTTTTGCTCGAGAGACGATGTCTTCAGCCATCTTAACTTGTTTTTCAGATAAGTTCCACCTCATTCCTTTCACGTACATCTCGCTAATTACTCGGTGTTCCCACTGGTAAAGCTCCATTCCCAGGAAAGGTTCGAAGATTTTAATAGCTTCTTGCATTTGAGATACGATAGGTTGCGCAACATGTGTATTGACTTTGCGAGCAGGTACGCCAGATGCGATCTTTTCGTCGAAGAGTTCTCGTTGACGCTTCGTGCCGCCTTTGCCGCGCTTGAATTTTGTGACTAAGTCATTGAGGAAACGAAGCAGCCACGATTGCTCCTTGGCCAAGACTGGGTCTTGCTTGATAGCTGTGATAAGAGCGTTGCCTTCGTTGATGCGTTGTTGTTTGGATTTTCTCATTAATTCTCCTGAATGAGTGTGATTATATATATAATTTAATCACATAGCCAAGAAAATTGTACAGGAATGCAAGAAATTCTTAGAATTTTTGCACAAATATATGTCTTTTTTTGATTCATAGCTTTTCGCCTCCTGTGATGACCATCAAGAATAGAGTGATAAGCTCCAAATTTCTCAATTATGATTATCGGATATGACAAATTAGCTTCTTTTACTCGATCGCTGCAGTAGGAAAGGTCCCTAATATGAGAAATGTCTTTCAACGGAACCTTGACGACTAATTCATGTTCTAGAAGATCTAGCAGGGATGCAATTTCTATTTTGTTCTTGCCAGATTCACCTGCCCAAGATGTCTTTCTCCAGTTCCTCATATTGGTCTCAAATCATAATTCCAGACCCACTGAGTGGTATGGCCAAACATCACTTGCACTCTATTGCCATCTTGAATGTCTACCACGATACCTATCTTGTCTCTTAAAGATCTAAGATCTTTTAGGTATCTTGTCATATCATGATTGACTTTTACTAAATCACCTACTTTCACTTAGCAACTCCAATTGCCTAGATAATTTGGGTCGAACTAGGCCTCCAGCAAACAAGACTCGAAAAGCTTTCTTTTTATTCCTCTCACTTTCCGGAAAAATTGCTTCTAGGATAATTCCAATCTCTCCCTTTTGGGCCCAATGTTCATCTTTGACTCTTACAAGATCACCTATTTTCATTTGACTCCTCACAAATCCTAAGTTCTTCTACTAAAATCTTCATTTCTTCAAATGTTGCAAAACCTACAGGACACTCTAGTTCTTGTATCGAAGGGTTTTGTAATCCACCGACGTTGATACCCGGGAGCGGATAATAAGAAGCTATAAGCATCCCTAAAAGGAAAGCTCCCACGCACCCTATTCCGTTAGCTATTATCTTCATCTTCGATTACCTCATAAAAATCTGGTCTTTGATCATATATGATCACGCCTTTTTCGGATAAAATGTCAATTGTGAGAACGCCTAGATCATCACATACATTAACTACGAGCCCCCTTGGAGTTGGAGCCAGCTTTGACTTTATTAAATCACCCACTTTCACTGATAAACTCCAAATCTACAATTTTGTAATGATGCCAATTACCAGTTGACAAATTCAAGGCTCTCCAATAAGTGCTTTCTCGATCGGGTTCCCCCAGAATTCCACGACCCAAGACATCAAGTAAAACAACGAACGTTCCAAATTGACATGGGTCATGAGTATTCTCTTTTGAAACTCTACACAAATCACCTGCTTTCAAAAATCACCTCTATATCCCTAGTGTCTATCCCCCATAAAGAACCATCATCACACCAAAGAGCTACCCAATCGAAGGGTGTACCGATGTTAGACGTCCAATCTTCATCGATAAGAATTCCAAATCTTTTGTCACACTTATCCCAAATGAGATCACCTACTTTCATGATATATCCTTTTTATTAAAATTAATTGACCTGTTCGAACAAATTGTTTACTGAACCGATTATTCGAGCATAGATAGTTAGTCTTATTCACCCTGTTAGGAGGATACCATGACCGACAACAATACCATCGATTGCGATTTTGACTGGGATGCAGATACCGAAGAAATGGAACCTCGAGAGTTTCGCAAAGCTTATGAAGAATCTGATTCACTTCTTCCCCAAGTGGGGCTTGAGCCAGAGCCCATTGCTGAAGAGTTTTCGACATGCAGCAGGATTGCAGTTCCAGACAAGAAACTTCATAGCCGCGGCCGTATCATGATTGAACATCTTTTGAAGCTCCTCTCTAATACGCTCAGTCGACACAGTCGATTCTAGCCAGTTCCACCAAGTAGAAGTCTCAAGAGCATGCTGAATTTCTTCGTCTGGGTGCACATCCTTTGTGATAATAAATCGAGCAGCTCGTAGTATCCTCAAGCCATCTTCTTGAAATCGTTGTTGTGCATTACCCACACACTTGATGCGACTATTTTCTATGTCTTCTTGTCCTCCAAAGAGGTCTATGATCTTGCCTATCCGATTGAGGCTGGTATCGACTTCAACAGCAAGTGCATTCATCGTAAAGTCTCTCCTTTCAAGATCATCTTCAAGTGTGCCAACTCTCACCTTATCTGGGTGTCGACCATCACTCGAAGGGCCGTCCTTCCTGCAGAGGACAATGTCGATTGCTTCGCCTCCCATAAATCCTCGCACTGTGAAGAACTCAGGTGTTACAAGAAAGATCTTGTCCATGTTTGTTTCGCACCACTCGAGGAGAGCCTCCCATGAAGGTGCTACTGCGCAAAAGTCTCTATCGTTATTTTCTTTTCCAAGTAACATGTCTCGGATGCTTCCGCCTACTTCAAAAATTCTAATATTATGTGTCATGTGTAATTCCTTTGGGTCCTAGACCCAGATTGATAATGTGTGTTTTCTTTCGGGTTGATCGTGGTATTCTTTTGGAAGTTCTTTTCCTTCCTCTCCGCCTTCGTATACGATCTCTACGATGACTGCTTCTTCCTCTTGTTTCTCTAGCAGAAACTCTTTCTCGATTGGATCAGGTGGTTCAACTTTTCTTGGTTTGGGCTGATACCTGATTGTATTTCGTAAGTACTCTATGAACAACTTATCACCTCGCTAATGTATATGTCACTTTTTTGCCAAGGAATAGAACAATTTCCCAATCCAGCCGAAAATAAACTAATCGTTCCAGTATTGTTGTCTAAAACCACAATGTTTGTGATGATTGCTACTAATCCCCATTCATCATTGAGATTTTGCAATTTCACTAGATCACCGACTTTCATTAATCCTCCAAGAGCTCGTTCTTCTTAGCCCACTTCACAAACCGCAATTTTCCTTTTTTTGTGATTGTGATACCGTTGTTGTTATTCTTTTCCGCAGTGATTTTGATCGCACCGACTTGGGTCAAGATGATCATATTCCTTGGATGCATCTCTCGCTGCAGAAGTTTTTCGTCTCTGATAAGCTTGACGAGGATGAGGGCTTGTTGTTCTGTGAGTGGGAATCGCATAAGATGCTCCTTGAGTGTGTTTGTTTATATGTATAATTTAACGTCTTACGTGTTCAATTTGTCCAGTCGTGCATTAATTTCTTCTATTTCATCATACAATTTATCGACGTCGAGTTGATACTTCCCTGCCAAACTTAGATCACCTTTTCTTTGCGCCTCAAACGCAAGCTTCTGCAGTTTGTCAATCTCTGCAACCTTCTTTTCGACAGGTGTTTTGATACCTAGTAATTTTTTCCACCAACTCATACTTTCCTCCAATCTGTAGGTGCACCACCATCTCTGTAGAGTGTCACTAGCTCTCCAAAATATTTGTCAAATGTCAACAAGAGCAAATCATAAGTTGAAAGCCTCATCTCATCTTGTATCCTTTCAATCTCATCATAGCTCATTCCCAGGCGATTACCGAGTTTTGCAGCAAGGCCTAACAAGACAAACGCATTTCCGTCTGGCCCATTTAAATCGATTTCTATTGGGCCCTTCTTCATTTCTTTTCTGTCTTTTATCATCTTCTATTGTTCCTCTATAAAATAGTACAGTTGCCCATAAGTCCAAGTATCGTCGGACGCAGGGAATTTTTCTTATCAGTTCTACAAAAGTCATTACATGGTTACTCCGTGTGGCACTGGGTTGCATTGATGGTCTAGTGCAACAAATACTACTTTTCCTACATTTGCAACTAGTTTTCCGGAAACATCTTCTTCGACTTTCACACTGAATGTCAGTGATGTTGTTCCTACATTGGTTAGGATGGTTGTGATTTTCATAATATCTCCTCTTTGGCCAGTTGACACAAATTCTATATCGCTCATCACCCGAGTAACACACACTCTATTTGCTAATTTTCTTGAATGCATTCCTGTGGCTTCATCTATCCACCTAAGAAGTGTGCCTCCGTGAAGCGTCCCATGCGCATTTAAATCTGGTGAGCATACTAAGTATCTAAAATCTATTGTTTTCATTTTTTTCTCACTACTCGAATTATATCTCCTTCCTTTAGAACAGTGCAAATTTTAGACTCTAACTCGACGATTGAATCGTCTGCAAGCTGTACAGTGCACACTTTAGATTCTGCAATATCTACTGTTCCTATAACTGTGGTTTTCATTGCGCATGAAATTAACAATAAGCTAATCATTTATCACCTCTAGTTGTTTTGTTTGTTCTGGAGTGTAATGCCATTCTCCATTAATGCCATCCCAAATGACTACAACGTACCCATCTCGCTTTATCTGTACAATCGTACCGAAAGCTTGATCGTATTTCCACATAGGGGATTTTTTCACTCTATTTCCTTTCTTCATCTTTTCTTCCTGCCTTTTGCATGTTCTCTGCTCGTATCCTATACGTTTTACCACGATACAGTACTGTTCCAATCTTTTCCCATGTAGTATACTCGAGCAACAAACCGATACGCCATTGCCCGTCGAGAGAATACGGAGGATCGTCATCTTTGCCGGCAATGATTTGTTTGAACCTTACAAGATCGCCTGTTTTCATTTCACTACCTCTAGCCAATCACCAATCTGGTGCCATACAAATTGCCCGGGCTGTATGGGATCCCGAGGGTTCCATTTTTGATCTCTCCATTCCCTTCGAGGCATATATTCACCAACGATGCACCATTGAATAAGAACAGTGTCGTATCGATTACAGTAGCCCTTTTTTTCACCGCCAAGCTCGATGACTAGTCCAAGTGTTTTATATTTCATCCCCCCTGCATTGTAGCAAACAAGATCACCGACTTTCATTTATTTTCTCCAAATCATCTTTCGAGACCCAACCAGTGCCGAATGAGGGCCAAAGAACCTCGACAAGATCAGTATCACACAGAATAATCATCCCGATTTCTAAATCTTTTTCTGACAACATCCAAGGATTGTGTTTCACCCAATCGCCCCAAACAGGCTTTCTTTTAACCAAGTCACCTACTTGCATTTGAACGTCTCAAATTTATTGACATTAAAGCTGGAAACTGTTGTTTGTTTATCAAAATATGGCACAGGCTGCAGCCACCTAACTCTGCAAAAAGCTTGTCCATCATCTCTGATGCGACAAGATTCAACAACAGCCATCCGACCGTAGAACCACTTTGCATAAATTCCTTGATCTACGAACATCACGACATCACCGATTTTCATATGATTACCTCCAAAATAACGTCTGCAAGCTGTTCAATAGTTTCGTCCCAGAACAAGACAGAGAAAGTCTCGACAAGAAGCGCTCCTCGAGGAGGATGCCTCTTTACGATTACGCCCGTCTGGCCTGGTCTGTGCACGATTGAAACGCATTTTACAAGATCACCGACTTTCATGATACTTTTCTCTCTGTTGGAGCTTGGTATTCTAACCCCATTGCTTCGAAGATTGATCTTTCTGTAGATCCTGCGATGTATTCACCGGTTTCTCTATTGTATAGCCCGTATTCATTGAGTCTAAAGCCCTTTCTTTTAGCTCGTCCACGCATGCGTATATTATACTTGGCAGGGCCGGTCATCTGGTATGTGCATGCACCATACCCTGATTCGTCTGTGACGAAGATATTGATCGGCCGATCCATGAACATACCAAAGATCTTTTTCTTACCGCCATATTCGTATTCAACGATTTCTTTGCACCGTTCTAAGAACTCGATTGGAGCGATCTTTGGAATGACAACGATGTCGATGTCACCGATCATATCTTTGCCTTGCCGAATAGAACCTACAATGGTAACGACCTTGCAATAAGGCCAAAGAGCTTGTGATAATTTTGCGCCTACAACGAGAGCATCTTGGCGAGAGGTTTTTGCGAAATTTGCTTTCGCAGTTGATTTTTTCTTAGACATAAAGTCTCCTTTTATTGTGTGTTATGTGAAACGTGAAAGAAGAGATCACCGTCAGCTTTGACATGGCCGCCTAGAACTAGCACCAATGCGACGTGAAACTTAAACGTATGCCACAAAGTGTTTCTTTGTTGGGTCGTCGTGCAGCACGCGTTGAACCATTGCATGCGGGTAAGACCCGGGTTGGCCTTGATAGCTTCCACGGCTATCTCTTTGAGTGTTTCTACTGGCATATTCTCTCCTTGAAAAGTGATTGTTATGTATATAATTTAATTCATCACTTAACACTTTTGTACAGCTATGCAATTAATTCTGCACTATTTGGAAACTTTCTTCTATGGTGTTGAATAGCTAACTCTTTGCCTTTGGCCTCTACAACACAATCAAAGTCCATACCATGATCTTGTATTTCTGAGTAGATTAGAGTAGAGTGGGCCCGCAATAATGCCTCGGGTCCTCTTTCGATTTGCCTCGACTCTGAGTAGTGCGTACACGGCCTGACTTGCCAAGTTTTGAGGGCGAGGGCGAGACCAGCTTGCTCAGATAAGCCGTCAGGATGAATGGCATGATGATGAAAATCAAATACAATAGGGATGCCAGTGTTAGTGTGGACATAGTCGTAAAGCTCCTGTGTGGAAAATAAATTTATTCGATCGTCGTTCTCGACAGTGAGTCTGGACTTTACTGCATCTGACAGTCTTGTAAAGTTTTGGCAGAATGTTTGTGCAGCTTTTGGCTTATCACCATAAGCACCACCGAGATGAATATTAATTTTTGCGAGATGTGATCGAGGCTGCAGCAGTGCGTCCATCAACCGACCGTGAAGCTCTAGGTCTGAGATAGCATTAAGTATCACTTGTTCTTTGTGTGAGGCTAACACACAAAATTGGCCAGGGTGAAACGACAGACGAATGTCATGATCGCGCGCGTATTGACCAGCTTTGTGAAAGAGTGACATGACTTCTGTTGCGTTCGGTAAGTCGGTAAACTCGTATTCGGAGCCCCAAGGAGTAATGTCTGAAGATAAGCGAAAGACACGAATGCTGTTCTTGTTGTTCCACTCGAGGATTGTATGTAGGTCTCTAAGGTTTTGTGCGACTAGCTCGCCGATGTGTGCAAGGCCTTTCTCTTCGAAGGTTCGCTTGATCGCTCTGCGATTAGCGCGGACTTTGTGTTTCTTTCGTAGTGTTGCATTGATGCATGCATAACCAAGACGATATGGCATAAATTCTCCTGTGATATGTGTGTCATTATATTATACACAGAAAGAGTTCAGCTTTACAAATTAATGTTCAGATTGTGTGATTGTGATCTTAATTTTGGGATCATAATCCTCTGGAAGTAAATTCTCAACTTCACCGGAAAAATTAGCAACTTCAGAATAAGAATGAAAACAAAGAGTGAGCTCACCTAGATCCATTGCTACTTGACTCGTAGTATGAAACCCATTTGGATAATCATCATTCGCCGGCACTCTTCGATGAACGTTCATGTGTGACCCGGGATCATTGTGCTGCTGTCGCATAATTGACAGAGCTTTTTTCAAAGTGTCTGCTTGAGAAAGCTCTATTTCTGCTTGGGCTTTTCGATAATTAGAAGACATATAAATTTGACCATCTGTCGGCATGTACCCGCCCTCAGGATAGTGCACACCATGATTAGTCCTTGCATCCCAGCCAGTGCTGGGATCTAGTTCTGTTATATGGGCTTCAGAATCTTTAAGCATCTCTACGTGAAATGCTCTCGTTTTATCTGCTACCATAGTATGCCCTTCTAAGCCTCCAGACTGCGTAGTCAAAATTCCAATAGACTCATCTAGTGTTTTAGTGTTGAGAGCTTTGAAAACAATCTGTCCTTGCTCCCTGTTGTAATTTCCTTCAACATCAGAATCAATTTCATTCAACATTGTAGAATTCAAAATGCCAATTCCATACTCATTCATGCCTTCAAGATACTGGGTATTTTTATCGTACACAATTGCAATTTCTATACCTTTCTTTGTCTTATATCTTACAACTGACATCGATGGTTTGTACGTTCGATCTCTATTTTTCACAAGAGTAATCCTACTATTGATATGACCAGTTGCAATTGTGCACTCATCTAGCCTGCCAGTCTTCGGAATATCATGATCAGGGACGAACATACCCATGTCTTTCATCCATTTTTCAATATGATCATTAACATCTTCACCAGTCCAAGTCACGTCTTTACCAGACATGTAACCTCGGCCTTTAGCTTTGTCCCAGCCTAAATTTTTACGAGATGCGATCGGCAAATTAATTCTCCTGTATTTTATCCAAAGTCCATGCAGACAGAGCAACAGTCGCCATACCAATAACTACGCCGCCACCGAATAACACTGGTCCTTGCCATGACGGTGGAGTTGATTTCTTTTCGAGCCATTCGATGCGCTCAAGATATAATTTTTCTTTTTCTGTAGATTCAAAGGTACATTTCGCAAGTTTCGCTTCTGTCGTTTGGATTTCGAAATCCTTCTCGGCAGTGAGTATGGCCTTATCCCTTTTCGCATCTGCCAAACAAGTAGCAAGATTGGCTTCTTCCTTCGCAATCAATCGTGCAGCTGCAGTTGGCGATAACAACGTACCATCCCAAGGTGCAGTTTCACCTTTCTTTAAGGTGATCACCTCGTCACTTGCGAATGCTAAAGAACACCATAATAACCAAATCATAATTCTAGTAGCCTATTTGTTGTTCTACGTCTAATACATAGCTGCTCAAGGCCCCTTCACCTTCGACGTCGTGGAGAATATATCCTATGTCTCCAAATGCTGCATGCAAACCTTTGCTTAAGATCATCTCTGCACAATCTTCAGCTGAGACTTGGCCCTCGCAATTACTAAGTAAATCTACAACACTTCTCATCGCAGCAATTTCTCCTTCCTCCAAGCCTTCATCAACAGCGAGTGCGTCTATAGCACTAAGGAGTTTGTCAGAAGCACCCGCTTGAACTGTTGATCGAGAAGGATCGATCTCAACAGGAAACTTAGGGTGATTGCCGCCACTGGAAGGTGTGTAGCTTCCGGAAAAGCTTTCCTTGATTGTTTTACGAATAGCTCGTCTTAATTGACTTAATTTTATTTTCATGATTATCCTCTTTAGTCTTTTAGTATCCCAGCGAGTTTTCCCCACCGACTTATATTTATAGATTCGTTCATCGGAGCGTTTTTAAGAGCCTGCAAAAATTGCGGGATAGCTTCTTCTCGAGGGTGTAACACGATCTCACTTTCGAACACGAATTTTGCTTCACGATAAAGCTCTCCTAATTCAGGATCTCTTTGGAGCTTGACGTTTGTATTGTAGTCTTCAAGGTCCCAACCCTTTTCTTTTGCAACTCTTAGAACTTCTGCCCAAGCCTCTTTTTGAGCAGCTATGGCTTCAAGTTTTGGTCCTATCATCTCCTGGTAGGTTTGTTCTAATCTTTGTGCAAAAGAAGCTTCGTCTGCCATGATTGCAAAATGGGAAACATCAACATTCCGCTCTCCCGTGGCGCCGCCATCGATGGGGCGACCATCCGGCGGTTGAAAAGTCGACCAGTCTACTGTTTGTCGATCATACTGATCGGTCCGGTCAGAAAGAGTCAATGTGCCAACCAAGTTTAAATTTGAGTGTGGTCGGCTAGCACCACTTACTCCCCACTCCCAATTAGCATCGGTTTTTATCGCAACCATTGGGCTTGCATCGTTGGTCCAGTTTGCGTCTTCTAGAGAGCCTTGCAAAGAATTGATAATGTCATATCTTTCTTGGTCACTTAGTCCGTTAAATTTTCCAAATATTTCACTCATAAAGGTCTCCATATTCTTTCAGAAGACCCTGCCTTTTAAGTCTAGAGTATTCTTCTCT
>Ga0163179_10001115_pt1 | contig 19099 bp, 18 predicted proteins | sample AtlANTMetagenome_FD_109643 | JGI IMG/M metagenome (GOLD analysis project Ga0163179, IMG submission 109643) | Marine eukaryotic phytoplankton communities from the Atlantic Ocean - Atlantic ANT 2 Metagenome | ecosystem: Environmental > Aquatic > Marine > Oceanic | place: North Atlantic Ocean... | reverse complement strand
CAAGCATTTAATAACTTTTTACTTCCTTTTTTGTATTTTTTCATATAATTAAGATACTTTTGCAGAAGGCTTAGTATAGTTTAATTAATAGGTTAAAAAGATAAGAATATATTTTATATTATATCCAATTAAATTGTTATTTATATGAAAAATTCATGGGTGTTAGTGATCTTATTTCTGTATTATTCTAATAGTGTTTTCTCTCAGGAAAAGATTATAAATACTACCCAAAAAATAAACCAAAATGATATGAGCAATAAAACACCTGAAGAATGGAAAAAAATACTAAACGATGAAGAATATAGGGTATTAATTGAAAAAGGAACTGAATACCCTCATACAGGGAAGTATAATACGCATTTTGAAAATGGAGTATATAATTGCAATGGTTGTAAAACTCCTTTGTTTACGAGTGATCAAAAATTTAAATCTGATTGTGGCTGGCCAAGTTTTGATGAAGCTGTAAAGGGAGCTATAAAATATGTAGATGATTATTCTTTAAGCAGGTATAGGGTGGAAATTATATGCGCAAACTGTAATGGACATTTGGGACATATATTTGATGATGGTCCAACTGAAACAGGAAAAAGATACTGTGTTAATTCAGTGAGTCTTGACTTTAATAAAAAATCTAAATAATAAAAAAGCTTAAATGAAATGACAAAATATGATATGATAATTATTGGAAGTGGTCCAGGAGGATATGTGACTGCTATTAGAGCATCACAACTGGGTTTTAAAACTGCTTTAGTTGAAAAAGAAAGTCTTGGTGGAATTTGCCTAAATTGGGGATGCATACCCACAAAGGCATTATTAAAATCTGCAGAAGTTTTTGAATATTTAAATCATGCTGATGATTATGGTTTTTCTACAAAAGGAATATCTAGTGATTTTAACGCAATTATTTCAAGAAGCAGAAATGTTGCTGATGGTATGAGTAAAGGCGTTAAATTTCTTATGAAAAAAAATAAGATAGATGTGATAAATGGTTATGGAAAAATTAAACCTGGAAAAATTGTTGATGTAGATGGAATAGAATATCAAGCAGACAATATTATTATAGCTACTGGTGCTAGATCAAGAATACTGCCTTCAATACCTCAGGATGGAAAAAAAGTTATTGGATATAGAGAAGCTATGAGCTTATCCAAACAACCAAAAAAAATGATTGTAGTTGGTTCAGGTGCAATTGGAGTAGAATTTGCGTATTTCTATAATAGCTTAGGTACGGAGGTTACTATAGTAGAGTACTTACCTAGTCTAGTTCCTTTAGAAGATCATGAAATTTCAAAAGAATTAGAAAAATCATTTAAAAAGAAGGGTATCAAAGTTTTAACATCTACAGAAGTAACATCAATAGATACTAAAGGAAAAGGTGTAAAAGCAATTGTTAAAACTAAAAATGGTGAAGAGAACTTATCTGCAGATATTTTATTATCAGCAACTGGAATAAAGTCTAATATTGAAGATATTGGGTTAGAGGATGTAGGTATTGCTATAGATAAAGATAAGGTACTGGTAGACTCTTATTATCAAACTAATATTCCTGGATATTATGCTATTGGCGATATTGTTCCTGGACCTGCTCTTGCACATGTTGCTTCAGCTGAAGGAATCTTATGTGTAGAGAAAATTTCAGGACATAATGTTACCCCAATTGACTATGGAAATATACCAGGATGTACATATTGTTTTCCAGAAATATCTAGTGTTGGTTTAACCGAAAAGCAAGCTATAAATAAAGGATTTGATATAAAGATTGGAAAATTTCCTTTTTCTGCTTCCGGTAAAGCTAGCGCATCTGGAAAAAAAGATGGGTTTGTTAAGGTTATATTTGATTCAAAGTATGGTGAATGGCTAGGATGCCATATGATTGGAGCTGGAGTAACAGATATGATAGCAGAAGCTGTTCTAGGAAGAAAACTTGAAACTACAGGACAAGAAGTGTTAAAAACAATACACCCTCATCCTACTATGAGTGAAGCAATAATGGAAGCAGTAGCTGACGCATACGATGAAGTCATACACCTTTAATTAAATTTTCCCAATAAACTAATGGAATGAAATGGGAAACAGCAATAAATAATTTCAAAAATTATTTAAAAATAGAAAGAGGGCTATCAAATAACTCCATTAGCAGTTATGAAAGTGATATTCTAAAACTATCTAATTTTATTTTAACTAAGAATAAATCTATAAGCCCATTAAAAGTTTCATCAGATTTAGTAAAAGAATTTATTTATTCAATATCTAATTCTATTAGTTCCAGCTCACAATCTAGAATAATATCAGGTCTTAGAAGCTTCTTTGAATATCTTATTTTTGAGAAGTACATTTCTAATAACCCATTATCATTAATTGAATCACCAAGAATTTCAAGAAAACTTCCTGACACATTAACAATTAAAGAAATAGATAAGCTAATATCAAGCATAGACTCAAAATCTAATGAGCATGAGAGGAATGTAGCTATTATTGAAACACTTTATGGGTGTGGACTAAGAGTTAGCGAGTTAATTACACTTAAACTTTCAGACCTATTTTTTAGTGAAGGTTTTATTAAAGTTACTGGTAAGGGAAATAAACAAAGATTAGTTCCTATAAGTACACTAACTAAAAAGATTATTAAAACCTATATTACTAATTCAAGAAAAAAAATAAAGATTATTGAAGAATTTAGAGATATAGTGTTTTTAAATAGAAGAGGTAGTGCTCTTTCAAGGGCAATGATTTTTACTATTGTAAAAAAGCTAGCTAAATTATCAAACATCAATAAAGTTGTTTCTCCTCATACCTTTAGGCATTCATTTGCTACTCATTTATTAGAGAATGGCGCTGACCTTAAAACAATTCAACAATTGTTAGGTCATCAAAGCATAACTACTACAGAAATATATATGCATGTTGATAATAGAATGCTAATCACTGCTATTAATAAATTTCATCCTAGATCAAACACTAATTAAATATATTAGCCTAGATATATCTATTTCAATAAGTATAAAAAACCCACACAAGCATTCTATTATAAACTCCTTTTTTAACAGGTTTAGGGCTACAAAGATGATCAAAAATCTGAAAAATTTCAGCACGATTTAACAACTTAAACTCACCCTTTTTAATTTATTAGTGTTGAGTTTATTAAAAAACTAGTGCAGGTAATTTTATAGATTAAAAGTACATAAATAAATTATACTTCCTTTAATAATTCATTTAAATGAAGGAGTCTTTCTTCTAATGACTTATTTAAATTATTTTTATCAATAGTCTTCTGGGTTTTCTTTGAAGTAATCTGTAGAGCACACATCGCTAGAACATCTTGCTTATCTCTAACAGAGTAATTTTCTTCAAACTCCTTTATCATTTTATTAATTTCTTGAGCAGCCTTTCTTAAACCCTCTTCTTGAGAAGGATGTATTGTTAATGGGTATACTCTGTTGGCAACAGAAAGTTTGATTTTTAATTTTTCAGACATATATTTAATCTGATAATTGAGAAATACAGTAATCTACTTCCCTTATCAATGAATTGATTTCAATTTTTGTTTCCTCAATACTTTTGTGATCACTCCCAGCAATAGCACTTGCAATTTTAAGAGCCTTATATTTATCCTTCATCGACTCAATTATTTCTTCATTGTCTGAGTTTTTAGAAAGAGCTATATTTAATTTTTTTTCTAAATCCTTATTTTGATCCGACAATCTACTAATCTTAGCTAAAGCTTTGCTAACTTTTTCTTCAATTTCAATCGATAAAGATTCTAAATTATTCAATCTAAACTAAATTAATGCTATATAAACAAAGTTAATATAGATAATTATTATTTTCAATTTTTTTAAAAAAATTAATTTATTTCAATAAAATAAATGATATTTATAAAACTTTTTTATGAGAGTAATATTTTTAGTTTTACTGGTTACAAGTAACATTGTCTTATCTCAAAACATGTTAGGAGATGAAGAGGCACTACCATTGGATATACCTATTATTTTATCTGGAACTTATGGTGAGCTAAGATCCAATCATTTTCATTCAGGAATAGATATTAAAACAAAGGGCATTGAAGGGTTAAAGGTCTATTCGTATAACAATGGATATGTAAGTAGAGTTAAAATAAGTCATGGTGGTTATGGCAAAGCTTTATATATAACTCATCCTGATGGCACAAGTTCAGTATATGCCCATTTAAAAAAATTCTCACCTAAAATTGAAAAGATTGTAAAATCTAGGCAATACGAAAAGAAATCTTATGAAATTGAATTTTTTCCAAAAGAGAATGAAATTAAAATATTAAAAAATGAGATAATTGCATTTAGTGGCAACACTGGAGGAACAACAGGTCCACATTTACATTTTGAATTAAGAGATGCTAATCAAATACCTGTCAATCCATTATTAAATTCAAATATTTCCATCAAAGACAATACCCCTCCTTTTGTTAGCGAATTATTCTATACAAAACCCCCATATAATGTTCAATATAAAAATAAAATAGAAAAGATTTCCAACAACATATATATTGCTGATACAATAAAGGATTCAGGAGAAATAGGTTTTGGAGTAATTGCATTTGACAAGCATGATTTAGCTAGCAATAAAAATGGTATTTCTAAAATATCTACATATCTAAATGGCAATAATATATTATCTATATCATTTGATTCTATATCTTTTAATAAAACCAAGCATATAAATACGTTTATTGACTATGCCTTCTTTAAAAACAACAAAAAGAGAATACAAAAACTATATGTAGAAGATTATAATCCTTTAAAATTTTATAAAATCAAGTTAAATAACGGATATATATCTGTCAATCACGGAGAATCATATAGCTATGAAATACATTTAGCTGATGCAAATGGAAATACAAGTAAATTAATAGTTCCTGTTATTGGAGATAACTCAAATAATAGCTTTGATTATAATACAAATGAAAAGCTCAATAAATTTAATCTTATAGAGACTAAAAAAGATTATGAGTTTGATTTTATTGATGCTAAGGTTTCTATTCCTAAAGAGACATTCTACAAAGATGTATTCCTTGAAATGTCTTTTAAAAATGATACTCTTTCCATTAATAAAGACACTATTCCATTGCTTAAACCAATTACAATTTCTTTTAATATAGATCGTTATAATGATTCAGTAAAAGACAGATTGTTTGTAGGAAAATTTTCTGAAAATACTAAAACATTGAATTATTCACATACAATAGATGTATTAAATAGTAAGAAATCCAATACAAAATCTTTAGGAAATTATATGATAGGTTTAGATACAATAAGCCCTTCTATATCTCCAATTGGATTTAAACAAAATGATTGGATATCTAATTTTACTAATCTTAAAATACAGGTTAAGGATAATGGATCAGGAATCAGAAAATATAATGGCTGGATAAACAATAAATGGATTCTCTTTGAACTAAACACAAAAAAAGGGGTATTAGTTTATGATTTTAATGACAACATCATAAAAGAAGCTAAAAATAATTTATACATAGAAGTTATAGATAATGTAGGGAACATATCTAAATACGAGACTATTTTTTATCGAAGACCTAATTAAAATTGAATAAAAGTAAATTAAAAATATTAGTATTATCGTTATTTTCATTAATTCAGTCATTTGCGCAAAATGCTGAAATAATGGGGGTAATATTAGATGATAACAACAACCCGATTGAGAATATAAATGTAATTTCAAATTTATCTGGTACTACAACAAATTCTAATGGCTTTTACTCTATAAGCATACCTTCAAATCAAGATATCAGTATTGAATTTACTCATATTAATTATAAAAAAATTAGTTTAAAATTTAATTTAAATAAAAATGAGATATTTGAATTTAATCCTATAATGAATGAGAGTATTGAACAAATTGCTACAATAGTTCTTAATTCTAGCTCTAGAGAAAATTTTATTGGTGTTTCAAGTATTAATCCCGAAATAATAAGAAAAATAAGAGGTGCTCAACCAGGAGTTGAAAATTTATTAAAAACACTTCCTGGAGTAAATATCTCAAATGAACTTAGCACACAGTACTCAGTTAGAGGGGGTAATTTCGATGAAAACCTTGTTTATGTAAATGATGTAGAAGTTTATAGACCATTTTTAGTTAGATCTGGTCAACAAGAAGGCTTAAGCTTTATTAACACAAATTTAATCCAATCTTTAAAATTTTCTTCTGGAGGTTTTCAATCTAAGTATGGGGACAAGATGTCATCTGTCTTAGATATAAAGTATAGGAAACCTTTCAAAAACAAATTCTCAAGTAATTTAAATCTCTTAGGTAGTAGCATATCATCTGATTTAATATCTAATAATTCTAAGATTTCTAATATTTTAGGTTTTAGATATAGAGATAATAGCTTACTAGTTGAATCTAGAGAAACTAAAACAAATTACAAGCCTAGTTTTATAGATTTTCAAAATCTTTTTACTTACACAGTATCAGATAAGATTGAGTTAAGCTTTTTATCAAATATCTCTATTAACAACTATAATTATAAACCTAAAACAAGACAAACAAATTTTGGCACATTAGAAGACCCTGCGGCATTAATAGTTTATTACAATGGTCAAGAGAAAGACAAGTATAAAACATTTTTTTCTTCGATGACAACCAAAATTAACTTAAATAAAAACTTAATTTTAAAAGTGATTGCTTCTACATTTAATACAGTAGAGCAAGAATATTTTGATATTCTAGCTCAATACAATTTAGGGGAGGTAAATAGTAGTATTGGAGATGAAAACTTCGGAGAAGTTGAATTTAGCGAAGGTATTGGATCTCAACTAAATCATGCACGGAATAGTTTAGATGCTTTAATTTTCAATATTGAAAACAAATTATATTATAATCTTAATGATAATAATATTGAATTTTCAGTTAAGTATACTTCTGAAAAAATTGATGACAGAATTGTTGAATGGGAGATGATTGATTCAGCAGGATTTTCAATAGACCCCCCTTTTATTACATCAATTAGTCAACAACCATATGAACCCAATGAAGGACCAATTATTCCATTTAGCAATATAAGAACAACAAATAGTTCTAAGATAAAAAGAGTCCAATCATATTTACAATGGAGTAATATTTCTGATAATAATATGGCTAAATTATATTATAATGCTGGAGTTAGAATTCATGGATGGAAAATAAATAATAATAAGTTTAGCACTGTTATTAGCCCAAGGTTTCAATTTGCAGTAAAACCCTATTGGGAAAAAGATATGCTATTTAGATTTAGTACAGGAGTTTACTATCAACCTCCATTCTATAGAGAATTAAGAGATTATAATGGAAATATTAATTATGATCTAAAAGCTCAAAAATCTATTCATTTTGTTTTATCTAATGATTATTCTTTAAAAATATGGGATAGGCCTTTTAAGTTATTATCTGAAATTTATTATAAAAAAATGTCAGATATAAACTCTTACACTATTGATAATGTAAGAATAAGGTATTCTGCCAACAATAATACTAAAGCTTATGCATATGGATTAGATTTAAGATTAAATGGCGAGTTTGTTCCAGGAACTGAATCTTGGTTTAGTTTAGGATACTTAAAAACAGAAGAAAATATTAATAATCAAGGATATATAGCTAGACCAACAGACCAAAGATTAAAATTTGGTGTTTTGTTTCAAGACTATATTCCTAATATTCCTAATTTAAAAATGTACCTAAACCTTATATACAACACAGGTGTACCTGGCGGGGCACCTAGCTATTCAAATCCTTATAATTATTTAAATAGACTTCCTGATTACAAAAGGGCTGATTTGGGAATTTCGTATGTAATAGTTGGAGATGATAAAAAATATAAAAATGGATTTAGAAGCTTGTTTGATGAGCTTTCAATTGGATTAGAAATATTTAATATGTTTGATGTTCAAAACTCAATTACTAATACGTGGGTAAGAGATGTATATTCTAAAAGACAATTTTCAATACCAAACTATCTTACCCCTAGAATATTTAATCTTAATTTAGAATTTAAGTTTTAGTCTAATAAATTAACTATTTCATTAACAGTTATATCTATATCTTCTTTTTTATTATATATACTTAATGAGAATCTTATTGATGATTTATTTAGTTCATCATCAGATGAAATTTCATTTAAGACGTGTGAGCCTGCATCGCTTCCACTTTGACATGCACTACCTTTAGAACAGGCTATTCCTTTTAAATCTAGTTTAAATAAAAACATTTCTGCTTTAGATTCTTCAATTGGAAATCGCACATTTAAAAGGGTGTAAGTAGATTTTTTCATATCTCCAGATAAACCATTAAACTCAATATCTTTAATTGAAGATTTAAGTTTTTTGATAAAATAGTTTTTTAAACCAGATATATATTTAGTTTCTTTATCCAATTTTTCCATTGATATATTAAGTGCTTCTGACATACCTGAAATATTATGAACACTCTCTGTTCCTGCTCTATACCCTCTTTCCTGCGTTCCACCAAAAATTAAAGGTCTTAGAAAAGAAGATTTATTTATGTAAGCAAATCCAACCCCTTTAGGTCCATGAAATTTATGTGCGCTAGCTACAATAAAATCAATTTTAATTTTTGAAAGATCCATCTTATAATGTCCTACAGACTGAACTGTATCGCTATGAAACAATGCCTCATGTTTATTGCATATTTTTGAGACTTTTTCTAAATCAAGCATATTTCCAATTTCATTGTTAACATGCATTAAACTAACCATACATCTATCTTTTGATTTCGATAACAACTCATTAAGATTATCATAATCAATATCACCATTCTTCTCAAGTTTAACAAATGAGACTTTAACATTATAATCTTTTTCTAACTCATCCAATGTGTGGATTACTGCATGATGTTCAATTTTTGATGATATAAAGTGTTTAATTTTTAAATCTCTCGCGGCACTCCTAAGAATCAAATTGTCAGCCTCAGTTCCTCCTGATGTAAATATAATTTCTGAAGCACTTACATTTAAATGTGCTGCTATTTCTTTTCTAGATAATTCAATTAAAGATTTAGAAGGCCTCCCGTAACTATGTGCAGAAGAAGGATTTCCGTAGTTATTTTTTAAAACATCTGCCATTTTTTCAACAACCTCAGATCTTACTCTTGTGGTTGCAGCATTATCAAAATAACATTGGTAGGAAGTGTTAGAAAATGTATCCATAAAAATTAGTTAGTATAATCTATAAAACATCTTATACAGGTGTATAACTTAAGTCACTAATAAATGTTTGGTTAATATAAGTAAAAATTTAATCATTTTTTACAACTTCTTCCATCTTCATAGCATCACCAATCATTGCTATACAATAACTTAAATGACTCTTAATTGATTTATCAGAATACCTTTTAACCCCTCTTTTTAAATCCTTCTCTAGATCTATAAGAACCCCCATTGTAACTGATCTAATGTCAGATGCATCTACCTTAACTGCTGTAATATAATCACCCCATCCTGGTGGTATTGATGACTGTTCATTTTTCATAATATATGACAATCTTGAAATGTAGCTTTTTTGTAAGTTTCTTCTATAAATATCTATAAATTTACCATTTTTTAACTCTGACCATATTCCATTATTTAAATCACTCATCATTTCGGTTAATGTATAGGAGTTTAAGCCATTTAAAGCTTCATTTTCGATTATTCTTCCCATTCTTCCAAAATCAAGAACCCTATTCAGATAGCTTGATTGTATAGACCTAATTCTATTTGTAGTTCCTGCATATTCAATTTTATCTAAAATATCTTTATTAATCATCCAATAAGGAGTTTTAAATAAATGCTGATTTAAAAAAGCTATACAGGCTTTTTGATAATTTTTATCTACATGAGTATATACTGCACCTTTTTGATCAGATGTTTTATAATATTGATAAACACCCCCAATATTAGTTGCAACATGCCCCATATATCTTCTAAATTGACCTAATACTTGCCTATACATATATTCTAATTCATCATATGTTTCACCATCTTCAGTTGTCCATTCCATAAGCTTTGGAATAATTCTCTTAAGATTTTTTATTCCATATTCGCTAGCTTTAATAGCGTCATCCCCTAAATCTTCAGTTTGAGAACTAGGATCAATACCGCCGCTTGGCCCAAATCTATACATCATATCATCTTCCTTATCAATAATCCATTTCTTTAATATATCCTTTTCTTTCTCCTCAGAAACATTAAGAATTGGTTTGTAGCCCCACATAATAGAAAATTTATCGTATACTCCAACATTAGGGCTTTCCCAATGAGATGGTATTAATGCAACTCCTTCATCTCCAGGTTGAGCTATATAATTAAATCTAGCATAATCCATAATAGATGGTGCAGTTCCATATTTTTGGGTAAAAGTTGCTGATCTTAAAGAGTCGACTGGAAATGCACTACTACTACCCATATTATGAGGCAAGCCAAGTGTATGTCCAACCTCATGCGCACTGACAAACCTTATTAATTCACCCATTAATTCATTTTTAAATTCAATTTCTCTAGCCTCGGGATCTACTGCTGAAGTTTGCACAAAATACCAGTTTCTAAGTAATCTCATAATATTATGATACCAATTTATATCTGATTCAATTATCTCACCTGATCTAGGATCACTTACATGAGGGCCGTTAGCATTAAGTGAAGGTGAAGCTAAATATCTAACGACTGAGTGTCTAATATCTTCAGGACTCCAATCAGGGTCTTCTTCTTTAGTAGGAGGGTCTTTTGCTAGAATAGCATTTTTAAAACCAGCGACCTCAAATGCCGCTTGCCAATCTTCAATTCCTTGTTTAATGTATTTTCCCCACTTTTTTGGAGTTGCTCTATCAATATAATATACTATTGGTTTTTTTGGCTCAACCAATTCTCCTTTTTTAAATTTTTCAATATCTTCATCCTTAACTTCTAATCTCCACCTATCTAAATATTTTACGGTTTCTGCTTCTTGATTATCAATCCCATAGTCTGTTTGACTAGTAGTAAACCACCCCACTCTTTCATCAAAATATCTTCTTTTCATTGGAACTTTTGGCAACAAGACCATTGAATTATTTAAAAGCATGGAAATCTGGCCATTTTTTGCCTCAGAGGACTTATATGTCTTTATATGCCTAACCTCAATATTTATAGGAAAACTTCTAACAGATTCTATAAATGATAGCTTAGTGTCTAAACCTGTTATTTTATTTCTCTTTCGTCTTGATTGTGGGTAGCCAAATGATTTTATATCCTTTTTGTAGAGGTCTGTAACATCAATAACTACAGATTTTTTATCTTTATTTTCAACTTCAATTTTAAAACTAGCAACTATAGGTTCAAAATTGGAATTTAAAACTGCCTCCTTTATTGGCAATGAATCAGAAGCGTAATTTGAATATGAAATTTCTTTTAACAAAATGTGATTGTCAAATTTTTGCCAGCTTAAAACTTGCTCACTCATTTTATGCTGGTATAGAGGAATTTCTTTAGACATGTTAACTATTCTTGTAACCATCAACATATCTCTACCTAGCAGACTGTCGTTTATTTCATAGTAATATTTATCCTCGACTTTATGAACATCAAATAAACCAAAATCACTTATAGCTTTGTCGTTAATAATATCAGAATAAGTTTTTTCTTTTTTTTCCTTATCAGCTTTTTCTTCTTTATCATCTTCAGGTTTTTTATCTGCTTCTTGAGAATATGAATTGAAACTACATAAGATTATAGTAAAAAAAACAATTAAAAATTTGGTATAATTATAAGTTTTCATAATAAGTTATTTGTTAAACTCTTTAAGAGTTGTTATTATAATTTTTACACACTTTCCTAATTGCTCATCATTAATAATCAACGGCGGTGCAAATCTAATTATATTTCCATGGGTTGGCTTAGCAAGTAAGCCTTTCTCTGCCATTGACATGCAAATATTCCAGGCAGTATCCCCATCTTCATTATCATTAATAACAATTGCATTTAATAAGCCTTTCCCTCTAATAAGCTTGGCAATAGTAGATGTTTTAATAAAATCATTGATTTCTTCTCTAAAAATCTTACCCAACCTATCTGCATTTCCAATCATATTTTCGTTTATTACAGCCTCCAATGCAGCTATAGCTACTTCACAAGCCACTGGATTTCCTCCAAAAGTAGAACCATGCTCTCCAGGTTTAATTGTGAGCATTATCTCATTAGAGGAAAGTATTGCAGAAACAGGAAAAACACCTCCAGAAAGAGCTTTACCTAAAATAAGTATGTCAGGCTTAAAGTTATAATGATCACAACAAAGCATCTTTCCAGTTCTCCCAATTCCTGTCTGAACCTCATCAGCAATAAATAAAACATTAGATTTTTTACATGCATTATATGCTTTAAGTAAATAATCCTCATCTGGTACTATAACACCTGCCTCTCCTTGAATAGGTTCTACCATAAAAGCAGCTACATTTGGGTCATTTAACGCATTTTCAAGAGCAGGAATATCATTATATGGGATAATCTCATAACCCGGCATAAAAGGCCCAAAACCTGTAGTGCTTGATGGATCAGTAGATGATGAAATTGCTGCTAGTGTTCTGCCCCAAAAATTACCTTCAACAAAAATTATTTTAGCTTGATTTACTGCTATTTTTTTTACTTCATAAGCCCACTTTCTTGCCAATTTAATAGCCGTCTCTCCTCCTTCAACTCCAGTATTCATAGGTAAAACTTTATCGTAACCAAATAATTCGGTAATATATTTTTCATATTTCCATAAGATATTATTGTGAAAAGCTCTTGAAGTAAGTGTTAGTTTTTTTGATTGATCTATCAAAGCTTTAATAATTTTAGGATGACAATGACCTTGATTAACAGCCGAATAAGCCGATAGAAAATCGTAATATTTTTTCCCCTCAACATCCCATACAAACACACCACTTCCTTCTTTTAGAACTACAGGTAGAGGATGGTAGTTATGTGCACCAAATTTATATTCTAAATCAATAATGTTTTGGGGGCTTAATTTATTCATTATATAAATTATAGTTTTAAATTAGCGCAAATTAATGAATTTCGTTCAATAAATTTATTTAACTTTTTTAAAAGTCAAGTATAAATGAGAAGTAAAAAACCACAAAAAATATTCTCACAGATTAAAGTAATAGATGCTGGCGCAAAAGGCAAAAGCGTAGCCAAGGCTCCTGATGGAAGAATTATCTTTATGAATGAAGCTATTCCTGGAGACATAGTAGATGTCCAGGCTAAAAAAAGACGTAAATCATATTATGAAGGAAAAGTTATTTCAATAATTAAAAAATCTAAATTTAGAGTTGATCCAAAATGCAGTCATTTTCAAGTATGTGGTGGATGTAGTTGGCAAAATATGAAATATGATAAACAATTGGATTATAAGGAAAAAGAAGTTCAAAATAATTTACATAGAATAGGAAACATAAAGCCTGATAAAATTCTGCCAATTAAGAAATCTGAAAAAGAATTTTTTTATAGAAATAAATTAGAATTTTCCTTCAGTAACTCGAAGTGGCTAACGACTAAAGAAATTAAGTCAAAGAATATCTATACAGATAAAGATGCGCTAGGATTTCATGTGCCTGGCATGTGGAATAAAGTAGTAGATATTGACAAGTGTTGGTTACAAAAAAATCCATCCAATAGTATAAGGAATTTTATAAAAGAGTCTGCAAAAACTCTAGGACTTTCCTTCTTTGACTATAAGACAACTAATGGAGATTTAAGGTCAATGATGATAAGAATATCTTCAAGTGGTGATATTATGGTTTTAATTCAGTTTTATAATAAACCTAAATTAATGGAAAAATTCTTAAATAGTGTTCTTAATGAATTCCCTAATATTAGTTCATTATTATATGTGGTAAATAAAAAAGCTAATGACACATTATATGATCAGAAAATAGTTTGCTATTATGGAAACGATCATATATATGAAACAATTGGTAATCTAAAGTTCAAGATAAATGCTAAGTCTTTTTATCAAACAAATTCAGACCAAACAAAAGAACTATATAAGATTGTCAAGAAGTTTGCCAATATCAAATCCAACGAGATTGTATACGATTTATATTCTGGAATAGGCACAATTTCAATATTCATCTCTGAATATGCAAAAAAAGTTATTGGAATTGAATGTGTTAATGAAGCTGTTAAAGCAGCAAAAGAAAACAAAAAATTGAACTCAATAAAAAATGTAAATTTTTTCTGTGGAGAAATACGAAAAATTCTAAACAATGATTTTTTAGAAAAGAATGGAAGTCCTGATACAATAATTATTGATCCTCCAAGATCTGGGATGCATAGAAAGGTCGTTGATAAACTTTTGGCTATTTGCCCAAAAAAAATTGTGTATGTGAGCTGCAATAGCGCAACTCAAGCTAGAGACCTTGATTTGCTAAGCAAATCATATAAAGCTATCATCTCTCAATCTATTGATATGTTTCCACAAACATATCATGTTGAAAATGTTGTACTTTTGAAAAAAAATAATCTAATTAATGAATAGCTGTAAAACTTTAGCTTTATTATTAATGATCATTTTCACTTCATGTGAAAAGGATGATATATGTTCTGAAGCAACTCAAACAACTCCAAGAATAGTAATTGATTTTTACAACGCCATAAATCCCCAAGAAACCAAAGCCGTTGAAGGACTAGCTGTTTATGCAATAAAAGACTCTGAACTATTCTTAATTGAATATCTAAATGGAGTAACTACTGAATCAATTGCAATTCCGTTAAGAAATGATTTAAGTGAATCAAATTTTTTATTTATTAAAGAGTACTCATTTGAAAATGATATTATACTTGGAGATTCAAATTATATATACTTAGAGTATAACATAAATGACGTTTTTATATCTAGGGCTTGTGGATTTATTGCTAACTACTATATTAATACATTAACATTAACACAAAATCCTCCAAATATAGGATGGATAACTGGATATGAAATAGCTTACCCAACTATTACTAACGAAAATCAAACACATGTTAAGATATTACATTAGTATAATACTGGTCATTAATTTTTGCATAAAGTCATTTTCTCAAACAGAAACTGATTCAATAAGTATAAAAAATAAATTTGGCTTAAGAGCTGGGGTTGATTTAAGCAAGATTTTAAATTCAGCTTTTAATGATGATTATGAGGGATTTGAAATAAATGCAGATATAAGGATATTAAAAAATATATATATATCTGCTGAAATTGGGACTGAAAATAAAAACACATCTAATGAATACCTAAATATTGAAGGTAAAGGTAATTACCTAAAAGTTGGAGGAGATTATAATATGTATAATAACTGGCTTGGAATGGACAACTTGATTTATAGCGGATTTAGGATTGGCTACTCGGGTTTTAGCCAGACAGTAAATAGTTACACAATTTATGATATTAATAATCAGACATGGGGTCAAAGCATATCACAAAACCCAATTATAAATAAAAACCTAAATGCATTATGGATTGAATTTATTTTAGGAGTTAAAACAGAAGTTTTAACTAATTTGTTTCTAGGATTTAATGTGCAGTTAAAGAATCTTATTTCTAATAAGACTAAGAATAATATTGACAATGTCTATATTCCTGGGTTTAATAGAACATATGATAGTTCTAGCTTAGGTTCTGGCTTTAGTTATTCAATATCCTATCTTATCCCTGTTATAAAAAAATAATTCTCTACGATTTATTTTTCTTTTTAGACCCTTTATATATTTCATAACTAACAAGCTTAGCCTCTAAATTAGAATTATATAGTTTAATCTTTTTTGATGGGTGAAGAGCTATATGCTTTAAAGCATCAATATTACTTGTTATTAGCCAAGCATTAGAGTTTGTGTAATTGTTTTTTAAAGTATCCCCTATTCTAGTATACATTTGTTTAATGTCATATGAAATTCTTTTATCATATGGAGGGTTGAATAAAATATGGAGTTTAGTGTCCTCTTCTTTAGATGTAGCAAAAAAGTCTTTTTTTTCTATATCTATATCTATTTCCAATTCTGCATTTTTAATGTTTTCTTTAGCTTTCTTAATAACTCCACCTGAAATATCATAACCTATGATTTTATAATCAAACTTGGTGATTTTATTCAAAACTGATTTTTCAATCAGATCAAACAAATCTTCATCCCAGTCTTTCCACTTTTCAAAAGCAAATTCATTTCTGTTTAAATTTGGAGCCATATTACAAGCGATCATTGCAGCCTCAACAAGAATTGTGCCACCTCCACACATAGGGTCTAAAAAATCTGAATCTGCTTTCCATTCAGACATCAATACTATACCTGCTGCCAAAACTTCGTTAATTGGAGCTACTGTCCCAAAAGCCTTGTAACCTCTTTTATGTAATGATTCGCCAGAACTATCTAATGACACATTACAAGAATTTCTGTTAATATGAATATTAATTCTAAGATCAGGATGTTTTAGATCAACATCTGGTCTTTTTTTAAAAATATCTCTAAATCGATCTACAATAGCGTCTTTAACTTTTCGTGAAACATATTGTGAGTGATTAAACATTTCAGAATGAAACACAATAGAGTTTACTAGAAAACCCCCTCCCTTGTCTAAATATTTTTCCCATTCAATTTTATATATCTTATTATAAAAAGCCTCTTGATCTTTGAATTTAAATGATGTTATAGGTTTTAAAATCTTAATAGCTGTTCTTAAGCTTAAGTTAGCTTTATATAAAAACCCCTTATCTCCATAAAAACTAACACTTCTAGACCCCTTTTCAATTTTCTGTGCACCTAATTTTAAAAGCTCTTTTGACAATACATCTTCAAAACCATAAAACGTTTTAGCCACCATTTTAAAATTTTCATCCATAAATAATTCTTATTTGAAATCAAAAATACTTTATTTTTGAAGAGAAATCTTATTAATTAATGACAAAGAATAAATTAGAATGGTATTTAGATTGGTTTAATTCACCCTTCTATCATTTACTATATAAAGAAAGGGACTATTCTGAAGCAACATTTTTTATGAATAATTTAATCAAGCATCTGGACATTAGAAAAGATTCTAATGTGCTTGATTTAGCTTGCGGAAGAGGTAGATATAGTCAATATTTAAGCACATTAGGTTATAAAGTAACTGGAATTGATATATCAAAAGACAGTATTTCGGAGGCTAAAAAAAATGAATCTAATAATTTAAACTACATAATTCATGACATGAGATACCCACTCAGTCAAAAATTTGATCTTATTCTTAATTTATTTACAAGTTTTGGGTATTACAAAAAAGATGCTGACAATTTAAGTGTTATTAAAAGCATTAAGTCTAATTTAAAACCAAAAGGGCTAGCTGTGATAGATTTTTTAAATATTAATTACGTATTAGAAAATTTAGTAGAAAAAGAAGAAAAAAATATTGACAATACCAAATTTATGATCAGGAGATATTTAGAAGACAATATGCTTGTTAAAAGTGTTTCTGTTAATTATAAAAACACTGTTCATCATTTTAAAGAAAGAGTCAAAACCTACAGCTTAGAAGATTTTTTATTAATATTTAAAAATTGCAATCTAGAACTTACAGAAACCTATGGTGATTACAGTTTAAATGCTTTTAGCAAAGAATCTTCGCCTAGATTAATTATGACTGTAAAGTAGATTATAAAGTTTAACGCCATTTTCTTTCCAATTCAAATAAATCATAACTAATTTTTGGTTTCTGATATTCTAATTTTTTATCCCTTATTGCTCTTTGTATTATATCTTCAATTAGATAGTCTTCTTTAACTAAATATGGATCAAAATCTCTCTTTAAAGACATATTAAATATTCTAGCTGTATTATTGTACCAAAAAGCACTCCAGCCATTTCTTAACTCTTTAATTAACTTATATGCAGTTGAGCCTGTTTGTCGATGGATTAGTTTGATCAATATTTGACCTTCTGTTTGGGTAAACTTACTTAATTCATCATAAAATTCATTTAGAATAAATTTTTGAATTATTCTTGTGTATTTTTTTTTATCTCTTCTTCTCTTAATTTTAGATAATCTTTGATTTAATGTAGTCAATCTTTCAGAAGCAAGTACAGCATAGCTATACACTTTAAAAGTTTTTCTTTTTAATATAAGATATCGTCTAACATCATCAGAGTTTTTATATTTTAACCTAGGAAGCAAAACCACTTCACTTAATTCAATTGACCCTTTGACTATTGTATCTCCTAAAATTTTAATATAATTATAAATTGAATCATTATATCTTTCTTGGGTAAATCCAAAAGAAAAAACAAACATATTTAAAAAAACAAGAAGTAATATTTTTTTCAAAAGAAAAAATATCTTATTAAAACTACAATCTATTATAAATAATTACTTGACCTTCATCTGTAGTTACAGTTAACACATTGTCTAGTAAGGTATAGTCTACAATATCTGTTATATTGTCAATTAATGTTGTCAAAGAGATAGTCGTTGAATTTGCAGACCATTCCAAATCTGAAAACCAAGTTTCTCCATCATTCCATACATTTGAAACTGAACCTGTTCCATCAAGATTTAATAATAAATCCTGGTCTGTCGTTGCAGTTGGATCTTCAGTATCAACAAACGATGTATTCCAAGAACCACTCAAAGATTCTTCATATATGTTTGCATTTTGATCATTATTTGAATCGCTATCACTACTACACGAAATAAATAACACAATTATAAAAGATAAAAAAAGCTTTTTCATTTTATTAATATTAACAATTATAAGCAAATATAAAATTTATGTATTAATTTACAGTAAATAATAAAGAAATCATCTTATTTTTACATATAAACTTATATACTTAATAAAAATTTTAATAATATGAAAAATATAAAATTATTGTGGACTGTATATTATCCAGTTATATTATCATTTCTGTCATTTATATATTCCGTTTCATTATGGTTTAACGGTTATCAATTAGAAGGAATATTTGTTGGCATTTGGGTTCCTTCAATATTAGCTTTAGCAATATGCATAAGACAACGAAGAAATGATTATTATAGAAGCCTTTATGCAGAAAAAAAATTAAATGAATTTAAATTAAATGATAATGAATAATCTAACTTTGATGTTTATT
>Ga0163179_10001114_pt1 | contig 19112 bp, 12 predicted proteins | sample AtlANTMetagenome_FD_109643 | JGI IMG/M metagenome (GOLD analysis project Ga0163179, IMG submission 109643) | Marine eukaryotic phytoplankton communities from the Atlantic Ocean - Atlantic ANT 2 Metagenome | ecosystem: Environmental > Aquatic > Marine > Oceanic | place: North Atlantic Ocean... | reverse complement strand
GCTGGAATCAACGTGGGAATATTTTTGATCGTCGCAATGAATTGATCTTCGAAATGAAGGAGGATCAATTTTTTCCTTTGGGTGATAATAGCCCCTACAGTCGTGATGGACGACTGTGGGGAACTGATCATTGGGTAGAGCGAGATTTGCTGATCGGAAAGGCGATCTTGATTTACTGGCCCCATGCCTTGCGGATCCCGTTGCCTTTTACGGATCAAACGATCCCCGCATTCCCTAATCTCAAACGCATGGGGTTGATCCGTTAAGGCTATTCCTGTCGAGATCGTTTGGTAACCTAACCTGCTGAAGAAACGAGCGTCACGGAGGGCGAACGTTGAGTGTTCTAAGCGTCAACGGATTAGTGAAGAACTACGGTCGACGGCGTGTCGTCGATGGCGTTTCGTTCGAAGTCGGTGAAGGCGAAATCGTCGGTTTGCTCGGCCCCAATGGGGCAGGTAAGACGACTTCGTTTCGAATGACGTGTGGCATGATTGAGCCTGATGCCGGCCGCGTTGAGCTCAATGAGATTGATGTCACTGGCTGGCCAATGTTCCGTCGAGCACGCGATGGGGGCATGGGATACCTGGCTCAAGAATCCAGCGTCTTTCGGAAACTGAGTGTTCAAAATAATCTTTTGGGCATGATGGAAATGCTGGGCGTCAGCCGAAAAGAACGAAAAGCCCGCTGCCAAAAACTACTCGAACAGTTCAACATCACTCACATTCGAAAATCTCGCGCTGCATCGCTTTCTGGAGGAGAACGGCGCCGCCTGGAAATCGCTCGCTGTCTCGTTTCCGATCCCAAAATTATCTTGCTCGATGAACCCTTCACCGGGATCGATCCGGTGACAATCGATGGTATTCAGACGATTGTGCGAGACTTGTGTGCCAAGGGAATCTCGATCTTGATTACCGATCATCAAGTGCGAGAAACCTTGGAAATCACCGATCGCAGTTATGTGATTCGAAGTGGTCGTGTGCTCTGCCACGGTAAACCTGAAGAGGTCATCAGCCATCCCGAAGCTCGAAAGTATTACTTCGGTGAAGGAATTAATCTGACTCAGAGTACGCCAGATCATCATCTCAATCAGATCCGTGATCAGATCCGCGAAGAAACTCTGGCCGAAGACTGAACTTGCTAAAAGTCGGCGCGTAGGCCTTGTGAAGTTCATGAATGTCGAAACAATAATCGCGGGTGGGTCCTGCTGCGATTTTTATCTTGTTGAGTATGTAGACCGATGGAAGCACCATGGCTGATTGTTGCGGATTGGCCAACTTCGATTGACGTCGTTGCAATCGTTATTTTCCTGCTGATCGTCCTCTTGGTCCCCGTCCTCGGCTTCTGGCTGACAGCCCTGGACATCAGGGCCTATCTGCGGGCCTTGCGAGGCGTGCTGGTCCGGATCGCCTATCCCAGCTACGAAGTGCCCGAATGGCTCGATGATGAAACCCCACCCTGTCTCAAGGCACTGGGCCTCTCTTTGCCCTGCACGGAGGCCGATGTCAAACGCGCTTATCGGGATCTGGCCAAGAAGCTGCATCCGGATCGCGGTGGACAAATTGATCGGTTTTTAGCGCTTCAGCAGCACTTCGAACAGTCGCTCAATTATCTTCGCCAGCGCGAAGTTGACTGAACCCCACTGCTTGGCCTTAGTCAAAGGAATTGAGCTCGGGCCGGCGATCTGTGTTCAGAATAACTTGCCGCCAGTTTTCGAGAAATTTTCCTAAGTCAAGTAAAAATAATGGTTTACGGCCAATCTCAAAGAGGCGTAAAAACTCTTGACGCTGCCCGGATGTTGATTAAACTGAAGCTCTGGAAAGTTAACATAGGGGCTCTGGATAGAGCTGGATTGATGTGGCGTTCGTCCCGTTTAGGAAAGGAAAGCTAGTGACTCATCTCCAACCAGAAAGCTCGAAGAAGGTGCCAGGCTGTCCTGCGCGCATCACTGACCGGTGATGTTGGCGGAGGATGACCTGGCACTTTTTTGTTGCCAAAACACTGAGCGTCGGAACGGACCTCCTGCTCCCGTGTGTCGTTTGATTGACATTGATTTTGCTGCCTTGAGATACGAACAGCGGAGCGACTAATGAACCGGACCTACATTGCTGTAGCGCTTATTTGCGCCGCAGCCGCCGCACCAGTTGATGCGGCAACGATTCTGCCTGGAATTGGCGGAAACGTGCTCGTTGACGGATCGAGCGATCCGATCTCGGGTGTCACGTTAAAGCTTTTCCGTGATGACGGCGACGGCGTCTTTGATCCAGCCATCGATCCGATGATTGGGGGAAGCGTTCAGACCGACGCCACGGGATCCTATGTATTTGACAATCTCGCGGCGGAGACGGGCTATTTTGTCCAACGGCCGACACAAGAGATTCTGGGCTCTCTGCAGCCGGCACAAGTTAGCGGATTGTTGAGACCCAGTGAATCGCTGCTTACGATCGATACGTTCGAAGATCACCAGAAGGTGACAGCCGACCCGTTGAATCCTGGCGCGTCTTCGGCGATCAGCGATGGGTCATCATCCGCATTGGGCGGCGAGCGTGATCTCTACGTAGAACTCGGTGACGGCGTTGGAGAGGTTTCTCTTCGATCCAATGCGTTCGGTGTCGATGTGCTTCAATACGATACCGCATCCGGTGTACTAGGGCAGGGCGTCATTACTTGGGATGGTGTCGACTACTCCGGCAATCCCGTACCTGCTCTCGGACTGGGTAACGTCGATTTGACCGTGGGTGGCACGGCGACCGGCTTTCTTGTCAAGCTGGGCATTGATATCTCCGGAGAAAACGAGCGAATCACCTTCTGCTTGTTCCGAGATAGCGTGGATGATTTTGCGGAAGCGTCTGCTGTGATTCCGTTGACCAACGGAACGGCGACGGAGACGGTCTTCATCCCCTACGCCGATTTTGATGGACCGGTATCTGCCGAGGACGTCAACGCGATCCAACTCCTGATTGGAGAAGGTTCCAAGTCGGTGGATGCTCAAGTCGCTTATGTGACGGCGATTGGTCCTGTCGAGCAGAACTTTGCCGTGGTTCCCGAACCCAGTTCAGTCGTCCTTGCGTTGCTGGGCTTTCTGAGCATGTTGAAGTTTCGCAGGCGACGATAAGCGTTCGCCGCTGGCATCGAGAAATCGCGATTGTGCTTCTGTTTCTCGATGCCTGATAGTGCCCGCTCGGAACCTGAGTCCCGTTCGAACCTAGAGATTCGAGAAGCTCGAAGCGAGCAATTCTCGTTTCGAGGGTTGCAGGGGCAGCAGGCCAAAGTAAAGATCCGTGGCAACATCTCCGTCCTCAAGGGTCACGGAGAATAAACCGGGTTCGACCAGTTCACCAAATTCGCCGCCGTCGGAGTCTTTACCCATGCGGTAGCCGTCGGGAACGATTTGCTGAACAAGATAGCTTCCCGCGGTCAACGGACTGAAATCGTAAGCACCGGTTTCATCCGTCAATTGGGACTCAATTTCTGTGCCGTCTGGCTCTTCCAGGAGCACTTCTGCACCCTCAACGGGCGGATCGTTGTCATCGAACTTGCCATCATTATTGAGATCCAGGAAGACGAATCCTGAGATTGCTGCCTCCGACTCGATAATCGGATTCTCGACCGACGACATGCTGTCGGATGGGTTCAAGTTGACGGTACCATCAGGCGCAGTAATCGTGGCCGTGTTGTTCAGCGTACCGGCGGCATCGGTTCGAAGCGTGCTGGTCACCTGATAAGTGACCGAACTGCCCACGGGCAGATTCAGAAGATCACTAATGTTGCCATTGCCGCTCGCCATATTGCCCGAAGCACCGCCTTCCGATTGGCTTGTATAGCTGATGTCCTCTAGCAGGCTGGAAAAATTATCTTCGAAGAGGGCATTGTTGGCCGGATTGGGACCGATGTTGCTAACCTCAATCTCATACGTGATCTCTTCGCCAGGCGTCACATCACCCGAAGTGTTTGTTTTGGTGACTAGCAGATCGACGCCGGGGATCAGGGTTGTCGTAACCGTTGCGCTGCTATCGGGGTTGGTGTTGATCGCGGCTGTCGTTTCGGCAGTGACCGTGTTGACAATGTCCATTGTGGCCGCCGCGACGATCGTACCTTCGGCCGTATAGGTGATGCTTGAGTTGGCGGGCATGGAGACGGTGTCGTTAAGGTCGTCCGTGCCGCTTGCTGTGTTGCCCGTAGCGCCGCCAGAAGCCACGCTAGAAAATGAGATGTTTTCTAGCTCAGTCGAGAAGATGTCGGTGATTTGCACCACGGAAACGTCACTCGGACCCTCATTCGTGATCGTCATTTCATAGTCCACGAGACTGCCCGGGCCCGCGGATGCCATTTCCGTGCTCTTGGTCACGACCAGATCCACCTCGCGCACGATGGGAATTTCGATGGTGCTGATGTTGTTATTCGGATCCGGATCAACGACGCCGCTGGGTGGATTAATCGAGGCGATATTGGTGATTTCACCTGCAGCCGAGGAAACAAGCAGTCCGGTGACCGCATATTCGATGCTCGAACCAACGCTCATGTTGACGGTGTCGCTGATATTCCCACTGCCGGTTGGCGATTCGCCGGAAACGATGCCCGTCACCGTACTGGTGTAGGTCACGTCGATTAATTCAGCCGGGAAGATGTCCTCAACAATAGCGCCGGTCACATCGTCTGGGCCCAGGTTCCTTGCCAAAATCGTGTAGGTGACTTCTTCACCCGCCACGAATTCAGTCTCGTCACTGGTTTTGATGATCGATAGATCGGTGACCGGCGTAATGGTCGTTGTTTCGGTTGCCGTGTTGTCAGCAGGATTTCTGTCGATGGTTCCTTCCGGCGGATCGATGGTTACCGTATTTGTAATGTCGTCGGTTGCATCGAGGGCGATATCGACGGTGACCTGATAATCGACTCTGCTGTTCGCTGTCATGTTGAGCTGGTCATTAACATTACCGCTGCCCGACTCGGTGTTGCCAGTAACCGTTCCGGTGACCACGGAACTGGTGAAATTTGCCGCAGTCAATTCAACTGGGAAAACGTCCGTAAGACTGGCGTTAACCACATCACTTGGACCTTGATTCGCGACGGTTATCGTATAGGTGAATTGATCACCTGGACCAACTTCTGCGCCGTTATCGGACTTGGTAACGATCAGGTCGACTTCGCTACGAATCGTCGTCGTCTCGATGCTGACGTTGTTGCCGGAGTCCGGATCCGGTGAAGCGTCTGGTGGTACGACTCTGGATTCGTTGACGAGGTCGCCAGTGGCACTCGACACGACCGTCGCCGAAGCGGTATAGGTGATCGAACTACCGACGGTCATGTCGACGGTGTCATTGATGTCATCGTTACCCGACTCGGTGTTGCCGGTGACGGTTCCGGTCGTGCTACTTGTGTAGCTGACATTGTCGAGTTCGTCAGGGAAGAAGTCTTCTACCACGGCTCCTGCGACATCGAATGGCCCCATGTTTTCGACCGTGATGGTATAGGTGACTCCCTCGCCCGCAATGACCTCGGCCACACCATTTGTTTTGTTGATGACCAGATCACTGCCGGAGTCATTTAAGAAGTTGACGATATCGGGCCCGGTCACGCCGATATAATCGACCTGTGCGTCGGCTGACGCCATGTTGCCCCCGATGTTGGCCTGAATGGCGTCCACGTTATCTGCAGTCACCGGGCCCGTAAAGCTGCTGAAGGGCATGAACAAATATCCGCTCGCCGTTCCATCAGTCAGCGGGATCGAAGCGGATGCGGACGACGAGTTATCGGCACTGCCCTGATACAGCGTGAGCGTAATCGTATCTCCCTCGCCGGCCGTATCGATACCAAGCTTCATCGTGAAACCAGTATTCTGGCCGCCTTCCGTCAGGTCGATACCGCCCAGCCCCATCGATGGAGTTAGGTTGGGGTCATTGTCGATACCGTCCCAGGTGACCGTTGCGACGCCCTCGACTCCAGACGTCGAGTCGTACTGCAACACGGGATTCAGGTCAAACGGATTGACACGTAACCTGAGTTCACCAATGCCAGCATTCATCTCGACGAAGATGTCACGTTCGGCACCAATTACTTCGGACTCGTCCGCAAATTGTAGGGTCGAACCATCTGAAGCTGGCACGGGCGACATGGCGGTCGCCTGCTGGCTCGTTTCGAATTGATCAATAATCAGTCTTGATGCGCCAGGGCTAAGCAGCCCACTCACCTGCTCCAGAAGCGTGACGCTACCAATCACTTGTTCGGGCTGAACAACGAAGAAATCGGCAAGGCCATTTAGGTCCTCAAAGCCGTAGGCACCGTTCTCATCGGTTATGGTCGTTTCGACAAGAGTGTCGTCACCGTTGTTGAAGATGCCATCGCCATTGTCCAGGTAAAGATTGATGGTCGCGCCCGCGATCTCTTCACCTGCTGTCACCGAACCGTCTTCATTGGCATCCCCGAAAACGGTACCCGCAATGGCGGGGCTGTCTCCCGTTACCGCAAGCAATCGCCGACCTTCCAGAGATTCCAAACGCAGTCCTGAGCGTCGGACTCGCCGTTGTCTGCGACTAACAAATCGAGAGAATAGCCACGAAATCGCATCCTTGCGCATCGACATTGCCACGTCGTCCTATTGATCGGTGGGCAGTTGGTAGGGGTCAGAGCAGACCTGACTCCACTTCTCCAACTGTCTATCGGTTCCCGCCGGCGTCGGGCTTTGTCTTCATCCGCGACCGGCGTGTATCCTGTAGACTTGCCCTGATTTAACAGGTTCTACGCTAGCGTTGCGTGTATTTTCTATGCTGATGGGCAGTTCGAGACTAATATCGAAGGTTGAGACCGATGTTGAGACCTTGGAGCCAATAGTCGCTGTCCCGGAAAACAAATTCCGGTCGAGCGGGCCCTTCGAGTGGACCGGTTTGCTGAGTCAAATTGACTTCGCGATCAACGACTTGTCCCGGGCGACTCAAGCGATTGACGTAGAGGAAGGTGTAACCGACCGACAAATCGAGACGCGGGGTAATGAAGTAGCCCAGCGTGAAACTTGCTTCAGGAATCACGGTGAAGTGATTGGCTTCGTAAATGCCAATGTTGCTTTCCTGAGTTAACAGGCCTCCAACGAGTTCCGTGCCAGGTAGGCCGGCTGGAGTGACGACACTGGAACCGGCGACGGTCGCTCTTTGACGCATCTCACCAAGTGAGACCGTGGCGTGAAAATCCAACGTCCAGCGGCCATCGACCGAGTGTCCCATGATGCCGATTTCGCCGCCGTTAAAGTCGTTCTCGACGTCGAACAGATCAAACTGTTCGATCACCGTACCAAATTGGCTTTCAGACGAATCGATGAATTCGGTGGCCGAGTTGATCTGCAATGATTCGCTGACTCCCAAATAGCGATATCCGAGAACTGAATCGATTCGATAGTTACAGCCTCGTCGCAGCTCGTGACGCAAAAAGGTCTGAATACCGTGCACTTCCGACTCTAAGGCGATGTCGACCGAGCCTGTCAGCTCCGCCGGATATCCGTACAGGAAGGCATCTTCGACGCCCGTGAAGGCATTAAAAAACGGTCTTGCCAGAATCGGAACGGTTGTTGAGTCGGCTGAGAATTCGGCGCTGCCCTGTTGCAGGGCGAAGCCGCGACCGGCGATCCCAATTCGGGCGCACGGGTCCAACCAGACGCCCACTGTTAGTCGACCGCCAGACAATGCGTCGGTGGCGACATCACCACCCCAAATGATTTCGGTGCCCGACTGACCCAGGATACCCGCGACGTTACGATCCGTGCCCGCGGTGCTGGTGGTCGCCATCGCCGGTAAGTTCGCATCTTGTTGCCACCAAAGCAGATATTCGATGCTTCCCCAGACGGGAATACAGCCGTGCCAACAGCCAGCCTCGGATACAACCACCGAAGTGTCATTGGAGGATTCGTCCAGGAAGCTGGTCTGCTGGATTTGATCATCCGTAAATTCTGGGAATTGTCCTCCGTCCGCAGATCCTCGACGCAGTGGGTTGTCTCGCTGAGCAGCCACCTGGGAGGCGAAGCTCAGACAGAGCGTCAAAATCAGGACGGAGGTACCGAAAGAACGACGGTTGACGGTAGCTTTCATGGCAGTTTCCGTGTTAGCCAGTCTACTTTTGCCCTGGAAAATGGACTTGATAGCAGTCCGACGCGATCAGACCCTGGGCGGAAAGATTCTGGTCGCTTTAGCTTTGTCGGCTGTTCTAGTCGTGCTGATTAAGCAAATCTTGAAGAGCAGGAGGGTTGTACCGGTTAATCCGGTTCAAACGATTTTGTCGTTTGATGCGTAGATAGCAATAAAGCCAGCATCCTTCCCCGGAGGGGCTTGTTGAGAGATGCCCAAATTTACACAAAATCTTGCTTGGACGTTAAGATAACTAGATACGCCGCATGCTTGATTTGCGGTTTGCTCTCGTTTTCGTTTTGCTCGTTAGGTGCATATGTCTGCCGTCGCTGAAGACACAACGTCGAAACCGCCCGCTCAGGACACTGAAATTCAGCAGATATCCGCCAAGCCTGGCTGGCATCTGATGTCTCTGTTAAAGGGCCGTGCCAAGTGGAATCTCGATCGCTGGGCTTCGTTGCTGACTGCCATCGAGGAGTATGAGCGTCAATATAAGACGCTAAGCGATCAACGACTGCGCAAGGAGAGTCTCTCGCTGCGCTATCGAGCTAAGGCGGGAGAGGCACTTGCTGGACTCCTGCCACAAGCCTTTGGGCTGGTCCGTGAGTCGTCTCGACGAACCACCGGCCTTCGGCATTTCGACACTCAATTGATTGGCGGGATGGCATTATTTCATGGTGCGGTCGCAGAGATGGATACGGGGGAAGGAAAAACGCTTACTGCGACTCTCCCGCTTTATTTGCATGCCTTGAAAGGCAAGGGCGCTCATCTGGCAACCGTGAACGACTATCTGGCCGGACGTGATGCCGAGTTGATGGGACCCGTTTATGAATTGCTTGGACTAAATGTCGGAGTCGTACAAACAGAGATGAGTCGTCCGCAACGTCGAAAATCCTATGCTGCCGACGTTACCTACGGGACGGCGAAGGAGTTCGGGTTCGATTTCCTCCGCGATCGGCTTGTCCTGCGACGTCTCAAGCAGGAAAGACTTGAGTTCTTGGATACGCTTGGCAGTTCCGGTGGGGCGAATGCGCCGGCCGGGGAACGACCCGTGCAACGCGATCCCTATTTCGCTCTCGTCGATGAAGCGGACAGTATTCTGATTGATGAAGCGCGGACACCGTTGATTATCAGTGCTATCGGTGATGAACACGAAGAGTCGATTCGGGCTTCCTACGCTTGGAGTGCCAGTGTCGCCAACCAATTCAACGAAGATGAGCACTACGAGTACGATCACGAAAAGAAGAAGGTTGAGTTGAACGCGGCGGGACGTCAACTTGTGCGAGCATTGCCGCAGCCAGAGGAGATGAGTGGCGTTGGCTTGATTGATTCCTATGAATTTGTTGAACGTTCAGTCAAGGTTGCGCGGGACTTCTTGTTGGATCAGCACTATGTGGTTTCCGACGAAAACGAAATCGTCATCGTGGATGAATTCACGGGCCGTTTGGCAGAAGGGCGGAAGTGGCGCGACGGAATTCACCAGTCAATCGAGGCCAAAGAGGGGCTTGAGGTCACGGTGGATACAGGGCAGGCGGCCCGTATCACGATCCAGGATCTCTTTTTGCGTTACCGCGAACTGGCGGGAATGACCGGTACCGCCATGACATCAGCCCGAGAGTTTCGCAAGATCTACAAAACCCTTGTTGTCCGCATTCCAACCAACCGTCCAGTTCAGAGAGAAGCTCAACCCGATCGCGTTTTTCAGTCGGGCGAAACCAAATGGGAAGAAATCGCTGCCGATATTGAGCGGACTCACGCGGCAGGACGACCGGTTCTCATCGGTACCCGAACGATTGAAAAGTCCGAACTGTTGTCCAGCCTGTTGGAGGCGCGTGGCATCGAACACCAGGTTCTCAATGCCCGGCACATCGCCAGCGAAGCTGAGATTGTGGCAGCAGCCGGTCAGCCCAGTCGGGTGACGGTGGCCACCAACATGGCCGGTCGTGGAACCGATATCAAGTTGGGCGATGGAGTGGCTGATTTGGGCGGACTCCACGTTATCGTCACTGAAATCCATGACTCGGCTCGAATCGATCGACAGTTGATCGGTCGTTGTGGTCGCCAAGGAGACCCAGGATCTTATCAGCGTTATCTGGCGATTGACGATGACATCATTTCGGTTGGATTCGGCCCCAACAAATCCAAGAAACTTGTCAGCCGTTTGCAACGCGAAGGTGTCGACGTGAGCAAAATGAGCTCGATGTTCCGCCGGTCGCAACGCAAGGTGGAACGTCGACATTTGCGCGATCGCATGGTGTTGCTGCATCACGAAAAACAACGGAAGAAGATGCAACGGGAACTGGGACAGGATCCCTATCTCGATACGCCCAGCTAGAGGCCCTTTACCGGTGGATTGCCGGTAACGTCGATACGATCCTTCTGAACGGACAGTTAGTGGTTTGAGCAGGACGGATCGCGTTGGAGACCGCGTAGCTCTCTGACCAAAACACATCGAAGTCTGCGGTTGAAACCGCCTAGGCGGTGTCGGCAACCTATACTCTCAAAAATACGGAAGACTATTCCGCTCGGAGAAACCGTAGCGATCAGGGGTGCAGACGGGGATATTTTGATTGCGGCTCTTCGTTGAGATTAGAGCGACCAGTTGCCTGATCGAATGTCGTTTTTAAGGTATCGAATTTTGCGCGGATGTTGTCCGTTTCGAGTCAAAGAAATACAATTAGCGTTGTTCTCCTCTTCCATATGTTACTTGGCAATTCAACTTTCTCGCATCGCGACATGAGGCGGTCATGAGTTCAGAACAAGGCTCCGTCGACTCTGCGACGATCGAAAAGACCAAACAACAGATTCGTGGCTTAGTGCAAGAGATCGCGCAGTTATCTCGCAGCGATCTTGAACCTGACCAGTATTATGCTGAGGTTATGCACCGTATTGTCACAGCTTTGGCGGCGATCGGTGGCGCAGTATGGACGATTAACAACGAGCGACAACTGCGACTCGATTATCAGATTAATCTCAAGCAGAATCTGTTAGACCCGCAGTCGGAAGAAGCCCAGCGGCACGTGCGGTTGCTGCAGCAAGTCATTAGCTCGGGCGAAGCAAAGTTGGTCCCGCCGTTATCGGGTGCAGGGGACTCGGAATCCGCAGGGAATCCGACCAACTCATTGCTCGTACTGGCTCCTATGAAGAGCGATGATTCGGTCGAGGGAGTGTTGGAAATCTTCCAGCGTCCGGATTCGCAGACCGGCAGCCAGAAAGGCTATCTCCGTTTTCTGTTGCAGATGAGTGATTTGGTAGGAGACTACCTCAAGTCGAGAAAACTACGTCACTTCAGTGATCGACAGTCCATGTGGGCCAAGATCGATCACTTTTCGAAAGAGGTTCACAACAGTCTCGATATTCGCGACACCGCTTACACGGTTGCCAACGAAGGCCGACGATTGATCGGTTGCGATCGGGTCAGTGTGACGGTGGCCAAAGGTGGCAAGCAGGTAGTAGAGGCGGTGAGCGGCCAGGACACGATGGATAGCCGCTCGAATGTTGTTTCCATGTTGAGAAACCTGGCGACGCGTGTTTGTGCCACTGGCGAATCTCTCTGGTACAACGGCTCGATGCAAGACCTTCCACCCCAGGTTGAGAATGCATTAGAAGAGTATGTCGACGAGTCGCATACTAAGAGTCTCGCGGTCTTACCGCTATTCAAAACAGATCTTTTCAAGCAGAAGCCAGATGACGAGCTGGGGGCTGAAAAGACAGAACGCTACCAGTCCGATCATGGCGATGTCATCGGCGCTTTGATCATCGAGCAAATTGACTCGACTCAATCTCGAGATGTCATTGCGCCACGAGTGGATCTCGTCTGCCAGCACAGTGCGCGGGCCCTTGGGAACGCGATGGAGCATAACAGCCTCTTTTTGATGCCTGTTTGGCAGATGATCGGAAAGTCCCGCTGGCTAGTGACGGCAAAGAACCTTCCCAAAACCCTGCTTGCCTCGGCGGCAATTCTGATCCTTGTTTTCGGGCTTCTTTTTGTGCAGAGAGACTTTGCCATGGAGGCCCGTGGCACCCTGGAACCGCAGATTCGAAAAGATGTCTTCTTCACCGCTAGTGGAGAAGTCGATCAGGTCAACGTCGTTCATGGGTCGCAGGTGACCGCTGGCGAAGAGCTGGTGGTGCTCAAAGATAATGAATTAGAACGAGAGATCGTTAAACTCCAGGGCGAGTTGTTGTCGGCTCAAGATCGCCGCCGTGCGATCTATCAACAGCTGCAACGTGAAGGGGCCAATGCCGAACTCATGGGCCAGGCGGTCGAACTCGATCAACGAATCATCGGTTACCAGAATCAACTTGAAATCCTCGGTGATAAAAAGAAAAACTTGCGGGTTCGCAGTCCGATCAACGGTGTTATCACCACTTGGGATGTGCAAGATCTACTCGACGATCGCCCTGTCACCGTTGGTCAGATCGCGATGCAGGTTGCTGATCCCAAGAAAGATTGGGAGCTTGAGGTCTACTTGCCCGATGATCGTTTAGGCCACGTCCTGGCCGCGCAAAAGAAACTGAAAGAGGGCGAAGAGCTAGATGTCACCTTTGTGCTCAAAAGTCATACCGATGAGGTATTTACCGGCAAGCTACGTGAGATCCAGACGACTGCAACCATGTCGGAAGAACACGGAAATGCTTACCGAATGAGAATTGATATTGATAAGGCCGAAATGATCGAACGATTGGCTCAGCAAGAACCCAACATGGGGACGGAAGTCATCGTCAAAGTGAACTGCGGCCGTGTTTCATCCGGCTATTCCTTTTTCCATGAGTTGGTCGAATGGATTCAGGTTCGGCTGTTTGCCATTTAAAACGTATCGGTGACGGACTGGCGGATATAACCGCGGATGCACGTCGTTGTTTTGGAGGCCTCAGTAGGCCTCCCTTTTGCAGGAGATGTTTTATGAAGTCGAGGTTCATCTTGGCTGGGCTCCTCTTAGTTGGGGTCGTTTTGGCTGCTGCATCAAATACGGTCTCTGCTCAAATCGACGGGGATGCGAAGTCCGATCCGTTGGAAATCCAAAGGTGTTTTCTCGGAGCCATTCAAACTGTTCAGTTGCCCGCAACCGAAGCTGGCATGCTGATGTCGATTGAAGTCGAGGCTGGCGATAACGTCACGGCGGATCAGCCGCTTGCACAAATCGATGATCGTGAAGCCGTGATGACCCGAGGCGTCGCCATGAATCAGTATTCGGCCGCCAAAAAACAGGCAGAAAACCAGATCAGTGTTGAGGCTGCTCAAAAGGCTTATGAAGTTGCCAAGGCCGAGTTGGATACGGCCATCGACGCCAACAAAAAGGTGCCCGGTACCTTCAGTGCTGCAGAAGTTCGCCGACTCAAATTGACCTGGGAACGATCGGGCCTGCAGATCGACCTGGCAAAATTTGAACTGATTGTTGCCTTTTTGGATGCCAAGTCGAAGTATTCCCAGTACGAACAAGCCGACGCGATGATCGAGATGCGAAAGCTGAAATCGCCGATGGATGGTGTCGTCGATTACGTTTATCTCAGTCGCGGTGATTGGGTCCAGGCTGGAACGCCCGTCATGAAGATCGTGGAAATGGATAAGCTCCGCGTTCATGGCCGAGTCTCCGCTCGCTTGCACTCCTGGGCAGATGTACTCAACCGAGATGTCAAAGTGACGGTCACGCTCCCCGGTGGGAAGACCGAGGTATTGAATAGCAAGATTACGTTTGCGAGTCAGATTGTTGAAGAAGATGGTTCGTTTCGTGTCCATGCCGACATACCAAATCGGCAGGAAAACGGCAGCTGGGTCATGGGGCCTGGGCTGAGTGCCTCGATGCGACTTGCAGACAAGTAATTGATAACCCCAGCCCTGGTGTAACTGTTTTGAAGCCTGGTCGGTGCTGTTGCCCCGGAAGAAAAGGCCCGGAAGAAAAGAATTGATTCATGGTTTCGCTTTCCGACAGCCTTGTTTCCAGTGCATCTCGACAGTTGCCGCTGCGAATGCGCCCGGATTTGTCGGTGCGGTACCACAAGTACCAGGGAAAGCCCTATTGGGTGGTCAAGGAACCGGTAGGTCTGAAGTACTATCGTTTCCAAGAAGAAGAGTATTCAATTCTGCGGATGCTCGACGGGACCTGTAGTTTCGAAGACATCAAAGAGCGCTTCGAACAGGATTATGCACCGCAGAAGATCAGCCTTAACGATCTGCAACACTTTATTGGAATGTTGCATCGAAGTGGCCTGCTGATCACCGACGCAGAAGGGCAGGGACCGCAACTTCGTAAACGAAGAGATCAAACTGCACGCCGTGAACTCATGCAAAAGTTCTCGAACGTGCTGGCAATTCGATTCAAGGGTATCGATCCGGATCGAATGCTGAACTGGATGTCCCCCTATACCAATTGGTTTTTCACCAAGTGGGCGGTCATTTTTTTCTGTGCTCTCGGCCTTTCCGCACTCTTGCTCGTCGGCAGTCAATTTGACGTCTTTCGTTCAAGATTGCCCGCCTTTCATGAGTTCTTTGGGCCCGAAAACTGGATTTGGCTCGGTTGCACTTTGGCGATCACGAAAGTGCTTCATGAGTTGGGGCATGGACTCTCCTGTAAACGATTTGGTGGTGAGTGCCATGAGATCGGCGTAATGATCCTCGTGCTTACGCCCTGTCTGTATTGCAACGTCTCCGATTCGTGGCTGCTGCCGAGTAAATGGCATCGAGCTGCAATTGGTGCGGCGGGAATCTATGTTGAGGTCGTGTTGGCTTCGATTGCCACCTTCCTGTGGTGGTACAGTGAACCCGGTCTGCTGAACCATATCTGTCTGAGCATCATGTTTATCTGCTCAGTCAGTACGATTCTCTTCAATGGTAATCCGTTGCTGCGATTCGACGGATATTACATTCTGTCCGACGTCGCTGAGATTCCGAACCTTCGTCAGAAAGCCAGCAAGATCTTGCATCGGCTTATGGCTCAATACATGCTAGGAATCGAACAGCAGGAAGATCCCTTCCTGCCACAACGTCATCGTTGGTTCTTCGCTCTGTATACCGTAGCCGCAGTTTGCTATCGCTGGGTGGTCGTCTTTTCCATCTTCCTGTTCCTCAACAGTGTTCTTGAGCCGTACGGACTCAAGGTGATCGGGCAGATGATTGCGATGGCCGGTATTTTCGGACTGGTTGTTCAACCGTCATGGCAATTCGGTAAGTTCATTTACACACCGGGGAGAATGCACCAGGTGAAAAAGAAGAACGTCTTGATTAGTGGTGCGATTATCGCCGCCTTGATCGCTGCTTTCATTTACGTGCCGTTGCCTTACAGTGTCAAATGTGCTGTCGAGGTTCAACCGAGAGACGAGCGAAATGTCTATGCTCTCGTTCCCGGTACGCTCACGGCCGTTAACGTCAAGGCGGGACAAAGCGTCCAAGAGGGTGACGTACTGGCCGAAATGTCAAATGAGGATCTGGTGTTGAGCGTCGCTGACCTGCAGAATGCGTGCGATCGATATCAGAGCGAACTCGACGTGATCGAAATGCAATTGGCGATGCCCAATAGTAAAGCCGACCCCGGCAGAATTCCCGTTATCAAGGCGCTGTTGGAATCAACTCAACAGCAGCTTGCGGAACGAGAAAAAGATCTCGATAAACTCAAAATTCGAGCTCCAGTTTCAGGAACCGTTTTACCCGCGCCCCTGAAAAAGGCTCAACCAAGTCCTGATGGTCGACTGCCTGGATGGTCCGGCTCGTTGCTCGATCAATTAAATGTGGGCGCTTTTTTGGAGCCGAGCGATGAGCTTTGTCGCATCGGAGACCCGAATAAATTTGAGGCACTGCTGGCCGTCGATCAGGCGGACATCGATTTCCTCTCCGCAGGACAACCCGTCCGTATCAAACTGGATGCCTACACCAACAACGTCGTCGAGACCAAGATCGATAGCGAGGACGATATTTCGCGTGAACCGATGCGTTATTCGTCCCAGGGAATGTCGATGCAGGCCGGCGGCAAGCTCGCGACTAAAACAAGCGCCTCTGGGATACCGGTGCCGTTAAGTACGACCTATCAGGTCATTGTGCCCTTGCCCAACGATGGTGAGAAATATGAGTCCGATTTAAGGGGTCGTGCCAAAGTTACGGCTCAACCGAAGTCCTTAGGATGGCGGACCTGGCGACTGCTGACCCGAACTTTCAGGTTCGATCTCTAGATCGCCGGATGGCTTATGATAGCCGCAGAAGCGGGATGATTTTCTCATGTGATTCGGTCGCCAATGAAATTGAAATTTGTTTGCCGAAAATCGAATGTTCAGCCAGAATATCAAGAAGACTTAAGCTAATTAACCGTAACGACTCTTAGGGATAAGCCGTCGTTGTGCCCGCCGTTGAGCACGCGGCATGTATCCGGTGCGATCGGTCAGATTAACACTATAGATGAATCAAGGAGAAAGAAGGCAATGGCAGAAAAAACGGAAAAAACCGAAGCTCCCGAAAAAAATGAAGCTCCTGTCGCACCTGAAACGGCCCCTCAACCTCAGGCTCAACAAGTCGGACAGCAGGTCCAATTGGATGATTCGAATGTCACCAGTTGTTACGCAAATTTCTGTCGCGTGACGGGAACCCCCGAGGAACTCATCATTGATTTTGGTTTGAACACACAACCCGTTGGTGTGCCGGACAAGCCGATTCGCATCAACGAGCGCATTATCCTCAATCACTACACGGCCAAGCGACTGTTGGCAGCTCTCAGTATGTCTGTGCAACGCCACGAAGCGGCCTTTGGTGTGCTTGAGACCGACGTCCGCAAACGCGTTCAGACGCCTGCCGGGCAGGGTGCCGCTCAGCCCAATAGCTAGTCGACCCTGGCGATTGATCTTCAAGACGCAGGTTCCGGTCAAACGGGCCTGCGTTTTTTTGCGCAATGTCAACGGCACAATGTCAACATCGCAACGTCAACAGCGCAACGGGTACCTCCAGCGAGGTGTAATTCCGTGAGCAATTTGAGCTGGATCAGGCAGACGATTTCTGGAAGGCGGATCGAGTTCGCTCGGTCAGCTGATTGTCGCGATCGGCTGTCCCCTTCAGGTTGAAGACACTGGCAGCCAGATAACGATTTCGCCACGCAGGCGAAATATGATAGTAGTCCTCGAGCGCCGCTGAACTGAATTTGTAGTCGTGCGAATCGTGGCCTTTAAGGAAGATTAAACGACGGGCTCCGTCGATGATATCGGAGGCGGAGTTTCCGGCGTCGAGGTATCCGAGGACTTCTTCGGCTGCTTTCATCCGATCGTTTGAAATGTGATCGAAAATCGATTCGATGGCCTTCTCGGGCGCACCTGGGTCGGCCGCACTCAGCTGATCGATTTTTGCGGAACCAACATTCCCGCGACCTCGCATCGATTCCCGGAACATTGGCAAAAAAGCGGCATTCTGGAGCAGGGTAAGTTGTCGTGTGACTGGGTTGGCCGACGTTTGGAATGCATAATGCATTGCGTTTGTGGTTGTCATTGCGTGCAATGCTACGATGCCTCGCTGCCGCATCAACAGCTCTCCAGCACCTGCAAAGATACCGTCGTAAATGGAGCCGACGGAAATGCCGTTATTCAGCAGTTGGACCACCTTCTCGCTGGCATCTTGTGGTGAGCCATCCCGCAGGGTAGCCAGCAGGTCCCGCGTCGCTCCATCACTCGGTTTGCCGTTGAGCCAATCGGCTTGAATCTGCTGTTGTCGCTCCAGGTTTTCTCTCCAGGGTCGATCCGGCGCTAGATCACTTTGGCTCGGATTGGGTTCGCCGGTGTGATTCAGGAGGGCATAAGCCAGTGACCTCAGAACAGGTTCCGAATGTTGCCAGCCGATGCACTGCAAGGTTCGCCAGCTGTTGGCGACAAAAATAGCCTTGTGGCCGATGCTGCGGTAGTCGCGAATTCCGTAATGTGCGAATTGTTCAAATAGCTCATTAGCACCCATGTTGCGAGCAAGTGCAGCTACGGAGGGATCGACTTGTTCTTCGTTCCACTGCTCCATGGCCTCTGTAAATGAGGAAAGTGCCTGATGAGGAGCCGGCATCTTTTCCGCGTTCACCGCTGGCATCGTCCAATTGCCCTCGCGAACATCTCGGGCCTGAGAACTCTTGAAGTAATCCAGTGCCCAGAAGATGGGCAGCCACCGGTCACTCTCCGGCGAAGCCAGACTCGCCAGATGAGCCGAATTCACGACGAGCACGGCGTGGAATTTGAAGCCGACCGATGGGCGTGGTTGAACGTTCCGGACGCCGGCCAGTAGCAACGTCGCAAGGACGTCCTGATAAGAGGTTCCCTGTTGAATGCGATCTGCGAACACCTGCAGCACATCCGCGCGTGGTGTCTGTTCGAGCAGTTCTACAAGCGGTTCGATTTCAGGTCGGAAGCGTACCATCTGCTGTCCCGTTAGTTCTGTGGCCGAAAGGGGCCGCAACAGACTCAAAAAACTCAAGTCACCGAGCCCAGCCAATCCACCGGCCACCAAACCGCTACGCATCAATGTACGTCTGCCAAAGGAACCCATGATAATGCTCCATTAAAAATGGGAACAAAGAACGCGAGTGCTTACCCTGCAAGAAGCTAACGTGTTTCTTGGGGAGAATCGACAAGGAATTGGGAAATTATTCCCACTCTCCCAGTGTGATTTCGCGTTTGAATTTTTGATTTCCCCGTTCGTAGTCGATTGAAACCGTGTCTCCAACCCGGTTTTTTGCAATGAGCTCCGTTAATTCCGTCATGGAGTTTACCGGTTCGTCGTTGAAACGAGTGATCACGTCGCCGAATTGGAGTCCCGCCTTTTCGGCGGCGGTCCCTTTACGGACGACGGTCACACGGAACGGCTGATCCTCACATCCGATTCCCAAAAAACCACCCTGCCGATGATCGACTTCGGTATTGGCTAAATCTGCTTGGAGTTGTTGCGCGGCTGCCGCGGTGACATTAGTGCCGTAGATCTTGATGAGTTGCAGATTTGGAATCTCCTTTCGCTTGCCGACTGATGCATCGGTGATTGGGATATAAAGGAGTTCCAGAGAT
>Ga0163179_10001113_pt1 | contig 19151 bp, 15 predicted proteins | sample AtlANTMetagenome_FD_109643 | JGI IMG/M metagenome (GOLD analysis project Ga0163179, IMG submission 109643) | Marine eukaryotic phytoplankton communities from the Atlantic Ocean - Atlantic ANT 2 Metagenome | ecosystem: Environmental > Aquatic > Marine > Oceanic | place: North Atlantic Ocean... | reverse complement strand
CATTATCATACTTTGCTAAATTAGCGGAAAGTTAATGAAAATCAAGCCTCTTAAACATTGTAGGTTGTCCCAAATGAAGTTCTTCTACTGGGACCCCAAAGATGATCCAAGAGAGCCTGAATACTGGGAAGACTCACCTTCGGGTGGGTCTTTTTTATTAATTAACTAAAGTAGTATTTTCTGTTGTAATTAAGTTCTTGCTAATATATTGAGAATTTCTATCATATAACATAATTCTTTTAAATTCCTCTAGGAATTGTTGTAGATATACTGGTTTTAGTACATTAATTTGTCGTTTCTCTTCATTTAAACGATCTTCATATTCATAATTACTAATTCCTATAGCGATTGTATTTAATAATTCGGACGCTGATCCACCTAGAGTATTCTGTGATAATGCTATAGATCCAGTCTCTCTTATCGCTTTCCATTGAGTACCTACAGGAAATTGATTTCCTGGACCATCTATTTTAAAATTTTCATCTATGGTTAATCCTTCTGGTAAGATCAGTCTATTCCATTGATCTCGTACTTCTACTGTTTCATAATGGTGTAAAGCAGTTATTTGACTTTCTCCATATTTTTCTAAAGCATATTCATATAGAAAATGATTGGATAGGGGCCATTGATCTCTTATATTTGTTATTCCAGCAGATAGGATAACAACATAATCCAACTCTGAATTTTCATATAATTCTTTTGCTACAGTATCTGGTCTTTCCCCTTCATAAATTTGATACTTATTATATAAGGATATATTGTCAGATATTGAATTAAGTATTTTAATTCTTCTGAATATATTCTTAGCAATAACATATTCTTGTGAAGATCTCTTCTCAATTAATCTTGAAGATACTGCTACGTTTGGTAACTCTTTAAAATATCCCATTAGAATCCTACTCCTGGTCCTGCTGCGGCTTCTTCATAATCTTCTGCGTATATTGGATTGATTTCTTTAAATACCATTCTCATTTCAATATTTGTTGGTGTAGAATCTCCATAGGTAGAATATGTACCTGCTCCAGTGTAATTAACATTTAATTGTGTTAAAGCACATGGTTTAAATGAATTTAAGAATGGATGATCCTTACCATTTTTAAGATATCGTAATAGAAACAAATCAGGAGATGATAAAAATAATTTTGCTTGTCCACTTATTGTTGAACTTTGTACCTTTCTTCTTGCGGACATTGATTGTTTTAGTTTTCTAATTATATCTCTTACAACACCAGCTTCTTTTGGATTTCTGGGTGAGAAAGTTACTGTGAATGGGAATGATCTTAGATTAACTCCTTTAAATAAAAGTTCTAAATTTGAGTTTAATATTTGTCCAGTACTTCTTGCTAATACTGAATCTGTATCTAAATTTGAATTAAAGGCATTTAATGCTCTACCTGTTAAGGCTGCTTTTACAGCATCAGAAACACCATCATCAAGATTGAGGTCCATACCCATAGTCATGGCTCTTACAACTGCCTGAATTTTATTAAATGGTATATCAAGACCTCTATCTATAATACCTTTACCTAAAGCTAATCCTGCCATTTCAAAAATATTAATTGTTTCATCACCCCAACTTACAGAACTAGTGTCACTTACTTGTTGTGGTATTGGCAATTCTACGAAGTATTTTGTTATAAGATTATGACCTCTTTTTTCAATTATCTCTGTTTTATCTTCATTTTGAAAGTCTACTCTAAGACCTTGTGCTATGTCTGCTGTATTTGGTCTAAATTGTTGTTCAATTAACCACTTACTTCTAAACTCTGGATTAGCCCACTGTTCTTGGTTTACTCCTGATGCTTTAGCAGCATCCCAAAATTCTCCTTGTTGTTTTTTGGTATAACTTTGACTTGCAAGTAACGCATCCATGTTGCCTGATATAGAAGCACCTATTCCATCTCCTTCACCAGGAACAACATATTCAATAGCTTTTATCATAAAACTATCTTCATATTCTCTTATATCTCTAGCAGAAGGATATACGAAGACATTGCTTGTTTTTCTTTTTGGTGAAGATCTAGGAGTTGTATTTTTTTCTGAGATTATTACGTCACTCAATCCTACAGGATTTCCGTCCTTATCATACCTTACTTTTCTGTTTTGGGAGATAATTGACATTAATATCTATTACTTATTGAGTTATTTAGTAATGATCTTCTGATATGGTATTGTTCTTGCTGCTCTTAGCTCTATTGGCTTGATATTATACAACCCACTCATCACTTCATCCCATGTATATGACTTAGTTTCACTCCAATGATAGTTCAATCCACGAAACCCCCATTCAAATACTCCAAGTACAGCAACCAATGGGTGTTGGTCATATTGAATATTTGGTGTTTTGGCATAGTATATGAATGTATAGTATTTCCCTGCTTGAACTCCCCTTGGATTTTCTGCTTCTAAAGCATCTGTAACTTTAACCATAAGATCATCAGGATCTTCATTTCCAATTAAATCCTTTAGAACTGGTGCTAATCTAATTCCTTCTTTAGCATCAATTTTTGCTTTTACTTCTTCATAAGAAACACCACGGGTTCTTCTTTTAGCTCTTCTTCTTGCCATAACTTATACCAAGTTCTTTCTCTGTGATGACTTTAAATTGCCATTGTCTATCAGCACACCATTCTCTTGCCCTTTTCCATTTTGTTTGGTTTGTGGCATATGTATAACATTCACGTAAATAACCAGGAGTTTGTCTTTTTGGTTTTTTGGGTGGATGGCATTGTTTTAGTGGTTTAACTTCAACAAGATATTTTTGTACTGTTCCAGTCGATTCTCTTAATTTCATATAAAAATCTGGAAAATATCTTCGATGTTTCCCATCAAATGTATAGGGAATAATAATTTCTTCACTGTTCCATTCTAATACATTTGCATTATTATCACAGTAAACCATGAATTTTCTTTCCCATAATGATCGAAATATTATATTAGTAGGATCACCTTTATACTTTTGAGGAAAAGTTGGATAATATTTTCCTTTGTAAGCCATCTAAATAGAAATGATATAATAAGACTATTTAGAGTGCCAGCACCAATCCCAAAGAAAATATCTCAGATATTACCAAAGTTTCAGAATGTTGCTCAAACTTCTCATTACTTAGTTAAGTTTGGAATGCCTCCTCATTATAATGGAGATGGGTATTCTTTAGCAGACCATCTCAGAGGCAAAGGACTAGATTTTAGATTTGCTGGTGAAGATATTGGATTACTTTGTAGTTCTGCTTCCTTACCAGGTAGTGCTTTTGCTACTTCTGAGGTTGTGGGTAATTATCAAGGTGTTGTAGAAAGATTTGCTCATACTAGAAATTTTACTCAGATATCGTTAGAATTTTATGTTGATAATTTATATAAGTCATTAAAGTTTTTAGAACACTGGATGGAATATATTTCTGGTGCTAATCCATCTGATCCAAAACATCCAACATCTTATCATTTTAAGATGAGGTATCCAGAACTCTATAAATCAAATGAAACTAAAATAGTTAAATTTGAAAAGAATTATAGGCAATTTTTGGAATATAAATTTATTGGTTTATTTCCACTATCATTAAATTCTACAAGAGTTTCTTATCAAAATTCTCAAGTTTTAAAGGCAACTTGTACTTTTAGTTATGATCGTTATATTTGTGGAGAAGCCACTACTGCTGCTGAGTTTAGGGGTACAGATCTTAATAACAATGGTAATAACATTTATAACAATCGACCATATTCTTTACCTGCTGTTTTAGCACAACAAGCTGCAGGACTTCCAATTACTATTTTAAATACTGCTGCTGGACTCCCACAAATTAATAAGTCTCAAAATCAAGCTTCTTCATTAAATACTGGATTTTCTGGTAGCATTGTAAGTGCTAGACCAGATCAAGTTGTTGGAACACGTACTATCCCTGTTACATAACTTGAAAATAGTGCTATAAATAAAATTACTGAATTGAGCATATTATGCCTTTACCTAAGATTTCAACACCGACATATGAGTTGGTAATACCTTCATCAAAAAAGAAAGTTAAGTTTAGACCATTTTTAGTTAGAGAAGAAAAAATTCTTATTGTCGCAATGGAATCAAATGATCCAAAACAAATTGCGATTGCTGTTAAGGATGTTTTAAAATCATGTATTCTTAGTAGAGGTATTAAAGTTGAAAACTTGGCAACCTTTGATATTGAGTATTTGTTTTTAAATGTGAGAGGAAAATCTGTTGGTGAGGAGGTTGAAGTTACTATTACTTGTCCCGATGACAATGAAACTCAAGTTCCTTCAACTATTAATTTGGATGAAATAAAAGTTCAGATCAGTGAGGATCATAGTCCTGATATAAAATTGGATGATCTGTATACTTTACGAATGAAGTATCCATCTATGGAGGAGTTTATTAAAACCAATTTTCAGACTGGTGAAATAAGTGTTGATGATACTTTTCAGTTAATTGCTTCTTGTATAGAACAAGTTTATTCTGAAGAGGAATCTTGGGCAGGTACTGATTGTACAAAAAAAGAGTTATCTGAATTTATTGGATCTTTAAATACAAAACAGTTTAAAGATGTGGAGAACTTTTTTGAAACTATGCCTAAATTGTCTCATACAGTAAAGGTAACTAATCCAAATACAAAAGTTGAAAGTGAGATCGTGTTGGAGGGATTGCAAAGTTTTTTCGCATAAGTATGGCTCATGAAGATCTTGAGTCATACTATAAGATTAATTTTGCTTTGATGCAACATCATAAATATAGCTTAACAGAGATAGAAAATATGATGCCTTGGGAAAGAGAAATATATCTTGCTCTTCTCCAACAATATATTGAAGAAGAAAATCTAAAAGCACAGCAACAATCGAATGGCTGAACAACTAAAATCACCAATATCAGGAGGAATACGTGCAGTAAGAAATAAAGTCCCTGCTAGTATGTTTGCTGGTCCTGGAGTTACGCCCCAACAAGTTGCTCAACCTCAGGATACTGTTACTCCAGTTTTAGTACAAAATAATACTTTATTATTGGGTAATGTTGTTAGACAACTTAATGTTGTTACACAACAAATGCGTAATTTGAGAGAAGGTATAGATGTTGTAAGAAGTAATATGGAGCTTCAGCTTTCTTTAGATAGGCAAAGAGAATCAGCAGAAGCAAAAAGACAATTTGAAGCATCAGAAGAAAATTATAGATCAGAAGGTGAGAAGAGGATAGAGCAAAAAACTCAGGCAGCTTTAATAACACCGTTTGCTAGAATAGCATCAAAAGCTCAAATGACTTTGGGTTCTTTGGGTAAATTTTTCACTACTTTATTTTTTGGTTGGTTGGCAAATAAAGGCATACAATCTATGCAAGCTATGTCTGATGGTAATAGAAAAAAATTAAAACAAATTGGTTTAACTGTTGCTGGATCATTACTTACTATTGGTACGTTATTTTTAACTAGTAAGTTTGGTATAGCTAGAATAATTGGATCTTTAGGTAAAATACTTTTTACTACTAAGGGATTTGCTCTTGGTAAAGTATTCAGTGCACCTTTTGTATGGTTTGGTAATATTTTTAGAGGTGTTCTTGGATTCCTTGTTTCAAAATTTCCTTGGGTTTTATTAGGTGCTTCTCTTCCTCAAGGTGGTTGGACTGCTGATCAGGGTTATAATGAGGGTGGACTAGTAGAAGGAAGTTCTGATAACACTGAAGGATCAAATCTACTGAAAGAATTTGCTGAAAAATATCCAAATACTAAACTGGGACAATCTGATGAAAATGTTGTTGGTATTACAACAGCACCACCATCAAATTTAGATAAGGCAAATAATTTGAGTGCTTTAACAACTGGTGGGATGGATAAAGAACCAGGGTGGATGAAGAAATTCATGAGCTTTGATTGGATGTTAGGTCCTGAAGTTCCTTTAGATGAAAATCGTCAACCGATAATACCAGATAATCAAAAAGACGATTCTACAGTAAATGATAATGTAATAGTTACTGATATAGAGAGTTTTCGTAAGAAATATCCAAATTCTCAACTTCCTGAAAATTTTTCTGGAGGTGATTGGGGTTTTGGTATGAATAAAATAGGTACATTTGATGCTTCTTCAATTGAACCACTTAAAAAAGATCAAAGTAATATAAGTGAAGTAATAAGTAGAGAAGTTGAAACTGGACCAACAATAATTCCAATTCCTATTAGTGGTAGTAGTAAAAATCCTCTTGATAATTCGGGTAAAATTACTGGAGAATCTGGAAGGATACCAAGTATACCAGCATTGAATGATAGTAATAATTATGTCTATACAGCATATAAAGAATTTAATATAAGTCCTGTTAGATAATTATGGTTGTTATTCAAAGAAAACTTAGGAGATCCTTATTAAATTCTTCTATTAATATTAGAAAAATTGGTGAAAGCATGACTACTTTTGGCAAATCAATTGTCAAAACAAGTAAAACTACCTCTGAAATCATTGATGTAACTCAGGATAAAGCTAAGTTTACAAATAGACTTATTAGAAATGATGATAGATATTTTAGAAAAAGAGTTGAGGCAAGAAGAAGGAGAAATAATGAAGATATTATAGAAGCTTCTACTATTACTGGAGTTGTTAAGCGTACTGGTAAAATACGTACTAGGAGTACTAAAGGGTTCTTAGGTAGAATAATGGATTTCTTTGGTATTATTTTCCTTGGTTGGGGTCTTAAATATCTACCATCAATCATAAAAGGTGCTAATTCGTTGATGAAAGGTATGGGTAAGTTAGTTTTAATTTTAAAAGATTATCTATCTGGAACTTTTGATATACTTAGTGGATTTGGTGGAGCTTTAACATCTATTGGAAAGTCTGTATTGAATATGGACTTCACTAATTTAGCTACAGAATTGGGTGAGAATTTAAGTAAGGTTGTTGATGGTTTTGGTGACTTGTATAATGCTATGGTTGAATCTTTTCAGGCTGTCGCAAATCCTATGTGGTGGGGTCTTAATATAATTAAAAGGAGTTTTTGGCAGTTTGGTAGACCTGATGCTAGTGATATGGATGATGGTTCTAATACTGGTTTTAATAAAGGTGGATTGGTTAAAGATAATACACCTCCTGCTGTTCAAAATAAACCTAAATTATCTTCTATTGAACCATTAAAGTTTAATAGTGGTGGATCAGTTAAGACTAAGGGAACTGTTGGTTATGATACTGTTCCTGCTTGGTTAACATCTGGTGAATATGTTATAACACAATCTGTTGTTAATGACTTAGGTACAGGATTTTTTGATGCAATAAATTCAATGTCATATCATCCTTCAATTAAGGATATTGATGTTACTGAAGATCAATCTGATAAGTATAGGGACTTTGAGAAAAGAATGTCTAGAAAATGGGCATTTGAGTATGATAGATTTGTTGATAGTGTTACTAACTTTATATCTAATATGGAGCAACCAACTTTTAATCCTGAAGATATAATTTCTAAGATCAATACTGAATTGGATTCAAATTCTGATGAATTTGAAAACATAGGACTCAAAATTAATGATATGATAAAGGTGATTAATAAAGATCTATCTAGTATTCAATTTGAACCAGTTAGTAAAACCAAACAGATTTTTGTTCCTATATCAGATGGTCAAGATAGTGAACTACCACTTCCAGGTGTCACTGGACAACATATTGGTGATGTTATAACTAAAAATATTAATATTATGAAAATACTTCAAGATTTAAAGTACGCTTAAAATGGCAGCAAAAGATCCCTCTATTTACGAATATATTATAATTGAGTCATCTGACGGTAAACGTAAAGTTAACATAGAACCTGCTGTCGTTGGTTTTCAATACTATGAAGATATATTTTCTCCAACAATTACAGCAAAGATGTTGATTGTCAATACAGGTCAGAGTATAAAAGATCCAGATGGTAATAAGTTACAATCACTTTATAATGGTTTACCTATAAGGGGTGGTGAAAGGGTTGTTATGAAAATTTCTGGTAATACGAAAGATAATCCAGGATTAGCTTTTTCTAAAGATAATCCTAGTAAACATCTTTATGTTTCTAGTGTTACTAATGTAAGCAGAACATCTACACTTGAAACCTTTACTTTAAATTTAGTTTCAAGAGAAGCTATAACTAATGAAACTTCTAGAGTTGGTAAAAAATATAAAGCAGGAAAAATATCTGAAACTGTATCTTCTATAGTTAAAGAATTTCTTAAAACAAAAAAGGAAATGGATGTTGATGAGACTGAAAATAAGTATGTTTTTATTGGTAATATGAGAAAACCATTTACATTATTGACTTGGTTGGCTTCTAAATCTGTTCCTGGTGGAAAAGAAACTAAAGAAGGTAGTGGTGGAACTGCTGGATATTGTTTTTATGAAACTATGAGTGGATTTAAGTATAAGTCTATTGATGGTTTAGTAACTCAAGAACCTTTTGATAAAGAGTATCAATATACTGAAGTTGTTGATAGTAGTGCAATGGAAGATGATTATAAGGTTATAAAATATAGAACTGATGAGAATCAAGATTTACTTGGAAAGTTGAAGAGAGGTGCTTATTGTAGTTATAGAATGTATTTTGATCCTCTTGAATTGAATTATAGAGATAGATTATTTGATCAATCTGATTATAGTGGTAAAGTAAAAAATACTGGAGAACCAATAGTTTTACCTCCCGTAGCACAGGATGCTGATAAAACTTTAGGTCAAATTCCTAGTAGATTTATAACTGCTATTATAGATAGAGGAACTTTTGATCCTGATCCTAAGACGACTGCAAAAGAATTAGCAGATAAAAAAGATCCAAATGCTTACCCTATGAAGGTTCAGGCACAATCTTTGATGAGATATAATACTATTATGACTCAGACAATATCAATGACAGTACCTTCTAATACTAATTTGGAGGCTGGTAAACTTATTAAATGTTCATTCCCTATTCTCACTGTTTCTAAGAATAAATCTGATGATCCACAACAAAGTGGTCTATATATGATTAGGGGACTATGTCATTATTTTGATTCTGATGGATCATACACTTCTTTGGAGTTAATTAAGGATACTTTTGGAGAGCAAGAAAAATGATTGAAGAGTCATTAATAAAAAGTAATTTTTTAGGTAGAGATGGATTTATATGGTGGGTTGGACAAATCGCACCAGAAGAGGCACAGGGTGCTCAGATAAATGGTGGTGGATTAGGTAATAGATTTAAGGTTCGTATTCTTGGGTATCATCCTTATGATGAGGCAACATTGGAAAACGATGATCTTCCTTGGGCACAAGTTTTATTAAGTCCTACTGATGGATCTGGAAGAGCAAATAGAGCAACGAGTGTAAAATTATCACCAGGTGATAATGTTTTTGGATTCTTTTTAGATGGAGATGATGCTCAACAACCAGTTATAATGGGAGTATTTGGTGGTACACTTACCTCAGAACCATATATAACCGAAAAATTCAAAAATCCATTCCAACCATTTAAAGGATATACTTCTAAAATAACAAATGATGGTGCTTATATTATAAACAGAGAATCTAATGAGGCTAATACTAAATCTCAAGTTTCTCCAAGACATGTGCCTGTATCAATCTTACCTTCACTTGGTGAGGATGCTAGGACTGCTTATAATGCTATAGGATCTACTGTTGTTGCTGCTACTCCTTCACAATCATCCGCAGTACAGAAAATTAGTGGAGAAGTTAATAATCTTGTTAGTAAAATTCAATCTATAACTGGTGGTCTTGGGTCTGCTGTTGGTGCTATATCAGGTAAAGTTTCTAAACTTATAGATGGTGTTACATCTAGTATTAAGGGTATATCTAAGGGATTGGTTAATAGTATGACTAATAATCTCTTTAGTAAGGGATTAGCACCAGTATTGAAAGGTGGATTAGGTATATTATATAAAACTGTTTACGGTCAAGTTTTATCTGCTACAGGTAAAACCTCTTTTGCGAAGAGAGCTGGTGCTGCGGCACAGGGTGCAATAATGCCAGCAGTTAAAGCTATGCAAAATATATTACCTTGTCTTACTTCCAAAATAATGGATGGTCTTGGTGGAATAATCAAACAATTGCTTAAGAGTGTAGCAGATAATGTATCTAATTTTGTTTCTTGTATTGCTGATCAATTTGTTGGAGGTTTATTTAATTCTATTGTAGGTGGAATTACTAGTGCGATGAGTGGAGTTATGGGAGGAGTGGGTAAACTTCTTGGTTTTATGGGTGGATTTGATATAGGTGGTTTTCTTAGAGGTAAAGCAGAAGGTTTATTGGGGTTAGTTGGTGCTTTAACTTGTGATACTTCAGAACCAACATTTAATAAAAAGACTGGAGAATGGACAATTGGTAAAGGTCCTAAAAATATAATTGGTGTTTCTGTTGATGCTATAGTAAAAGTTGCTAATGCTGCGGATAAACTTGTAGAAGATATTGTAGGTGGTATTCAGGGCATAAGTGTTGCCTCTGGATCTTTAGGAATGTTTGATTTCTTGAATCCAAGTGTAAGTAATCCTGGATTTAAGAGTGGACTTGGGGAATGTTATGCTGGTCCTCCATTAAATTGTGCTGGATTAAAGGTTAATATTTTTGGTGGTGGAGGTACACAGGCACTTGGTAAAGCAATTATGGGATCTATCGTTGGTGATAATGCTGCTGCTGTTGGAAGTCTTATTGGAATTGATCTAGTTAGTGGTGGATCTGGATATACAACACCACCATATGTTGAGATAACTGATAATTGTAATAAAGGAGTTGGTGCTATAGCAAGAGCAGTTATAGATCAGGATGAAGATTCTTCTACTTATCAACAAGTAACAGACATTTATATTGTATCAGAAGGTGAAGGATATCCAATACCTGATGATCAAGATCCTGTTGTGGTAGATCATATTGTTATTGTTAATCCTGGACAAGATTATGATAGTGATGATACAATTACTGATGGTGATACTGAATATACTATTCGTGTTGATGGTAAGGGGCATATTGTAGATGTCTTTTCACCAGATAATTCATTATTGAATCAGAAAGAGATTGAGGAATTACCATTACTTACTGTTAACTCTAAAACTGGGTATGGTGCTGTATTAAAAGCTGCCTTGAAGGTTAAACCTACTTATCAAGGAGAAGTTAAGCAAGTTATCGACTGTGTTAGTTGAAATAAATAAAAGGGTATAGTATTAGAATATGTCAGACAGACCAACAAATTGGCAACAAAGACAATATCTTTCTTTTGGTCCACATTTTAGGATAGAATCTGCTAATCCTGAGATGGGAATCAATGGATCTATAGTTTATGATTTGTTTGCCCAAACTGCTAATGGTGATAAAAGCATTGTTGGTATGGCAAATGGTGGTCTTTATCACATTTATAATGATCAAGCAATTGAAATAGTTGGTGGACAAGAGGATGAATCTGGTGGAGTTAATATTAATATTATTGGTAAGAATGGTGATGTTTGGATTACGGCACAGCAGAATGGTGAGGTGAGAATAAGAGGAAAGAAGATAGTACTTGATGCTGATGAGGATATGGATCTAGTCGCAGGTAATAATCTAACTATTAAAGCTGGAAATAGAATATTACTTAAATCGAATGTAGCAGATTGTGATGCTTTAAGAGGTAATCTAGCACCTAGAGATGTCACATTTTTGGGTCAAGTATACGGAGGTAGTAAACTTGGTATTGATAAAATTCCAACTGGTGGGTTGATATCATGACACAAGAAAAGGAAAGGTATCCTGGTAATCCGTCGTATGAGGATAGTGCTAATACCAACGTTGTTGGTGATGGTGAAAATGGTGGTATAGTAGAATTTAATGATGATGTATATGTTTATGGTACACTTTATGCTGATGTATTTGGTTCTGCCTTAAGTGTTGATAGTTTAACTGAATTAACTGTTGGTAAGTTAACAGTAGAAGATGATGCATTCTTTGAGCAAGATGTTTATATTGATGGTGAATTATATACAGAGTATCTAACAGTAAAGCAGAGATTTAATGTTGGTGCTGGTGGTAGTGTATTTACTGCTATATCATCAGAAAAATATGAAAATGATGGTCAAATACCTGGCCGAGTAGGTATAGGAACTTCACAACCTGATGGTAGATTCCAAGTTAATGTTGGTGGAGAGGGTCTTGACCCAGAAATGCCACTTGATCCCCTTTATTCTGCCTTTATTGTTACTGATAAGGGTGGTATTGGTATTGGAACAACACAACCAGATGGTAAATTCCAGATCGGTGATGAGTGTTTAACAGTCACTGAAGAGTGTAGAGTTGGTATTGGGACTAGTCTACCTGATGGTAAATTGCAGGTTGGAGTAAGAGAAAAATCATTTATTTTAGCACAAGATCCTAATACTGGTGTCACTTCAGTAGGTATTGGAACAACACAACCATACCAACACCTGCAGGTTGGTGAACGGGATGATTCTTTTGTTGTAACTGAAACTGGTATTGTTGGTATTGGTAGTACAGATCCTGGTAATATACCTGGATATAATGTAGGTACAGATGGTCCGATAAAACTTGATGTAGAAGGATCAGTTAAGATTGACAGGAATATAATTGACTCTGCCGATTCACCAGGTATCAATGGATACTATATGAATCAGGATGTGAATGGTATTCGTTGGATACAAGCATCTCCATTAAGTCTTGATGGTATGTATGCCCAAGATGAGGGTGTTTATCTACCTACTAATAGTGCTGCACAGTTATTCACTGTTTGGAATTACAAACAAATTAACAGTCAAGGTATTGGTGTAGATAATTTACTTCCAGTACCAAATCCAAATAATCCAACAATGATCTGTGATGTACAGACACAGGATTTCTGGGGTCATAATGGAACTGACATTTATAGGATGACCAAGGTTGGTATTCAAAATAATAATCCAGGTTCTACTTTAGATATTACAGGTACAGTTCATGCTACTGGTAATGTTGATTTTGACTCACAATTAAATGTTGATGGTAATACCTTTTTAAATGCTGCGTTAGATGTTGATGGTGCTACAACTTTAAATGCTACTCTTGATGTAGACGGTCTCGCAACATTTAATGATGGAACAGATGCTTCAAGTCCTACAAGTGCTTCCGTTCAGTTGGATGGTGGTTTAGGTGTTGTTAAAAAGGCACATATTGGTGGAAAGGTAACTGTTGATGATGCCACCCAGTCTAATGATAAAGATACTGGATCTATAGTTACTGAAGGTGGTATTGGTATTGAGAAGAATTTAAATGTAGGACAGAATACAAAACTTATTGGTACTTTAGAATTAGAAAGTTTCTTAATTGATAAAATTAATAAAAGTGGATATGATCCTAGTAAAACTAAGAATGATTGGAGATTGTCTTCTTATCAGGATGGTGTAAAATGGAGACCTTCTGGTGTAGAAACGCAAAATACTTTTTGGGTAACAAAGGATGGTGACGATACTAATACTGGATTGTTAGAAGGTGATGCTATGGCAACTATAGGTGCTGCTGCAGCAGTAGCACAAGAGGGTGATACAATTAAAGTTCGTTCTGGTGTTTATACTGAAAATAATCCTATTGGATTGAGGGATAATGTTACTGTAACTGGAGAAGATCTTAGATTAGTTAGTGTTGTTCCTTCTAATATTAATAAAGATGTTTTTCATGTTAGACGTGGTTGCTTAATACAGAATTTAAGTTTTCATGGTACAAATGGTGTACAGACAGAACATTCGATAAGGATGGGTGCGGTTGCTTTCCCACCAACTACAGCAGATATTAATAGTGGTGAATTTTTCCAAGCAGTTTCTGGATTTACTGACGTTGGACCAGCAAATGAAGGATCAACGGGTAGATATAAGAGTCCTTATATTAGAAACTGTACTAATTTTATGACTAAGAGCATTGGAATGAAGATCAATGGTGATCATGTGAACGCTGCGTACAATAATGGAGTTAATAATCTTGGACAAGACCTAAAGAGTATGGTGTGTGATTCATTCACCCAATATAATGAGGCAGGTATTGGTGTTTCTATTTCTAATAATGGATATGCTCAATTAGTTTCTATTTTCACTATTGGAAATAAGATTGCTATTGGTTGTACCTCTGGTGGACAATGTGACCTTACAAACTCTAACTCATCATTTGGTATTTTTGGATTAGTTGCTGATGGTGTTGGTGCTGTTGAATTTGATGGAACAACTGAGGAAGCTATTGGTGGAGAATCTGATAAGGTTAAGTTATTGGAATGTAAAGATTTTAATTCTCCTAGAAGATATAGAACGCCATTTGATGGACAGGGAGCATATTTCCATCTAGATTTAACTACATATCAGGATGTTTTGCCTTCATTTAGTGGAACGATAACTAAACCTTTAGAATTGATTAGAACTGTTACCATAACAAATGGTGGTAATGCTGGTGAGTATAGTGCTTCTGCTCCACCACTTGTTACTGCTACTTTACCTAGAGGTCCAGAAGCAATTTTTGCCGAGTTTTCTCCAAATATAACTGAAGATGGTAGACTTGAATCAATTGATGTAATTGCTAGTGGTAGAAATTTCTTACCTGTAAATAATGATGCTGCTACCAGAGATAATACTAAAGAACAAGAGTGTATAATTACTATATCTGGTGGTGGATCAGCAACTGCTGAAGCAAATATGGATCCTATATTATTTACTGTTGATGAAGCAACTGAAACTCCTACAGTATTACCAGATAGAGGAAAGACTACAATAACCTTTAATGAGTTTATTCCATATGCTGTAACTGCTGGTACTAAGGTAGAGTTGGTAAGGTTGAGTAGGATTATTACCAGTTCACATTCTTTTGAATACATAGGTGCTGGTACAGATATAAATACAGCTAACCCATTCCAGGCTGGAAAACCAATACCAGAAAATGAAGTTGTTGCCATTAATGGTGGTCAAGTTCCTTTCACAAGTACGGATCAAAAAGGTAATTTTAGAATTGGTGACGGATTGACAATTGATCAAACTACGTCTACAATACGAGGAAGGGATTTTAACAGAGCAATACAAGCACAATTAACACCACTGATATTAGCATTGAAATAAATGGCAATAGCACCCGTAAATAAGTTTATTAATATTGCTGTTCCTGTAGCACCAGGTACACAGAAAATATATGAAGTTCCTACAGGAACAACTTCATTATTACTTTATGCACAGGTTGCTAATGTTGCTATAGGTCAGACATATCCAACCGTTGAATTTTTTCAGAGAAGAGAATCAAGAAGTACTGGTAATACTAGAGATATAAGGGTATTAAAGGGAGCAGAAATACCACCAAATGATGGTGTAATATTAGTTGATGGTAGAATGGTGTTGGAGAAGACACCTTTGGTATTAGATAAAATTTATATTAGAGGAACCCAACAAAATGTTGGTATAATAACAGGCGTAAATTATGATGAACCAACAGGTATTGCCACAGTTATGTGTGGAGGAATTCATAAGTTAGATGTTGGTAATCCATTAACTATGGGTGGAATTTATTTTACTTGTGGTAGTGCTTATACACCTGGTAATGCAACAACATATAATCCTACTACTGGTCTTCTTGTATTAGATATTGGTACTCATTATTTGACTGTCGGGCAGAAAATTAAGATTAATAATGGAGCAATGAAGTTCACTTGTGGACAAGATGGTGGTGCTACTCAACATGCTTATCCTCGTGCTTCAGACCCTGCTGGTAATGCTACTTCTTTAAGTATTTCAGCAGTTACGGCAACTACTGTCACTGTACAGGTTATTAATAGTCCTCCTTCTACAAATACAACAGCTCATAGTTTTGTTGCTGATAGTGGAGTTGCTAATTCTGTTGCTGATTTGGCATATAGTGGTATCACTACAAATATATTCCCTGATCCACAACAGTCTTATGTTGTTGATAGAATAGTTGATAATGTTGGAACATCAAGAACTTTTTCAACTTATCTTGGTAGTGCTAAAGGAAATGTTCATAATTATAAACCAGCACAACATAAATTTGTTCGTGCTCAACCAGAGGCTCTTGAGGTTATTAGTAGTAGTGGACATAGTGGTGTAGATCAGTTTACTGCTGGTTCAGGTACATCATATGATCCAAATACAGGAACTCTTAGTGTTACAACTACAGGTACTAATAGTTTATCTGATGGTGATAGAGTTAAATTTGCTCTTAATTCCTTTACTTTTGAGTGTGATAAGGATAGTAGAGCAACACAGCATACATATCCTAGAGCAAGTGATCCTGCTAATGGAAAATGGTTAGAAGTTTCTAATGTTTCTGGTAATAGTTTTGATGTACAAGTATTGAATTTTGTCCCATCTACCAATACATCGTCTCATTATTGGATGGAGTCCACAGCAAATGGTATAACTAAACAGGGAACGATGTTTAATGTTTATGATGCTGAGTATGATGGTGCTTCAGGTGAAGTTAAATTAACGATTGGTCCAAATAATCTTGCTAATAATGACTCTGTAATGCTTGTTGAAGATTCTCTAATATTTACTTGTACTATGGATATGCATGATACTGAACATACTTATCCTCGTGCTACAGACCCTGCGGCAAATGCTGCTCTAGGATTAGCGGTTGCAACCGCAAATAGTTCTATTAGACTTCAAGTCGGTAAATCTTACTCTGGTGGGTTTGTTGCTCCATTAGAGATGGAGTTCATAGCAAGTATCCTTGAAAATAGTAATGTATAATTATGCCAAAGTATCTTAGTGGTAGAGTAAGAAAGGATCCTCCTGAGAAGTTAGATCCAGAAAGGTATAGATATCTTGGTCTTGAACAAGCAGAACCAACTTTAGGTGATCCTGGTACAAGCGATCCTGTTCCTTCTGGAACTCAGTATCAGTTAGTTGCTGTTCCTGGTAATCCTGGTAAGAGATATTGGGTTCCTACTGGTGGGGGATTAATTCCTGGTGCTATTAGTGTATATGATGAAGGAACTATAGTAGGTAGTGCTAATAGTATTACACAACTTAATTTTGAAGGTGCTTCTGTTGAAGCTTATGTAGATGTTCAAAATCCTTCAGGACATCCTGGTATTGCTGCTACTGTAACTGTTATACCAACTACAATCGGTGATGATCCACCTCCTGATCCAAGACATGGAGAGTTGTGGTGGGAGACTGATAGTGGTGATATGTTCATATATTTCATTGATGAAGATGGAACTGGTGTTTGGGTTACTGCTAACTCAGGTGGTGGTAATGTAAATCCAGGTCCTCCTGGTGCTCCTGGTCAACAAGGTAATGTAGGTCTTACTGGTCCTGATGGTCCTCCAGGTCCTGCTGGTCCTCCTGGTAATCCATCAAATGTAGCAGGTCCTCCTGGTCCTCCAGGTGCTGGTGGTCCTCCAGGTAATGCTGGTCCTCCAGGAAATCCTTCTACTATTGCTGGTCCTCCTGGTGCTGGTGGTCCTCCAGGTTCTCCTGGTCCTGCGTCAAATGTAGCAGGTCCTCCAGGTGCTGAAGGTCCTCCTGGTCCTGCTGGTCCTCCAGGTGCTGATTCTACTGTAGCAGGTCCTCCTGGACCTCCTGGTCCTTCTGGTGGTCCTCCTGGTCCTCCTGGTCCTGGCGGTCCTCCTGGTAATGCTGGTCCTCCTGGTGCTCCAGCAACGACACCTGGTCCTGCTGGTCCTCCTGGTCCTCCAGGAACAGAACCTGGCCCTCCAGGTCCTAGTGGTCCTCCTGGAACTAATCCTGGTCCTCCAGGTGCTGCTGGTCCTCCAGGTGCTCCTGGTCCGTCTCCTGCTGGTCCTCCTGGTCCTGCTGGTCCTCCTGGTACTCAACCTGGTCCTCCTGGTCCTAGTGGTCCTCCTGGATCTGCTGGTGCTGGTCCTCCAGGTCCTGCTGGTCCTCCAGGTGGTCCTGGTCCTGCACCTCCAGGTCCTCCAGGTGCTCCTGGTCCCCCTTCAACTGTTGCTGGTCCTCCTGGTGGTCCTGGTCCTGGTGGTCCTCCTGGTGGTGGCGGTAATCAAGGTCCTCCTGGTAATGCTGGTCCTCCTTCAACTGTTGCTGGACCTCCAGGTACTGCTGGTCCTCCTGGTCCTGCTGGTACGACACCTGGACCTTCTGGTCCTCCTGGTCCTGCTGGTCCTCCTGGTCCTGGTGGTAGTTTTGTTAGGGTATCAGCTGTTTATGGAGCATCTAATGGAAGCTTTAGCGTTCACTCAAGTACTAAAACTGTCATAGCAGCACTGGTTGGTGCTGGTGGCGGTGGTGGAAACGCTTTTTCATTCTATGATGATGACGATCCTGCTACTCAAGGATTTGGTGGTGGTGGTGGATCAGGTGGTGTAAAATTCTATTACAGTACCAGTTTTTCATCTAGCATTTCCTATTCTGTAGGTACTGGTGGTTCAATTGGATCAAATTGTGATGACAGTGCAGTTAATGGTAATTCTGGTACTGCTACTGGATTTGGTGGAGCAACTGCTGGTGGCGGTGGCGGTGGACAAGGTGTAGGTCAAAGTGGTAATGGTGCTGGTGGTACTGGTGGTTCTGGTGATCTACCTGGTGCTACTGGAGGTATCAGTGGTTCTAATACTCAAAGAGTTGCTCCTTTCTGGGGTAGATGGGGTATGGGTGGAGCTGGTGCAATTGGTGAAATAACTGGTGATGATGGTGGATGTTCTGGTAATCAACAACCAGGCGAAGATGGTGCTATAATAGTTTTAGAGTTGGGCTAAAACTATTATGAAACTTATAAGAAATCCACTTAATGAAGTGGAGATGGTAGAAATTGTCAAACATCTTAAACCTACTTGTGAACATATTAAATCATTTGCTATGTGGGGTAATGATATTAAACGAAATATTATAGAAGTACCTGAATGGAAAGATTATATAAGTCACGATAAATTTTTAGAACTTAGTAGTAGAAAACGAATAGTAGATACTAATGAAAGTAAAAATATGTTTAAAGCTGATCAAGCAGGAATGGCAAATAATATTAATAAAATTAAGGATATATTAAAAACCAAATATAAAGTTAATGTTGATCTGAGAGGTACTTTCTATTATCCACCAACAGGATATATGGGGTGGCATACCAATTTCAATTCTCCTGGTGAAAGATTTTATGTAACTTGGGCAAGTGAAGATAATAAATCATTCTTTAGGTATTATGATGATGAAAAAGATGAGATTATTACTGATTATGATGAT
>Ga0163179_10001111_pt1 | contig 19187 bp, 13 predicted proteins | sample AtlANTMetagenome_FD_109643 | JGI IMG/M metagenome (GOLD analysis project Ga0163179, IMG submission 109643) | Marine eukaryotic phytoplankton communities from the Atlantic Ocean - Atlantic ANT 2 Metagenome | ecosystem: Environmental > Aquatic > Marine > Oceanic | place: North Atlantic Ocean... | reverse complement strand
CGGGCTCGGGCTGTCCGCAGCAGGATCTTGGTGGTCTCCTGTACTACCTGTGCTTGTTTGGTGAGTAGAAGACTCTTGGTGTTCCGCAGAAAAGACTCGTCCGCAGTTGGAACATCGAAAACTAAAGCGGCTAGGCCCGTCGTCGGGTTTTGGCGGAGGCTCTACTTGATATTCGGTCAGACAATAATCGCAGATGATTCTCACGATTCACCCTGTTTCGGTGTTCTTTTGAACTAAAAGTACTCTAATCGGCCGGATGGTGTGTATCGATTTCAACGAATCATCTTGCGGCGATAAGATTCTGCACCAGCAGCATCGCCTCTTTGGGTGAGTAGTTGAATCAAGAAACCATAGGCTTCTGGATCAGCCTTGCCTGCCTTTTCGGCTTTCTTTAGGTGCCTCTCGGCAGCTTTGGGGTTTGATCCCGTTCGGAAAAGTGACTTGCCATATCCGAGGTGGAGTGCAGGAGTTGGTTTTGGTGCGGCATCAATGGCTTCTTTGTAGGCCTTCGCGGCTTCCGCATAATTTCCTTTTTTGTAGGCTCTTTTTGCCCGTTGGGAAGCAGGCGCTTTTGGCATAGCAAGCACACCGGCGGAACCGTCGTTTGCTTTGGATGCAGCTACGACCTCGTCAGGGACGACAACCCGTCGCTGAGGAGGGGTTTGGGCTTCTTCTGCTTCTGCTCTTTTGAGGGCTTTCTTCTTTTCGTCGACGAGAGCCTGTATGCGTTCTTGGCTTTTCTTTTCGGTCTCGTTGAAACTTGGCGCGGGTACACCCGGCGTGTTCGAAGTCGAGTTGGCAGGTGGGTTTGTCGTGGTAGCGGTAGTGTTTGATGTCGCTGTCGACGAGGAGGATTCCTCTTTGCTGCCAAAGGGATTGAGAATGAAAACGATGATCCCCAAGAGCACCAAGAGTACGATACCGAGTCTAGCGTAGTGGTTTTCTTCTGCCTTGTGACGCTTTCTTGCCCGCGCTTGGTTCTTTCGATGTGTTCCGCGGCTTTTCTGTGCTTCTTTAAGGGCTTGGAACGGGTCCGAAAACTCAGGCCCGATTGGATCAGGGATGGGGGCTGATTCCACTTCCTGGTTGATCTGCTGAAGGATACTGTTGGTGAGTTCTTCGGCTTCTTCTGACAGCTCGTCTTCTTCATCCAGTGGCTGGGTCATCGCCAGCAATAAGTCTGGGTTTGCCGCCAACGTTTGCCGGTAGACTTCAATAAAGTGGTTGTCGAGATCAGGGATGTCGCCGAGGGCTGTCCAAGTCTTGCCGTCATGCGAAATGACGTCTTCGTTGGTCACTCTTCCGTCGCTAATGTATTTCCGTAAGGTTTTGATGTCGGAGAAGTCATAGACCAATCCAATTTTGACCTTGACCTTCCATGCTGAAATACCGACTTTCCGGAAGTCCAACGCAGAGGCGTCGGAGATATCCAGTTCAGGCAACTCGATCGGTGGAGCGACAGGAGCTTCTTCGGGAGTGGCCTCAGGTACCTCTTCAGATGCCTCTTCAGATGCCTCTTCAGATGCCTCTTCCGCCGAAGCCTCGGAGGTCTCTTCTTCAGGTGGTGGCCCGAGTTCCTCGATAGCAGCTTGTAGGGCTGCAGCGATGTCGTCATCGTCTCCTTCTGCTGGATTGGAGACTACCGCTTTGGGCTCCTCGTTGTCCTGCGGTTTAGCGGAGGTGCTCTCGTCGCCTGTTGGCTCCTTCTCTGCGCTTTCGACTGGTGAATCCGCTTGAAGCTCGACCTTGGGGGTCTCTTCGTCGGCTTCAAGGCCGAGGTCGATTTCAATTTCTACGTCGAGGGGATTGCTGTCTGGCATTTTCAGGGGCGTCCTAGATGGGATCACAAGCTATCAGATCGATCGATACAATGACAACGAAGCTTTTCTACTGGAGAATTTCCAGTTTTGCGTAACGTGCCAAGAGTGATTTTCTTCCGGCTTGTTGAAAGAAGACAATGAGTTTTGGATTTTTTGGGTTTCCGGAGACATCTTGGATTTCTCCCTCACCAAAAACGGGATGAAGTACACGTGTGCCGGGTCGAAAGTCGTCGGCCGACTCAGGCTCCACCACACGCCCTTTGTATCGATTGGATGGTTGTTGATCTCTGGAGGATTGTTTGGAGAGAAAATCCGCCATCCTATTGTTGATTTGTTGTGGCATGGCGCGTTTGGTGCGCGGTTGACCCCGATGAGCGCGGGAAGCACCGTCTAGAAGCTCGTTGGGTATTTCATTGAGAAAGCGGGAGATCACTGTGGGTTCGAAGGCACCACCGAAGGAACGGCGCCGACGCGGCCGCGTCAAATACAGCCGTTCCATGGCGCGGGTAAACGCGACATAGGCCAACCTTCTTTCTTCTTCGAGTTCTCGCTCCAATGTCGCACTTCTGCTGTGAGGAAACACGCCTTCCACCATTCCAACAACGAAAACGACCTTATATTCCAATCCTTTGGCCAAATGGGTGGTCATCAGGGTGATCTTTCCACCATCGGTTGGAAGATCATCGGCTTGGGCAGAGAGGCTGACCCGGTCGAGGTAGGCTTGAAGCCGTTCAAGTGGATGAAGATCCTCAGTATTGGCCTCTTCAGCAATGTCCCGGGAGAGTTCCTCGATGTTCTGGAGTCTTCCAAGAGCTTCTTCGGTTTCTTCTGCTCGCAAGGCCTCTGCGTAGCCACTTTCTTCGGCAATTAGACTGACCAATTGGCCGGGTTTCAATCGAAGAGCAGCCTCTTGCCATCTCTCGATGCTTTTTGAGAAGTCCCTGAATGCCCGCTCTAATTTGGTACGGTCACCGCCGAGTTCTTTGACTGCCGCAAGAAAGCTGATTCCTTGTTGGGCGGAATGGGTTCGTATGGTTTCCACTGCTTTTGGGCCCACACCGCGTCGTGGCACATTGATTACCCGTAGTAGGCTCATGTTGTCCACGGGATTCACGACGAGTTTTAGATAGGCCATGATGTCTTTGACTTCCCGGCGTTCATAGAAACGTCGGGCCCCGACGAGCACATAGGGTAGTCGAACCCGACCCAATGCCTGCTCCAGCGGTCGAGAGTGGGCGTTGGTGCGGTAGATCATCGCGATTTCGCTGGGTTTGATGCCTGTTGCGATCAAGCGCTGAACTTCTTCTACGATTTGCCGGGACTCATGTTCTTCATCCGCGCCTACGATGAGTCGTATGGACTCCCCTTCGTCCGCCGTTGTCCACAACTCTTTTTCTTTACGAGCACTGTTGTTTTTTACGACTGCCATTGCCGCTTTCAAAATACGGCTGCTGGATCGGTAGTTTTGTTCTAGTAGAACCACCTTGGCTTCCGGGTAGTACTCCTCAAAGCTGAGAATGTTGCGGATATCTGCACCCCGGAAGGAATAGATGGACTGGTCATCATCTCCGACAACGGCAATGTTTTTACGGGCAGATGCCAAAGCGCGCACCAATTCAAACTGAGCTTTGTTGGTGTCCTGATACTCGTCGACAAGAATGTAGTGAAATCGAGCCTGCCAGCGCTCCAATACGTCTTCATGCTCTCTAAAGAGCTTGACGACATTGTTGACGAGGTCGTTGAAATCCATTGCATTCGATGCTTTTAGGCGTTCCTCGTATTCACGGTAAACGCGCACAATATTTGATCCAGCGGGGTGTTCATCGAGCAGATCTTGAGGCCCTTTAAGCTTGTTTTTTGCGCGGTCGATCTGGCCGCGGAACTTCCGGGGTGGATGCATTTTTTTGTCGATGCGCAAGTCCGCAAGGATGGTCTTGAGTAAGCGCAACTGGTCGTCGTCATCGTAGATCACATAGTTTCGCTCGTAGCCGAGCTTGTCTGCCTCCGACCGCAGGATGCGTGCACAGCTTGAATGAAAGGTTGAAACCCAAAGTCGTCGTGCCGCCTCGCCCACCAACTCCCCTACGCGGTGTCGCATTTCTTCAGCCGCTTTGTTGGTAAACGTCACCGAGAGAATGTTTTCTGGGTGCACTCCTTGGTGCAGTAGGTGGGCGATTCGTCGTGTGAGTACCCGTGTTTTCCCAGAACCGGCACCTGCTAAAATAAGGAGCGGTCCATCGGTTGCGAGCACGGCTTCTCGCTGTTTTTCGTTGAGTCCTTCAAGGTGTACAGCGCTCAATTGGATTTCTCCTTTTTAGAGCGCTTTTCACGAAAGCGTTGCGCCGCATCTTTGAGGTTTTTCTGCTGGGCTCTTCCGACCGCAATGGCATCTGGCGGTACCGTTTCGGTCACAACGCTTCCAGCTGCAACTATGGCGTGTTCGCCTACTTCAACTGGCGCTACCAGTGCGGTGTTGGACCCTATAAAGGCATCACTGCCAATGGAGGTTTGGTGCTTGTTGAATCCATCGTAGTTGCAGGTGATGGTACCAGCACCAATATTTGCCCGTTCTCCAATGTCGGCATCGCCTAAATAGCTAAGGTGGCTTGCTTTGGCTCCGGCACCGATGCGGGATTTTTTGACCTCAACAAAGTTTCCAATTTTTGATTCTGCTTCGAGGTGTGTTCCTTCTCGTAGCCGAGAAAAAGGACCCACAGAACTCTTCTCTTCCAACACGGCGCCGTTCAGTACCGAGTGAGAGGCTACCACCACATTGGCTGCGATTTGACTGTCGTCAACCACACAATACGGACCGATTTTTGCACCAGGGCCAATGCTGGTGTTGCCTCGCAATACGACTCCTGGTCCAAGTTCAACGTCCTGCGCAAGTGAAACTTCCGAATCCACATAGGTGCAGCTTGGGTCCTCGAAACGTACTCCTTTTGCCATCCAATCCCGGTTGATTTGTCGCCGAGCTTGCGCCTGTAGTTCTGCGAGAGCGATACGGTCATTCACGCCGGTTACCTCGGTTAGGTTGTGGTGTTCAATGGCTTGGAGTCTGCCTTTTTTGGCGGCCTCTTCGATGGCGTCGGTCAGGTAGTACTCGTTCTTGGGCGGGTGTGCCTTTAAGTGGGGTAGCACCTCGTCGAATAGCCAGGCCGAATTGAAGGCGTAGATACCGGTATTAATTTCGGTCAAGGCCCTCTGTTGTGCGCTGGCGTTGGCGGTTTCCACAATGGCAAGAGTCTTCCCATTGTCGTCGCGAACGATTCGTCCGTAACCACTGTGGGGGGCTTCTTCTGGGGTGATGTGCGCTGTGAGTACGGAGCAGAGAGCGTCCCCGTGCCCTTCAAGTAGAGCAAGGAGGGTACTGCTCTTGATCAATGGCGCGTCCCCAGGGAGGACCAAAACCACACCGTGGTGTTGTACCAAGGGAGATGCCACACGAACGGCATCACCTGTGCCTTGTGGAGGGTCTTGGACAGCGTGTGAAATCCCGGAAGGGAGGGTCAGGAGAACTTTTTCACGTTCGTGGCCTAAGACCACAACCACTTGACTACAGACCTGTTGGGCTGCCTCAATTGCCCAGTGGAGCATCGGCTTGCCACATACTGCATGCAGAACTTTAGGGAGGTGGGACCGCATTCGAGTCCCCTTTCCTGCCGCTAAAATTACAGCGGTTGCATCAGCCTTTCTACTCATTGAATCCGTACGGTCCAGTTTCCTGCACTGCCTTCCCATGCAGCAACCGTGAAGAAATAATTGGTGTTTGCATTGAGGGTGTAGTTGATGGTTTCGGGTTGGCTGTAGGTTGTGGAGTAGGCCAGTGTGGTACCCGTGCCCTCGATCAAGTGGAGGTCATAGTCCGCGGAGGTGGGTGTCCAAGTCAGAATCAGGTTGTATTGGCGGCTTTGTGGGACTTGGAAAGACACGAAATCTAAGTCTGCATCGTACAGTCCGCCCAAATTACCGGCGCCCCAAATGCTGCCGGTCACCTCTACGGGAGGAGAAAGCATTCCCAAATCATAAATCGACGCGGCATCGTCTCCGTTTTCAGGGACCTGCAACGAAGAGGAGGAAAGGGTGAACAGTGCAGAGACTGTCGATGAACTCAAGCCGCGAGAATCTGTTGCGGTAAGAGAACATTTGACTTGTTGCTCGGGTGTAAATTCCGATTTGTCGAACAGTAGGAAGGTATCGCCTGATTCCCGCATGACTTCGTCTGGAAAATCGAAATTGAGTTGCCGGCTTCCAATCGCCACCTCGATAGCACCACCGGTCATGTCTTGATCAGAATCGCTCACAACAAAGTCCATTCGCACTTTGCTGTTGGTTTCGCTGACTGAAAAACTTTCGACAGCTGGTTTGCTGTATTGGGAATTGCCAGATCCGCCGGAATCGGAGGGGCCGGTACCTGGACCTGTACCGGGACCTGGCCAGTCTCCGGTGTCTTCCGGGTTGAGGTATTCCAAGCCAACACAGCCAGTAAACAGAAGAATGATCATTGGACGCCACATACTCAAAGGATAACCAGTGCTTGTGGGGCCTGCAGGAGGAGAACGATGTTGATTGATTTTCGAGACAAGGTGGTTTGTGTCACTGGGGCGAGTCGCGGCTTAGGAGAGGCCATTGTCCGAGCCTTCGATAAGGAGGGGGCAAAGCTGGTGTTGGCGTCGCGATCCCAGGCTGATTTAGATCGCCTCGCGAAGTCGTGCAATGACGCGATTGCGGTGCAGACCGATGTGCGAGATCCTGGTGATTTGGAGCGTATGATAGGCGCTGCTGTCGGCGAATATGGTCGCGTAGATATCCTCGTGAATAATGCCGGTTTGGCGGTGTATGGTCCCGCGGAAAACACCTCGGTAGAGGCTGTCCACCAAATGATTGACACCAATCTGAAAGGAGTCATCTTTGGTTCTCAGGCAGCCTTCCGGGTGATGAGGAAACAACGCTCAGGGCACATCATCAACATCTCTTCAATTGCTGGCAAGCTGCACTTGAAAAATGAGGCCGTTTACAACGCCTCCAAGTGGGGCGTAAATGGCTTTTCAGGGACTTTGGCGCTAGAGGCTCGGACCTATAATGTGAAGGTCTCGACGATTTGCCCAGGTGGAATTGCAACGCCTTTCTGGAAGGAACAAGACTTCTACCCCTTTCCTGAACATTTGGATCCGGAACGCGATTTCTTGGATCCAAAATGGGTTGCACAGACGGTTCTGGATGTGGCCCGAATGCCTTCCAATTGTTTGACTTCGGACATGGTTGTTCTCCCGATGACGCCCTAGGCTTCATCTTACCGAGTGAATTGCGCTACAGTGGTGGAGTCCACTTTCACCGGAAGCAGTTTTGATCGATCAACCACGTATCGAAATGGCGATTGTTCCTTCGGGCAGTCGCTATCAAGATCTTGCGCAAAGCATTGCTCACGATCTCGGTGTTGAGTTGGTTCCCGTGGATGCGGCTACGCCTGCGGATTTGGCGGAGCGTGTTTTGTTGGTGGACCTAACCGCCGCATTACCTGCGCAGAGCTTGGGTCATCGGGTCGTGGCAATATCGGAAGATTTAGAGTTGGAGTGCTTTGAAGTCGTTCCGCCCGGCCAGTTGAAAGAGCGCCTTCCTAGAGCACTGAAGAATCTGGTGGAAATGGAGCGCATGCGGGCGCGAGTGCATCAGGAACAGTCCACAGTACGTTTGCTGAATGAAATTGGTTTGGCCTTGTCAGCAATTACCGAGAGAGAGGCATTGTTAGAGGCCATTTTGGCGCATGCTCGATCGGTGTTGTCGGCGGATGCGGGCACTATCTACCTGGCAGACGGTGAAGATTTGATCTTCTCTGCTGCACAGAACGACACGGTTCGCTTCAAGGGAAAAAGCGAGCAAAACCGACTTGCCATTGATGATGCTTCCTTGGCTGGTTTTGTGGCACACCGAAACACCATTCTTAATATCGATGATGTCTACCAGATCCCGGAGCAGATGCCGTATCAGCCCAATTTCTCCTTCGATAAGAACAGTGGCTATCGGACCCGTTCGATGTTGTTGTTGCCCATGACGGATCATGGTGGTGCGGTGTTGGGTGTCTTGGCTTTGGTGAATCGGAAGCCGGTTTCCGGTGTACCTCTCGCGGATTTTTCGCTGTGTATGCCTTTCTCATCTCGTCAGGCGGAATTGGCACAGTCCATTGCTTCGCAGGCTGCTGTGGCACTGGAAAATTATCGACTTTTTGAGAATATTCGAAACCTCTTCGATTCCTTTATTTCAGCTGCCGTTACCGTCATTGAAGCACGAGATCCCTCCACAGCAGGTCATTCCCAACGAGTTGCCCACTTGACGGTGGAGTTGGCCAAAGCATGTGAGGAGTCTCCAGGGGCATTTCACGATGTTTCTTTTGGACCGCAAGAGTTGGAAGAGTTGCGCTATGCCTCGTTGTTGCATGACTTCGGCAAAGTCAGCGTTCGTGAGGAAGTCCTGCTCAAGGCGAATAAGCTGTTTCCTTGGGAACTTGAGCGGATTGAGTGGCGTTTTAAAGTGGCGACTGTACAGGCGGAATTGGAATGGATGGCCAGAGGTCACCCTGGTGATTTTGTCGATGATCAGCTTCAGGCAGATCTAGAGTTGGTTCGGCGCATGAACTCTCCGGGCTATCGCTTTGGTGAGCAAGACGTACATGCACTGCGCGTTCTCGCACAGCGTTGGTTGTTGAGCCAAGACGAGCCGGTAGTTTCCAATGAAGAGATCACCCGTCTTTGCATACCAAGAGGATCCTTAGATCCCGAGGAGCGCCGGGAAATTGAGCGGCACGTTGAGCACACGTATCAATTCTTGAAGTGTATTCCCTGGACGGATGGGCTTTCAAAGGTGCCCGATCTAGCCCATGCACATCACGAAAAGCTCGACGGAACCGGATATCCTTTGGGTCTTTCGGACGGAGCGATCCCCTTGGGTTCCAAGCTGATGAGTGTGGCGGATATCTTCGATGCGCTCACAGCAGGTGACCGTCCTTACAAGGCGAGTATGCCGGTAGAACGCGCGGTTTCGATTCTTCGTGCGGAGGTAAAATCCGGACACTTGATGGGGGAGGCTGTGGAGGTTTTTGTTCAGAGCCAGTTGTGGGATCGAATCGGGCTCTCGGCTAGTCTTTCGTAGATCGGTTAGAGATTGGTTTCCAGTCAACAAGCGTCAACTCGTGAACGAGCGAGGGTGGGATGAAGAAACTTCTCACACTACAGATCAATGGTGAAGAGCACACCATTGCTGCACATCAGCATTGGTCGCTTCTTGAAATTTTGCGCTATGAACTGGGTTTGACTGGGTCAAAGCAGGGGTGCGACAAAGGCGATTGTGGCGCGTGTACCGTGCACCTGGATGGCGATCCTGTCCTGGCTTGTTGCACGCTTGCTGCTGCATGTGAGGACAGAGAGATTCAGACCATTGAGGGCCTTGCAGGTCCGGATGGGCCGGATCCTGTACAGCGTGCCTTTGACGTTTCAGGTGCGCTGCAATGTGGGTTTTGCCAACCGGGCATGATCATGAGCGCCAAAGCCCTCTTGAAGGACACACCCAATCCGGATGACACACAAATCCGAGAAGCATTGGGGGGCAACCTCTGTCGATGTACGGGGTACACAAAGATTTTTGAGGCTGTGCGAGAGGCGGCCAAAACGCCTTCACAGGTTCCACCGCTATTGGGAGAGGCACCTGAGGGGTTTCGCGTCATTGGTGCGCGCGGTCGCAAACCCGATGCGATCGCCAAAGCGACGGGTGCAACGCAGTACACGGATGATCTTGTGCTTCCCCGAATGGCGCATGGAAAGATTCTTCGTTCACCGCACCCCCACGCGCGAATCGTGAAGGTGGATACCTCTAAAGCAGAAGCGCTGGACGGGGTGTATGCGGTCATGACGGGGTCGGAGTACCCGATTCCATATTGTGTGATCCCATGGACGCCGGATGAAACGGCGCTGTGTGTCGACAAGGTCCGCTACGTTGGAGACGGCGTGGCAGCAGTTGCCGCCAAGGATGAGGATACCGCCAACCGTGCGCTGAACCTTATTGAGGTGGAATACGAAATCTTAGATGCGGTTGTGGAGCCTGAAGACGCTTTGGCAGAAGGCGCCCCGCTTGTTCATGACCAAGACTGGAAAGGCCGCACAAGAAAAAACAACATCTGCAAGACGGTGGAGTTGGCTTTTGGAGAGGTGGATGACGGCTTGGCTTCTGCGGAACAAACCGTGGATGTCAACTACTTCTATGAGGGCAATACCCACGCTCCGATTGAGCCTCACTGTGCTCTTGCGGACTGGTCGGCGGATGGTCAACTCACACTTTGGTCCGCCACGCAGGTCCCCCATTATCTGCATCGCGCCCTGTCACAGGTCTTGGAGTTGGAAGCGTCTCATATTCGCGTCATCCAGCCGGCTTTGGGAGGGGCTTTTGGGGGCAAGTCAGAGCCCTTTGATTTGGAGTTTTGTGCTTCGGTGCTGTCGAAAAAAGCGGGCCGCCCAGTCAAGATTCTCTACACACGAGAAGAAGTGTTCTATGCCCATCGTGGCCGGCACCCCATGGATATGCACATGCGTCTTGGGGCCGATGCAGAGGGTCAGCTCACCGCGGTTGACTCACGCATTTTGATTGATGGAGGCGCCTATCATTCGTTTGGCATGATTACGGCGTATTACTCCGGCCAATTGTTGACCGGTCCTGTGGATTTTCCGGCCTATCGTTTCAAGAGCCAACGGGTATACACCAACAAGCCGTGTTGTGGGCCGAAAAGGGGGCATGGATCGGTGCAGCCCCGCTTTGCCTTTGAGGGCGCCTTAGACGAGTTGGCGGAAAAGCTGAAGATAGACCCCATCGAGATTCGTAAGCGCAACGCGTTGCGGTCTGGAACACGAACAGTGAATGACCAGTTGGTGCCTTCGATGGGGCTTGTTCCTTGTCTTGAGAGCGTCGAGTCGCAATCAGACTGGAAGAATCGTCATGGCAAGATGCCGTATGGCCGTGGTTTGGGTGTGGCGTGTTCAATGTACATTTCGGGCACGGCTTATCCGGTTTATCCCAATGAAATGCCGCAGTCCTCGGTACAGTTGCGCGGAGACCGCTCCGGAAAAATTACGGTATTCTCGGGCTGCTCGGACATTGGCCAGGGCTCGGACGGCATGTTGGCCTACATTGTTTCTGAAGAAACAGGCGTTTCCCTAGAAGACATTACCGTGGTGTCTCACGATACGGATTTGACCCCTGTTGATCTCGGGGCGTATTCATCGCGGATCACCTTTATGGCGGGCATTGCTGCTCAGGAAGCGGGTCGGAAAATGGGAGACCGGATGCGTGCTGCGGCGGCTTCCAAGTGGGAGATTCCGCAGGAGCAGGTCCGGATTGGAATGGGCTTTGTCTATGACGCCAAGGACTCCTCTCGATCCATTGCTTCGCGAGAAGCCATGATTTTGGCCGAGGCCGCAGGGGGACTGCTGGGTGAAACCGGTGCATATTGGACTCGAAAAGTGGGGGGCGATTACCGAGGTGGAACCATTGGAGCCTCTCCCGCGTACTCCACGACCGCGCATGTGGCAGAGGTGAATGTTGATCCTCAAACGGGTATTTTGCGGGTTGAAAAAGTATGGGCAGCCCATGATTGTGGCCGAGCCATCAATCCGGTGATGGTGGAAGGTCAAATCGAGGGTTCTGTGTATATGGGTTGGGCAGAAGCGCTCATGGAGGCCCAAGTCTTTGATGAACGGGGTCTTCACAAGGGGCCCAATCTCTTGGACTACCGGATTCCTACATCGATGGAAACGCCAGATATTGTGGCTTCCATTGTGGAAACCATTGATCCGGGCGGGCCATATGGAGCCAAGGAAGCCGGAGAAGGTCCGCTTCATCCCATAATTCCTGCAATCGCTAATGCGGTGCATGACGCGTTGGGTATTCGCTTACGTCGCATTCCGTTTACGCCGGATCGCATTCTTGCGGAACTCGAAGAACAAGGCGGCTTTCGAGCCGCGGGCAAATAGGACGACACCATGCTTCGTATGCCCGAGTTCGAGTATCACCATCCAAAGACCGCGGAAGAAGCCGTAGCGCTCTGGAATTCCTTGGAAGACGCCATGTATGTGGCTGGCGGAACGGATTTGCTGCCGAATATGAAGCACAAGCTGTTTACGCCAAAGCATGTCATTGGACTGACAGGACTTCCCAAGCCTAAGATCCACATCTCTGAAACGCAGATTGTGTTGGATGCGGGTGTGAGTCTACATCTGCTTGCAACGGATGCAGACATTGTGGAGGAACTCCCACCGCTGGCGGAGGCTGCCGGTTTGGTGGCAGGTCCTCAGATTCGGCGTATGGGAACAATTGGTGGCAATGTCCTCTTGGATACACGCTGTTTGTACTACAACCAGACCGAATTCTGGCGTGAGGCACTGGGCTATTGTTTGAAGAAAGAAGGCACGTGGTGCCACGTGGTGGGCGGTCCTAAGACCTGTGTAGCAGCTCAGTCTTCCGATACCGTGCCGGTATTGTTGGCACTGAACGCCAGTATCGTGTTGTTGAGCCCCCAGGGTGAGCGAGAGCTATCGATTCGCGATCTCTACACCTTCAATGGCATGGATCACCTTAAAATCGAGAAGGGTGAGTTGTTGACGCAGGTGCGTATACCGCGGCCTAAGAAAGGCTTCTGTGGTCAGTACAAAAAGCTCAGGACTCGTGACTCGATTGATTTTCCCCAACTCGGTGTGGCGATTTGCGGCCGGATGGAGGGGGATGTGCTTGCAGAGTTGGAAATTGTCGTCGGTGCGATCAATCCGAGGCCCAAACAAATCAAGGGTTTGGCGAACTTCTTGGAAAAGCCTTTAGATGATGATGCGATCGAAAAAATCTGTGCATTGGTTCAGAAACAAACGCGACCCCAGGGCTCTGTTCACGGAGACACATCATGGCGAAGAGCGATGTCGAGCATCTTTGTCTCACGCGCTTTGAGGGATCTCTTCACGTAAAAGCTTGCGAGATCAGCATTTCATTGCTTGCAAAATACGCCGCTTGATCATATTTCGGCGCCAAACTGTGAGGTCTCCATGTCTGTGAATATCGATGTATTCAGAAATATTGGCATTAGTGCGCATATCGACTCGGGTAAGACAACCCTGACGGAACGAGTGCTCTTTTACACCAACCGTATTCATGCAATCCATGACGTCCGAGGTAAGGACGGCGTGGGTGCAAAGATGGATTCGATGGACTTGGAGCGTGAGCGCGGCATCACGATTCAGTCTGCAGCGACTCATTGTGAGTGGCGAGATCATCACGTCAACATCATCGATACTCCCGGCCATGTGGACTTTACGATTGAAGTCGAGCGTGCCTTGCGTGTGCTGGATGGCGCAATCTTGGTGCTCTGTTCGGTAGCCGGTGTTCAATCCCAGTCCATGACAGTGGACCGTCAGATGCGACGCTACGGTGTGCCTCGGGTGGCCTTTGTCAACAAGTGTGACCGCCAGGGTGCCAACCCGATTCGCGTGCGTGACCAACTCCGCGAAAAGCTGAAGCTCAATGCGCAAATGGTTCAGCTTCCAATCGGATTGGAAGACCAACACCAAGGAGTTGTGGACCTTGTGACCATGAAGAGCTTGATCTTTGATGGTGACAATGGCGAGAACATCATCGAGGGAGAGATTCCTGCAGACATGATGGACGACGTTGAAATCTACCGCGAGGAGTTGTTGGACGCCGTTTCGATGTTCAACGATGATGTCATGGAAGCGATGTTGGAGGAGAATCTTACCGAAGAGCTCCTGCGTACAGCCATCCGTGATTGCACCATCAAAATGCAGATTTGTCCTGTTCTTCTTGGTTCAGCCTACAAGAACAAGGGTGTTCAACCTGTTCTTGATGCAGTGATTGACTACCTCCCGAGTCCCGTGGACGTAGAGAACAATGCAGTTCGCATTGCGGATGACAAATCAGAAGAAGACTTTACGCTCCCTTGTGACAGCTCCGGCCCCTTTGTTGGCTTGGCGTTCAAGCTGGAAGACGGTCGCTATGGACAGTTGACCTATGTGCGACTCTATAGTGGCATGTTGAAGAAGGGTGAGACCATCGTGAATGGTCGTACACAGAAGAAGGTCAAGGTTGGCCGTCTTGTACGGATGCACTCCGATGAAATGGAAGACATCGATTACGCAGAAGCAGGCGATATTGTCGCACTCTTTGGTGTGGACTGCGCATCGGGTGACACCTTCACCAATGGCAATACCGGCATCGCAATGAGCTCCATGCATGTTCCGGATGCGGTGGTCAGTGTGACGCTGACCCCATCGGATGCGAAAGCACAGCAGAACATGTCCAAGGCCCTGCAGCGCTTCACCAAAGAGGACCCAACGTTCCGCGTAAAATCGGATCCTGAGACGGGTGAAACCATTGTTTCAGGCATGGGCGAGCTGCATGTGGATGTGTACATCGAGCGTATGAAGCGCGAGTACAATGCTGAGGTTCAGGTTTCGCCACCACGGGTGTCGTACCGAGAAGCAATTTCACGCAAGGCGAACTTCAACTACACCCACAAGAAGCAGACTGGTGGTTCTGGACAGTATGGTCGTGTGGCAGGCTTCGTGGAGCCGGCAGAAGATGGCGAATACCTCTTCAACAACAAAATCAAGGGTGGCGCGATTCCAACCGAGTTTATTTCGGCTGTGGACAAGGGCTTCCAGTCAATGTTGGTCAAGGGAACGCTTGTTGGTGCCCCAATTGAGGGCTGTGTTGTGACGATCAATGATGGTCAGTCGCATAGTGTGGACTCTTCGGACAATGCCTTCCAGGCTGCTGCCCGAGGTGCTTTCCGTGAGGCCTATTCAAAGGCGGGTCCGATTGTGTTGGAGCCGTTGATGCGGGTGGTCTTGGAAGGCCCGGTTGAGTTCCATGGCCAGATGGTCACCACCCTTGTGCAACGTCGTGGCATGGTGATGGGAACCACTGAGAATGCAGGCTTTGCAGAGGTGGATGCCGAGGTGCCTTTGGGCGAAATGTTTGGCTATGCCACTGTGCTGCGTTCTGTGACTCAAGGTCGTGCAGAGTTCACGATGGAGTTTGCGCGATATGCCAAGGCGCCCAACAATGTTGCTGAGGAATTGATTGCGGCCTACCGCGAGAGCTTGGAGTCCTAAGCCAAGGAGTACTGCATGCTGAGAACCGATATCTATGAGCGCTCACCGATGCGCTTCTTTGACGAGTCTCTTGAAGGGGGACTTGCTGAGGGTGAGTTGGGAGCGGTTCTTGGTGCAGTAGGTGTCGGAAAGAGCGCCCTTTTGGTGCATATTGCTCTGGATCGCATCATGCATGATCAGAAGGTCTTGCATGTCTCGATGCGCACGAGCGCGGAGCATGTACGGGCTTTCTACGATGAGATTTTTCAAGGTCTAGCGCGAATTGCTCGCTTTAAGTCGGAAGACCGTCTGGCTGTTCAAGTGGAGCGCAACCGCGTCATTCATTCCTATCTCAATCGGGATTTTGGGGTGTCCGATCTCAATGGCGCTCTGGATATGCTCTCGGAAGTCATGCAGTTTCGCCCCAAATGTCTGCTGTTGGATGGGTATGACGGAGACTTGGAAGCACTAAAGCTGTTCGCGAAAGAAAAAAACCTGATGGTTTGGGTCACGCCTTTTTCTGGAGAGGCTCACGCTGCGTTTTCCACTGTCGTGTCGCTTTCTCCCCACCGGTCCACGATAGAGTTGAAGGCCAACCGTATACGCGGTCGGGTGCTTGAGGCGGGGATGGGACTTGAACTCGACCCCACGACCTTGTTGGTCAAAGGTGAGGATACGTGGGACCCCGCCACATCGCCCGGTCCACAGAACCCAGCAGATTGCACGCTGTATTCGGGCGGCGCGATGGGTTCAGAGACCGTTTTTGGTGAGTTGTCTGAGCGCTATGGCTTGCAGGAAATCAACTTTAGTTTCGAGGGCCATTCTCAGTCGCGTAGTCGGGGTAGAAAGCTTCTATCGGAGCGCGAGTTGGCTGCTGGCGATGTTTCCCTGCTGTATGTCTCCCGACGTCTCAAGCGCAATTATTCGAAAGAAGGTGTGATTCGAAAAGTCCTGCAGAGCATTTGGCATCAGGTCAGTTGGTCGGACCAGATTTTTGTGATCGGTCTCGTTCAGGAAGATGGCACTGTGGTGGGTGGTACCGGATGGGCAGTAGAGTTGGCCCGAATGTGGCGGAAGAACTTGTGGGTATATGACCAGGAAAAAGCCACATGGTTTCGATGGATAAACGAGGCATGGGCCCCTGGTGTACCGGTGATTGAGGCCACTCGTTTTTGTGGCACAGGTACACGAAATATTCAGTCAGAAGGCTCGCGAGCTATCGAAGAGTTGTTTGAGCGCAGCTTCGGTAGCCTCTGAGTGGTTAGGTTTGCCATATGAGGCAACCATTACCGGATGAATTGGTGCACGCAGATGAGACTCTGCATGATTTTTTCTGTCGTGTATCTTTTTCGCGCTATCTCAATCCTCTGAATGTTTCAGAGGCACGAGCGGATTTTATTGCGGGCGCAGAGGCGCCTTCTTTTGCCTATATGCCCGCTGCTTGGGCCGATGACGCACTTGAGATGCTCAATGGATTGAAGCCACCTCAGAGCCACCCATTTGGGCCCATGTTGCAGAAATCGATTGATGGCACCCGTATTTTTGTAGAAGCACTGTCCAATCGTAGTGCCTCGGCTTTTTCAGAGTTGATGGACTTCAGCGCTTGGCGGCCGGATGCCATGCTTCTGAAAGAGGCACGTTCACAGGAGCGCCAAACAGATGGACGCCCTTTTACAAAGGGAGCAGACGCGCTGGTTCTTGAACTTCGCGAAGCACTTTCTCAACGCCACTTGTCCGACTGGACGGTGGAGCTGGATTCTGTGATGTCGGCACGGGTGCTCGTTGATTCTGCCAAGCGGGTTCTTCGTGTGAATTCACGTGCTCGCTTTCGAGATAGGGACACTCAGAAGCTCATTGCACATGAAATCGATGTGCATGCCATGCGGGCAGTCAATGGACAGCGCCAACCGTTGTGGGTGTTCTCGACTGGCTTGCCAGGAAGCTTGGAAACAGAGGAAGGGCTTGCATTGTATGCGGAGGAGTGTGTTCGGGCCTCCTCTCCAGGAAATGCTTGGCGGCAAGGTTTAGTGGTTCAGGCTGTGTCTTGGGCGGAAGAGATGGGTTTTCGTGAGCTGTATGAGCGTCTGCTAGAGATAGGCGGTTCTGGTTTGGCTTGGGGAATTGCTTTGCGAGTGAAGCGTGGCTTGAAGGATCCGAGTCAGCCGGGGGTTTACGGAAAAGACGTGGTCTATTTTCGGGGACTTCGAACTGTGCGCAACTGGTTGGCTTCAGGCGGTGACATTCAACAGCTTTATGTGGGAAAGGTGTCGGTGGAGCACCCGGTTCAACAGTGGCTAGATGCGGGCTTGATCGAAGCGGGATCCTTGCCTGAAATGTTTTCGAAGGCATAGCAAGCTCTTGATTTTGTCGTGTACTCCTGATTTGCTACGCACCGTTACAGGAAAAGACCATGGATACCAAGCCTCATATTCGCGTCGTCGCCGGTGAAATTGAATGCGATGGTCGATATTTGATTACCCAGAGAAACCCGCATGCGGTGCTTCCGTTGCTGTGGGAGTTTCCCGGCGGGCGTGTGGAGCCCGGCGAGTCAGATGAGCAAGCTCTGATCCGTGAGCTTCACGAAGGAATGGGGATTACCGTCGAGGTGGGTGCTCGCGCCTTGTCCGTTTCTCATGAATATGAACGCTATACGTTGGATCTGATGGTGTATCGTGCGAGAATTGTCGATGGGGAACCTCAATGTTTGAAGGTCAATGCCATCGAGTGGGTCAAGCCCGACGAGTTTTCCAACTACAAGTTTCCAGGCGCCGATCAGGCCACCGTGGATCAGTTGTTGGGAGAAGATATTTGCTCCTGATTTTTCTTTGGGCATGTTCGGGCTCGGAGGCACCTCCGAATCAAAACCCTAGCAATTTGTCCGATGTTGCTCATGGACCCCAGACAAACCAGGGCGCTACTAAGGGCCCCCATAAGGGCCCCCCAAAGGGTCCCCCAAAGGGTCCCCCAAAGGGCCTTCCTAAAGGCATGAGCTTAAAAGAGGATTTGAGTAGTTCGTGGAGATCGGACTTGGATGTTGCACTCCAAGGTTCTGAAACGCGTGCCCCCACCCCTTGCCCAGAGGGTGCACTTTGGGTTCCTGAAGGGCCTTTTTTGATGGGTTCAGCCTCGGATCACGCGGGTCGAGATGAATCCCCTGTCCATGTGGTAGAGGTTTCGGGTTTTTGTTTGGATGAACTTGAGCGTATGGATGGCAAGTCTGGGCTGCCGTTGGAAGGTTTGACTTGGGATGAGGCAACGGCACTTTGTCAGGAGCAGGGTGGACGTTTACCGACCGAGGCGGAGTGGGAGAAGGCTGCTCGTGGTGGTTGTGAGTTGGGCCTTGATCCTCTGCGCTGTGAACCTGCTGATTTGCGGCCTTACCCATGGGGCGACAAGGCTCCTGACTGCACCTTGGCCAATCACCAAGCTACCCGAGAAGGGCGTCCTCGACTGTGTGAGGGAAAAGCGCTCGCGGGAAGCACTTTGTCCGCTGGGCCGTATGGTCATCGCGGGCTTGCCGGAAACCTTTGGGAATGGACCGCGGATGCCTATCATCCGAAGACCTATGGAGATGGGCAGCCGAGAGCCAACCCACTGGGCCCGCGAGAAGGCGCGGTGAAGGTCTTGCGGGGCGGTGGCTGGAATACTTTCTCAACCAATATGCGTGTTGCCAATCGTTTTACGTCGAATCTTGAGGGCTCAGCGACCGGTGTTCGTTGTGCATATGGCGATTTGAATGGGACGTATGATGCGGTGGAGGCCATGCAGTGGGTGACTTTGTCGGGCGTGGTGGAGAAGAGCGAGGGTGTGCTAAGTGGTCCTGCGCTGATGATTACCGCTTTTGATGCGGCCGATGCTGATCCAAAAACGGGTCGCGTGGCTCCAGGCCGCTCTCCGGTTGCTGAGCTTAAGTTGATTCCCAATAAAGCCTCCAAACAGAGCTTTTCCTTCGAGCTTCCCGCGGGTCGTTATTTGTTGATGGCGGCGCTAGATGGGGGCGTGACGCATACTCAAGATGAGCAGTTTACGGCATCATCGGGGATGGGGGGCTTCGGCCAAGTTGAAGGTGTTGTGGATGCGTCGTCGTCCAAGTCTGGATTGCAGATAAGGCTGCAGTCGGCCTTTCCACCGCCGGGTAGTGGTCCACCGGGGGGGGCACATTGAGATTACGCCGCAAGGTGGGGTGGAGTCTGTTTGTTTCTTTCGGGCTTCTTCTTCTTTTCGAGGGTGT
>Ga0163179_10001109_pt1 | contig 19216 bp, 20 predicted proteins | sample AtlANTMetagenome_FD_109643 | JGI IMG/M metagenome (GOLD analysis project Ga0163179, IMG submission 109643) | Marine eukaryotic phytoplankton communities from the Atlantic Ocean - Atlantic ANT 2 Metagenome | ecosystem: Environmental > Aquatic > Marine > Oceanic | place: North Atlantic Ocean... | reverse complement strand
GAGGAGTGACTTGGACATTACGTCCACCGCGGTGAAGAAGCCGAAGGTGAAGTCGATGCCGCCGTAGTCATTGTCGATCGTCTTGGGCACGTGGACGATGCGGACTCTACCGGCGCTTTCGGGGAGGTAGCCTTGGTATCTGTGCAGCGTATTTGCTGTCATCAGCGTGCCATCTCCACCAATAGAGATGAGCGCGTCGACCTTCATATCTACGAGCGCGCGAAAGACGCGATCGATGCGGTTGGTTTTCTCGGGATCTGCGAAATCGGCCTCGGAGGTGATCTCTCGACCAGGGTTTGCACGCGCCGTTCCGAGCATGATGCCTCGGCTGTTTCGCATGCCTCGGAGATCCTTACGTTCAAACAAAAGGTAGTCTTCGCCTTCTTGGAGCGGGCGTTCGGCCGCATCGTAGTCTTGAAGGGCGCTGTAGCCGTTCAGGAAGCCGACCACTGACGTGCCGGCTCGAAGAAAGGCGGAGGCTGCGGCGGAGATCACGGCGTTGGCGGCCGGAGCGGGCCCGCCAGAGAAGACGATCGCGACGCGGTTGAGCATTGAAGCTGTCCTTTAGCTGGCCTGTTTGGAGCGGCCGCTGCGCATCTATGCGCGAAACCGGTGCCATGCACCCTCAATCTTCTGGTTTGAGGGGGGCCTGTGTATCTCGATGCTGGTGCGATTTCGCCCTTACAAAACTAGAAGAGGCCCTCTTCGTGATTTTTTCGACCCTCGTGCAGCGGTTTTGATGTCCAGTCGACTTCTTAGTGTCTTTGGTATGTTGCTTTTACTCGGTATCGGATGTGCGCCGTCGGGTTCGGGCAAGGCCATTACACGGCTATCTGTTTTCACGGTCGCTCTCAGTGTTGACCCATGGGAAGGGGTGGACCTACTTCCCGGCACAACACCGACCGAGGAGGAGGCCTACGCGGTCCTGTCTGGCCAACTCGACGCGATTCTCAATGACACAAAAGATTGAAATTGTGCCATCACGACGGGTAGCCCAAGGCGGCCACTATGGTCCGAACCAGACTGGAGATCTGTGTCTTTCTGGCGGCTTGTCGTTCGCTGTCCGTCTGTTCCGGTGCTTCACCGCCGAACCAAGTTGCTTGACCAGATGCGTCCCAATCAGACAGGGATCGAACCGTTGGGCGACCGGCTTTGGTGGAGTAGTACCAGATCACCAGCTCGGAGCATTGCGAGCCAGCGCGCGAATGCCCAAGGAATTTGGGTACGACAATACGCATCATGGGGACAGCCTAAAGCCTCAGACTTGATCGGAGAACCGCTTCCTGTGGTGGTTGAAGACCGAGCAGCCGACGACCACGGTGAGTGAGGCGCAAACGCAGACGACCATCATGCTGTTTAAGTGTGGGAGGCGATGGTTCAGGATCAGTTCCTGATACACGCCGACGATGTGCGCCATCGGGTTGAGCTGGAGAATCAGCTCAAGCCGTTTGGGGTAAACGGACGGTGGGTAAAAGATCGGCGTGATGAACATCCACAGTAGGAGTGTCGGCGAGATCCAGTGCACGGTGTCTCGGAAGTAGACGCTTACTGTGGCGAGGACGTAGGCTAGCCCCAACGTGAAAAAGGCTTGGATCAGCACGAAGACAGGAGCCAGTAAGAAGTGCGCAGAGAGGCCCTCGCCAAAGATGATCGCGCCGAAAGCGAGGATCGCGAGTCTGATCCCTTGATTGAATACGGCGCTCAATACGACCTGTGCGGGCAATACCGAGATCGGGAAGCGCACCTTTTTGATGAGGTGTCCCTGATCTGTGATGGCGCGCGTGGCTGCTGTGAGCCCGTCCGCGAACGCCATCCACGTGACCATGCCGCAAAATAAGAACAGCGCGTACTGTGTCGTGCCACCGGCAGGGTGGTAACGGACGCCGATCAGCACATTGAACACGAAGGTGTAGGTGACGAGCTCCAAAATGGGGTTCATCACGCTCCACATAAACCCGAGCGCGCTGCCTACGTATTTCCGCTTCAGTTCCGTTTGAACAAAGGCGCCGAGGAGCTCCCGGTGCTGCCACAACTCGCGCAGGGTCACCCACACGCCGGGTTGTGCGGAGTCTTCAGGGTTTGGAGGGCTGGACGTTGTGTTGGATTGCATGCTGGGTCGTGAACTAGTCTACATTTGTCGGCGCTTCGGGATCGCTTTGGCGTCCGAAGGCCATGTGCAGCCCGATCGCGGCGAGTGTGGCGTTGCTCTTCATGAGCCCGTTTCCGATATTCTCGCCGTTTACGATACCCGCTTCATCTAACGCTGTGAGATCTATGCCGAGCAACGCCATCTCAAGCGCGCTGTCGTTGATCTTTTGATCTTGTATGAAGATCTTCATGAAGCCAATGTCCAGGTCGAAGCGCTCGCTCATCGTGTAGGTCAGCCCGGCGCCTGTCCCGAATTTAGGTCCGTCAACGACGGAGACATTCAACGTGCTGGTCGGGATTGCAGACGTCGCCCAGAACCCTCCGCCTCGTACCGACAGGTTTTCGTGGAGGTCATAGGTCGCGCCAAGGCGGACGGATACCGCGTCTTGAAAGCCCAATGGCAAGACGACGTCCTCTGTCACGATGATTTCTTCGGTGGATGTGGTGAGCTTTAGATCGAGATCGGTGATCAAGGTCTCTTGAGTGACAGACCATCCCTCGTAGACGCTGGCGATCTCAATCTCCAAAGCATCAGAGGGGCGGAAAGCGAATCCCAGTCTGGCGATAAGCGGCATCTTGATGACGACGGTGACGTCTTCATCGGTCACGGTTTGTTCTTCGACAAATTCTGCGAGCGGGTTTCCGTCCGCAAAGCTCGCGTCCAGCGTGCCGGTGGTGTTGTAGGTTCGCCCCGCCGAAACAGAGGCGCCCAGTGCCCAGTTCGACCCGGGCTCAAACAGAACTCCCGCATTCCAGGCCCACGTGTTGTAGTTACTGGTGTCGACATTTACGTCGATATCGCTCACGTCGCCTGTGGGCTTGCCGTTCAGGAGGAAGCCCGATCCAAGCGCGAGGTCCTGCTCTATTTCTTGGAACGTCCAGGTGATCCCACCCCCAATAGAGAGCCCTGGGATGGGCGAATAGGCCACACTCGGGCCCCCTGAACCTTGCAGTAGTCTCGCGTCTTTCAGCGTGTAGCGCTGCGGGCCTGCAGGGTCATACTCGTAGTCTGGGCCGTACGGGGAGTACCAGCCCAACGCCACCGTTGTTTTGTCGTTCACCGGTTGGGTGATGACAAAAGACGGGATGGGCATCGGCGTACCAAGGTTCTCTACTTCTGCGTAGGTCGCCGTTGATGTGTCGGCCCGATCAAATGCGATGTACTGTTGAACAGACGCCACGTTCGCCGTGAAGGTGGTGCCCTCCAGGCGGTTGAGCGCGCCGGGGTTGTAGTAGAACGCTTGACCGTTGTCGACGCCCGCGACGAATGCTCCGCCTCGAGACATGCCCCGCGGTCCAATATCTCCCAAAAAGTACCCGGCGCCGTAGGCCGGATACGCGCCTAGAACAGCGGCAGCCGTAAACAGTTGAACCGCTCGTTCGTAATGGCGCAGCATCCGATCCCCCTATGGCGGCGACTAGGTTCCGCTTCGTTGATTGACCGACGACATGTAGTCGTAGGCGTCATCGTCAGCGAATCCTGTACGCGTTCCGGTGACGTCACTGTCGGAGCTACAGCTGCTTGAGACAGAGAGCTCACATGGGTCTGCAGTACACTCGTAGGAGTCACGCGTGTTTTGCAGTTGTCGTGCGGTGAACGGCGTCTGTTCGCCAGTCTTTTTGTCGAAATCGAAACCGTCGTGCACCAAGTGCATTTCTGAAGGGATCTGGCCGACAGCCTCCACTACAGGAGCGGTCTGCTCACCCCAGCGATCCGACTCGGTGTAGTCGGCCACAGAGGACGATGCGCTTGTGATACTTCCGGTGGCGTTTCCACCTTTCAGCGTCAGTGACAGCGTGTAGGTAGAAGCGCTGTTGCTATCTTCCGTGTACACGTAGCCGAGCTCGTGGGTCATGTCGTTGGTGGTGTCTTCCGAACCTTCCCATTCGAAGACCCAAACACCGGCTTCTTTTGTGCCGGGGTACGCGTCTGAACCAGAGATGAGCACGGCTTCTTTACCGCCTGATTGGACGATTTGTACGAAGTTCAACCCGTCAGACTGTGTGCTGTCCGTTTCGGTGGTCCAAGGGCTAAAATCGTCTTCTTCTTCTTCCAGCGTGTAGCCGTTTGAGAAGTTGTGGGTGAGCGTTTCTTCGCATTCGCTTTCACCGACGTCTGTTGCTGGGATGTATAGCATCCAGATTCCGTCGATCCCGCCGCCGCATGCGCCGAGCAGTGACAGTGCTGGGAGCAGCATGAGAGTAGAACGTAGAGATTGCATCGGCGGGCCTCCATGATCCGATGTTGGGGTCTCAGTGCGACTGGCGGAGGCTGTCCGGCGATCGCATAGAGTCCATTACGACGTAACGCTCCTGCATCCGGCTGGCTCCTGCAGCGCTATAGGCGATAAGATATCGACGATTGTATGGACGGCTTTTGTCCACAGCGAGGTGCTTTGTCATGATCCGGCGTCTGGATCACATCGCGATAGCGGTCCCTGACTTTGAGGCGGCGATACGTCGGTTTGCCGAAGACTTTGGGATCACGCTCGAGGGGACCGAGGATGTGGAGTCTGCGTTGACAAAGACGGCTTTCTTGCCGATTGACGGGACCCGACTCGAGCTTATCCACCCTTTGGATGGGCAAGGCGCTGTCGCCAAGTATTTAGAGCGACGTGGGGGCGGCTTGCATCACCTCTGCTTTGAGACAGACGACTTGGCTGGCGACATTGAGCTTCTCACTTCCAAGGGCTACAGGTTTATTGAACCGTTCCCAAGACCTGGCGCGCACAATAGCCAAGTCGCCTTTATTCACCCCAAGACCACAGATGGTGTATTGATCGAGCTGGTAGAACACTCGGAGGGGCACGGCGGATGATTGCGCTTGTATTCACATCTCTTTTTGGTACGGCGGTTGCGTCGTCCGCTTGTGATGCGGGCTTCGAGGGCATCGCACCGAGCAACGTCAACGCCTTCGTTGACTCCGAGGTGTCGTTTCGCGTGGAGGGTGATGCGTCTTGTACCAACACGCTGGCTTGTGTCTGGGAGACTGAAGACGACGCGACGTTGTCGAGCACTAACGGCCGGTCGACGGTCTGGATCGCTCCGGACACGTTGTATCGCTGCATCACCGATTACTACGGACTTTATGTCAGCTGCATCGATGACCAAAACGATGTGTACTACGACTTCATCGAGATCGAGCTCGACTGCACGGAGGCGCAGCTCGAAGCGGCCAAGTCAGATTATTCGCTTGGTGGCGGCAGCTGCGGTCAGGGGGTCGCCACCACGGCTTGGTTGCTCCCACTGCTCCTACCATTTGGTTGGCTGCGTCGCCGGCTTGATGCCGACACGCGCGACACGCCTTAGCGCTGCCTGTGTCGCGAGTACCCGTCTCTGCAAGTGGAGAGCAGACGTCGCTCTGGGAGCGTAAACGTCGCGCAGGCCAGCGACTAATTTGTGGTTTTGAGGGGACGTCGCCTTCGGATCCGCTGAAAGACGCGCTGCGTCTGTTTGCACCAGCGGGTTTCATTTTGTTCTCTCGCAACGTCGAGGAGGCAGAGCAGGTTCTTGAACTGAACCGTGAACTGGCCAGTTTGGTCCCGGCAGAGCTGCCGGCCTTGTTGTCGGTCGACCAAGAAGGTGGGCGCGTTCAGCGCGTGAAGTCTCCTGCAACGGAGTGGCCACCGATGCGTTGGCTTGGTCGCGCACGCGACCTGCAGTTGACTCGAGATGTGGCTGCCGCGCTCGGGCGTGAGGTGCGCGCGCTGGGGTTCAACCTGAACTTTGCCCCGGTGGCTGACGTCGATTCGAACGCAGACAATCCGGTGATCGGGGATCGGTCTTTTGGACGGTCTGCGGAAGAGGTGGGCTTACAGGTCGCAAGCTTTATCCAGGGTATGCAGTCCGAGGGGGTGATCGCCTGCGCTAAGCATTTCCCCGGCCACGGAGACACGAATACAGACTCGCACTTGACTCTTCCCGTGGTTGAGAAGGAGCTGCCAGATCTCGAAGGCGTGGAACTGCCCCCGTTTAACGCTGCCGTACAGGCCGGTGTCGGCTCGATCATGACAGCCCATGTCGTGTTTCCAGCCTTGGATGAAGACAGGCCTGCGACGCTCTCCGAAAAAGTCTTACGCCCTCTATTGCGCCAACGCTTAGGTTTTGAAGGGATCGTCTTTAGTGACGATATGGAGATGAAGGCGGTGCATGGGCGCTATGGCTTGACCCAGCAGCTCGATTGGGGGGTCCGCGCCGGGGTAGATATTTTTCTTTGCTGTAAAGAGACTGAACTACAGGTCGAAGCCTTCGAGACCTTGGTGCGCCTTCAGGAGGAGGACCCGGTTTTTGAGCGGTTGCTCGAGGACAGTGACAAGCGGTTGCTGCAGTTGCGTGAGCGCTTCTTCCTGGGTGGAAGGAAGGCGCCAGGCTTGGATGTGTTGGGTACCATGGCGCACCGTATCTTGGCTGAGCGCGTCCGTGCGATAGAATCTAGAGGTTGAATGCTTAAGTGGTCTTTGTGACCCGGAGGAATCGGTTGATGAAGCTCTCGTTTCGTATCTTGTTGGTTGCGCTTTTCGCGTTTGGTGTGTCCGCATGTGCGCCACCCAAGGCGCCACCACCCCCGCCGGTAAAGGCTGATCCCAAGCCTCCACCCCCGAAGAAACAGGCCAAGCAAGCCACCCCCGCGATGACTCTTTCAATAGGAAAGATCGTGGTCCAGCGGCACGATTCTCCCGGTCCGGATGAGCACCCGATCGTCCGGGCGACCCTGAAGGTGCACAACCACAAGAACGCACCACTTCAGCTCAAGCGCGTGGAGTATTCCACGTTCATCGGGGGCCAAGACTTTGGGGTCAAGGAAAAGGCGTGGAAGCCACCGCGTTCGCTCGCACCGAATTCAGACAGCAAGGTTGTGCTTGAACGCCGGATCAAATTCAAGGACAACGTCCCGATGCGTGCCGATCGCGGCCGTATTGAAGCCACTGTTTATTACATCGGTCCAGGTGGAAATCCCCGTACGCAAACGGTGACTCTGCCTGCGCCGGTAGAGGTCCGTGGTCGCTAAGTTGCTTGCTGGTCTTTTTGCTGCATTAAGCCTAGCCGGGAGCGTGTTTTTCGCTCCCGCCCAGGCGGCTGAGTGTGAGGCGGTTGAGCCCTTGCCGCAGGCCGTTCAGGTGGCCTGGATATCCCCCGTCCGCAAGCGAGTAGGTCTGCGTGGGTATATTGAGGTCGTTCGTGTCTCTGACATTCGCGAGTTCGCGAGTCGCACCAATCGTGACCCAGTGCGGTTGCTTCAGGGCATGGGGCTCGTAGGGCCAAAGGGCCATCGAGGGCTCATTCCTCGCGCGAGAAACTACAAGGTCACCTTTTTCGATATCGACAGCGCTTGGCTTTGTAGATCTATCGTCGGCCAAGGACCTACGGCGGCGGTTTCAGGCCTCGCGGTATGTCCCAAAAGTCAGCTCAGAGGTGGGCGTTATTACACGGGCTGTGGATATAGCCGAGACTCCAAGACCAACGCGCGCGGGCTCGATGTATTCCGGATCCGATGGCGAGATGCGGTACGACGAGGCTTTTGTGTGATGCCGCTAGAGCGGTTTTTGGAAGGCGCTTAGAGCAGCGACCGAGGGTCGACATCTATGCTGATGCGTACGCCCTTCTTTTTGGCTTTCTTGATGAGTGGTCGCGCTGTGTCTTGAACCCATTCTCGGAAGGCGGTGAAGCGTCGGCCACGTAGCAGCACCTGAAAGCGATACCGTCCTACTAATTTACCCATCGGCGCGGGTGCTGGACCTAAGATATCCAAGACACCGTCTTCCGGGCTTGCCTCTCGCAGCGCGCGAGTGAGTTCGAGCGAGGTACGCGCGGTGGCTTCACGGTTTACGCCGTCGAGTCGAATCATCACCAGCCTGGTGAACGGCGGATAGGCCAATATGCGTCTTTGACGTGTTTCTTCGGTATGAAATGCGTCATAGTCGCCGAGACATCGAAATACATAGTGGGCTGGGTGGTGGGTCTGGAGGAAGACGCGCGCGGACTGTTCTCCTCGCCCTGCGCGTCCCGCGAGTTGCGTGGCGAGTCCGAAGGCCCGCTCTCCTGAGCGAAAGTCTGGCAGGGTGAGTAGGTGGTCTATGCCCAGGATGGCGGCGACCCGTACGTTTGGGAAGTCGTGGCCTTTCGCGACCATCTGCGTGCCCACAAGGATTCGGGTTTTTCCGCTCCGAAAGGCCTCTAAGATCTCGTGGTGGGCGCCGCGCTTTGTCGTCACATCTGCGTCCATTCTGGCCACGGTGTGTCCTGGAAATTCTTGCTTCAAGATCTCTTCGATCTGTTCGCTCCCCATCCCAAGGATCTCTAAGGTGCCTGTACAGGCAGGACATTTGCGCACCGCCGGTCGGTGGAGCCCGCAGTAATGACACGAAAGACGACCTACCTCTCGGTGCAGCACAAGTGAAATCCCACAGCTTGGACAGCTGTAGCGCCCACCGCAGTCGGGACATTGCACGACGGTGGCGTAGCCTCGTCGGTTGTACAGCACGATGGCTTGTCCCCCGTCGTCCAAGGCGCTGTGCATGGCTTGGCGTAGGGGTTTGGACAGCACTGGCACCTGACCATTGGCGTCTCGTGGATGGATGTTCATGTCCACGACCTCGACCGTCGGCGGGGTACGAGGTGTCGCGCGTTCAGGCATGGATAGCAGCGTATAGCGCCCGTCTTTTGCGTTTTGGTAGCTCTCCACTGATGGGGTCGCAGATCCAAGGATCACTGGGCAACGGGCTAGGCGACCGCGGACGACAGCCATATCTCGGGCGTTGTAGCGAACACTTGTGTCTTGTTTGTACGACCCGTCGTGCTCTTCATCGACCACGATAAGCCCTAAACTGTCAAAGGGCGCAAAAAGCGCGGAGCGCGCGCCGACGGCGATCGTTGCGTCTCCCGAACGGATGCGGCGCCATTCTCGGAGGCGTTCGCGGTTGGAGAGGCCGGAGTGCAATACTGCGATGCGGTCTCCGAACCTCGCACGAAATCGGCCGACCAATTGTGGTGTGAGCCCGATCTCCGGCACCAAGATCAGCACCTGCTTCTCGTCGTTCAAGGTGCGCGTTGCGGCTTGTAGGTAGACTTCCGTCTTCCCAGACCCTGTGACGCCGTGAAGCAAAAACACGCCTTCGTCAGAAGCGTTGAGGGTTTTCAGGGCATGCGCCTGCCCTGGTGTCGGTGGGGGCGGCGATTTCGCAGCGCCTTCGAGTACTCCGGTTTGAATGGGATCGCGGCGTTCGTGGGATTCGATACGAAGGATGCCCATTCCAGCTAACTTTCGCGCCGCTTCTCGGGCGGTTCCACCTTCTTTGGCTTGCAGTTGTTTGAGTGGCAGTGCGCCGCCGGCTTCGTGGAGTGTGGACACGACGCTTCGCATTCTGGAGCCGGCCCTTGGGGCGTGGGTGATGAGCTCTTCGGGATCGATCAGCAGCACGGCGACATCAAAGCGATCTTTCGCTTCCTTCACTTCGACCGTCTGGATCTCCGCCAAGCTTGCGCGCTGCAGCGCATCGATTGCGCGGTTGACCTCATCGCTGGTGAGTTCATCGACTAAGGTTCGTGCTAATCCCCCAGGTGTTCGCCCGACACGTCGAATGATCTCGCGCAGCACCGTCGCTTTGGGCTCTTCTACACGGTGTTCGGCGAGCGCTTCCGCAGCGTCGGCGGTGGGGATTACAACGCGTCGACTCTTTGCGCGGCTGGCGCTCGGCAATGCCGTTGAGAGCGCGTCTCCCAAGCTCGATGCGTAATATTTTGAGAGCCATTTGAGAAAGTCGACTTGTCGTGGATCGACCACGGGCAGCGGATCTACCAGTCGAATGATGTCTTTGACTTTATCCGGGTCGAACTCTGGTGCTTCACAGAGTTCTAAGATCCAGCCGGTGAGCTTTCGCCCCGAGAAGGGGACTAGGACGGCTTGCCCGAGTTCTATGCGTGTCTCGAGCGCGGTCGGGATGCGGTAAGTGAATAGGCGGTCAACAGGCGAAGGAACCGCTATTCGGGCGTAGCGACTCATTCCTGGGGCAACTCCGCGATGATCTGTCGAAGTCCTGGTGCGAGATCGGGGCGTTGCAGCGCGAAATGGAGCGTGGCGCGGATAAGACCGAGTGGGTTTCCTGTGTCGTGGCGCACGCCTTCAGTAACCCAGCCCCAAGCACGTCCTTGATCAGCCAGTACGGCGAGGGCGTCGGTGAGCTGGATCTCTCCACCTCGGCCTTTGGGGGTCTGCTCGAGAATGTCGAAGATGTCGTAAGGCAGCACGTATCTACCGACGATCGCTTGGTTCGAAGGGGCCTCGGCCGGAGGAGGTTTTTCGACCATTCCGGAGATGCGCATTGTTCTCCCGTTCATGTCGCCGCTGCAGATGCCGTAGCGGTCTGTCTTTTCCCGGGGGACTTCCATCAGCGAGATGGTACAAGGCGCTTTTGAACCGGTGTGCACCTGATCGTAAAGTGCAGCCAATTGACCGATCGCCGGCGTTTCAGACACCAAGATGTCGTCACCCAGCAGTACCGCGAAAGACTCGCCGGCGTTCATACAGGGCCGTGCGGTTAGGACAGCATGCCCGAGCCCAAGCGCTTCGTGCTGATAAACGGACACGACTTTGGCGAGGCGTGCTGCTCGCTTGACCTCTTTGAGCAGGTCTTGTTTGTCGACGGATTCGAGGTGCGCTTCGAGTTCTGTGTCGGTGCTGAAATAGTCTTCAATCGCCTCTTTACCAGGCGCGGTGACTAAGACGATATCGCCCATTCCCGCTTCGACCGCTTCGGCGACGATGTAGTCCAAGCAGGGACGGTCGACGACCGGTAGCAATTCCTTCGGAACGCTTTTTGTGACGGGAAGAAACCGAGTACCACGACCTGCGACAGGTAGAACTGCTCGGGTAATGGGCATTTTTTCTCCACGAAGTGGGTTGCCATCCCCGAGGCGCGGAGATGTAAACCCTAGAAGGAACGAGAGCGTCGTTCGAGTTGTTCAGCTTCGGTCTTGCAGTCTATGCAGTGGGTTGCAACCGGACGAGCGATTAGGCGGTTTTCGCTGATGTCGCCACCGCACGCACTACATATGCCGTATTCGCCTTCATCCATGGCGCGAAGCGCTTTTTGGATCTTGTGGATCAGCGTACGTTCGCGATCGCGGATACGAAGTAAGAAGTCGCGATTCGACTCCATGGAGGCTAAGTCGATGTCATCCGCCAAGTTCTCTTTTTCATCGGTCAAACTCCCGATGGTCGCGCCCGCTTCCGCGAGCAGGGATTCAAGGCGGTCGTTGAGTAAACGACGAAAGGAATCGAGTCTTTCCTGGTCCATGGCTATGTCCTCAAGATCTGATCGTAACGGAATTCGGAAACAAAACGAAGTACTGCGTTTTTTAATGCAATGCAAGCGGTTTACTTTCGGCTGGATTGCGTTGATTGTTATGGTTCTTATACCGGTATCGACTAGTTGGGCTCAGACGGGGAATTTGAGTGATCCGATCCTGGGGCCTTCGGCCGGATCGCGCGCGTTAGCCGGTGCTGGCTTCGCTGATCCGGGGGAAATCGGAAATGTGGCGGGCTCTACGGCAATTCTTGCTTTAGAGTCGCGCTATGACACTGGCGCTCAGGCCACCTTGTTCGCAGGGGGTGGCTTTGGCTACACGCTGTCTGCGGTAGATTCCGAGACAGCGCTTTATACAATGGGCGCGATGTACCGGTCTTCGCGTTCCGAGCTCGTCCTCGACACGTCGGATTCGACCGGCTGGGACCAGGTTGGAGACGAGACCGTCAATATGGCGGACACCCGCGTGATCAGTTCGGGTTTTTCGATTGGCTTCGCCGAAGACCGCGCGGCCGTTGGGTTGTCTGTGCTGCAGTGGAAACGTACGGCGACCGTCTCGGGCAGTGGCAGTGGTTGGCGTTTTACTGGGGGGCTCTCTGCTGCCTTACACGAGCGCGTACTCGTTGGCGTGGACGCGAGCGTTCCCGCATTTGATGACGGTGCGCGAGGTCTTGAAGGCGAAGCCCTCATTGAGGCAGGCCTTCGGTATCAGCCCTTCGAACTCGCGAAGTTATTTGTGGCGTCGCTGACCCCTATTTCGGGCGTAACCACCGCAATGGCGGGCGCTGAAGTCGGCCCTGATGAGCGGCTCGCGTTGCGCTTAGGCGCGTGTCGCGATGTCACACTGGACACTGCTACGACCAGCTTTGGTCTCGGTCTGCATTCGGCCGGCGAGTTGGTCGGATTCGATGTCAGCACATCAGTGCTTCCAGAGGGAGACGCGTGGGCTTGGACCTGGTCGGCAGCAGCGCGTCTGCGGTTTTAGCGCGCGCTACTTGGCGGTCGCGCAGCTTGATGCGTCGGGAACGATAGGTACCTGATCATACCTGGCCCATTGTCGCGCCTCTTCCCAGGGGATCGTTTCACGGTTCGTCGGTTTCACCTGTAGCCAGGCGGTTTCTGCGAAGCCCTGTAGTGTCCTGAACATTGAGGAGGTGTCGATCCAGCAGGCTCGCATACAGCCTTCGCAGCCTCCCGCCTCTTGGAGTCGGATGCGCTCGTAAACTTCTGATCGGAAGTACGTTTCGAAGTCTGGGTCGAGGAAGTGCTTGTGTTGGTGAAGCGTGCGGTGGCAGATAGTGAACTGCCCGTTCGGCGCGACGGAGAAGTACAGCGCTCCCGCGTCGCAGCCTTCAGCCGGAAACTGCCCGGTCTTTAGGTAGTGTCGGCTTGCTTCGAGGTAAGGCGTAGAGTTTAGGATCGGGAAGCCTTTGCGCTTAAGTTCGATGACTTGGTCGTAGGCTTTGTCGATCCGCGCGCCGACAGAAGCGTTCGCGTCTACGTCTATCTGTAGTTCGGGTCGGTAGCGGATGAAGCGTGCTTCCCAGTTGCGCACACCGTCTTTGGCGTCGGAGAGCAGCTCGACCGGCAGGTAGCTGATTCCGAATCCGATCTCGCGCGCGAAGTGCGCCATATCGGAGAGCTCTTCGAGGTTTAGGTGGCTGACCACACAGTTGATCATGGGGAAGCCGTCTGTGCCTTGGAGCAGCTTTCCAATCAGCGTCATATTTTTTACGGCGCCGTCCCAAGAACCTTCTTTCTCGCAGATGTAGTCAAAGCGTGCGGGGTAAAGCGAATCCAATGAGACCGAGAAGTTTTTACAGCCGTTTTCGATGGTCTTTCGAATGCGCTCTTCAGGGACATCTACTGCGTTTGTGAGCACCCTTAGGTTGAGTCCTTCGTCCACGAATGCTTTGACGATCTCTTCGAGATCCTTGCGCATGAAGGGCTCGCCACCACCGATCGAGACTTGCACAACACCAAGGCGTCGCATCCTACGTGCGACTTCCTGCATTTCCGCGAGGGACAACTCTTCCTTCTCGTTGCCGTAGCGCCAGATACCACACATCTTGCATGTCAGATCGCAGCGGTGTGTGATGCCAAAATGGGCATATACCGGCACGCTCCGCGTCAACGCGGCTTTCGCGATCCTAGAGATATGCTGAAGTTTCATCAAGAATTACCCACTTCGAGACACGCTGCTCGAATGGATTCTACCATGTGATTGAGGTCTTTCTGCTTCAAATTGGGATGTACCGGGATGTGAAGCAGCTTCTCGAACGCTTCAGAAGCGTTTGGGCAGTCGTTACGGACCTCCGGAAACAGCGGGTGGTCCGCACAATTACCCATGTAGCCAATCGTTGTATCTACACCGCGCGCCCGTAAGGCCGCAGCGAGAGCCTCACGATCTTCGTGGTGGACGACAAAGCTCATGTAGATGGGTTCCGCGCCTTCTGGATACTCCGGCACCATCAGACCCGGGACGTTTCCGAGCTGGTCGTCAAGGAAGCGGCCATTACGAATCCGCGCGCCATTCAATCCTTCAAGCCGCTCAAGTTGTTTCAGACCCACGGCGGCCTGCACCGCGCGGGGCCGCGCGTTGCGGTAGTAGGCGGGCACGCTGTCATAGCGCTTCTCGGCCTCACCAAAACGCTCGTGAATCGGATCCTTGCCCATGCGATTGCCCAATACCACCGCCGGATGCACGGTAAATGGGTAAACCCACGGGTGAGTTGCCACCATCATCGCCGTTCCGGTGAGTGTTTCTTTCATGGCGTTCTTCAGTGGGGCAGGCGTACACGCATCCATCTGTTCACGGAGGTAGCGTGCAAGGTCAGCGTCGCTCGTCGCCACCATCGCGCCCGACAAGGTGGTCATATTTTTTGTGAGACCGAAGGTGAAGTATGCGGCGTCTCCCAGTCCCCCGACTCGTTTACCTTTGTAGCGCGCGCCGGTGGCTTGGGCGGTGTCCTCGATCACTTTGATGCCGTGCTTTTGTGCGATCGCGTTGATCGCGTCCATGTCACAAGGGGTCCCGAAGAGGTGTGTCGGGACGACAGCCTTTGTTTTGTCGGTGATACGCGCTTCGAAGCTTTCGGGGTCGAGCACGTGGGTGTTAAGTCCAATGTCCGCAAAGACGGGACGAACGCCCATCGCCAGCGCCATCGCTGGAATTGCCCAGTACGTCAGGGCGGGCATGATGACTTCGTCGTCTGGCTTTAAGCCCAGTCCGGCGAGAAGTAACGAAAAACCGAACCGCGCCGATGGCACCATCACCGCGTGATCGAAGCCGATGTAGTGGGCGAATTCGTGTTCAAACCGTTCGATAGTGGGAACGTCTTCGTTTGATTTCGCGAGTGTGCGCGCGACCACGAAGAGTTCCGCGGGAGAAAAGGAAGGGCTGAAGCGCGGGATTTTTCCGAGAGCCAAGAGTGCCTCCAGCGCTAAATTAGCGGTGCTAAGCAGATGTGTCTCAGTAATTCGTGGCGCCTCGTCCACCCAATCCTTTCATAAGGGGTTGACGTTTGGCGTTTTTGTGCGCAGATACGGCGTTGTAAGAGACCTGACGCCACGCGCTTTAAGACGGGTCTTAGAGGTGACTATGTCGTTGCTCCAAATTCTCACTGCGCCTGACCCCCGGCTGAACCAGGTGTGTCGCGACGTGCGTGAAGATGAATTTGGTCCCGAACTAGAAGCTTTTGTTCAGGATATGGCGGAGACGATGTACCACGCGCCAGGTGTGGGGTTGGCGGCACCACAAGTAGGCGACCTAAGACGGTTCTTGGTCGCAGATCCCGGCGGTGAAGATGAAGAGGGCAACCCGGAACGCGGCACGACTTTCTTTGTTTTGATCAACCCAGTCATCGTCGAAGCCAGCGAAGAGTTGATGGTCTGGGAAGAAGGGTGTCTCTCTTTGCCGGAATTTTGGCAAGAGGTCGATCGACCGCGTCGCATTCGGGTTGCTTTTCGGGATGTGCACGGCAATTCGCACGAGCGAGTTTTCGAGGATTTTCCAGGGATCGTTGTACAGCACGAAATGGACCACCTCAATGGGATCACGCTCGTGGACAAAGGCTCACGTTTTAAGAAGTCGCGCTACCTCAAGGCGCGAAAGAAACTTCGCGCGCAACTGGAAGCTGGCGCTTAGCGCCTCTGTGTAGGGTTTTAGGATGCGTGTCGCCTTTATGGGGACGCCGCAATTTGCGGTTCCTACTTTGCAGGCCCTTCTCGATAGCGACCACGAGGTGGCGTTGGTGGTCGCCCAGCCTGATCGACCTGCAGGGCGTGGGCAGAAGCTGGTTTCTCCGCCGACGATCACTTTGGCGCGTTCCCACGACCTGCCGATATGGCAGCCACGTGCGGTGAAGCGGGGGCCGTTTCCGGATGCTTGGTGCGCGTTGGAAATAGATGTCGCTGTTGTGATTGCTTACGGGCGCATCTTGCCACAGCGCTTGTTGGACGCCCCACGCCTTGGCTGTGTGAATGTGCATGCCTCTCTCCTCCCGGCTTATCGGGGCGCCGCGCCGATTCAGTGGGCTGTTTTGAACGGAGATCAGGAAACAGGCGTGACCACGATGCAGATGGAAGCGGGTTTAGACACGGGCCCTATGCTCTTGCAGCGCAAGCTTCCTATTGGCCGCGAAGACACCTCGGGCAGCATGCACGATAGCCTGTCGCTGCTCGGCGCAGAGCTCTTGATAGAGACGCTCGATCGCTTGGAAAGCCTGACCCCTACTCCGCAAAGGCACGAAGCTGCGACACACGCGCCGATGTTGGCCAAATCGGACGGTGTGGTCGATTGGTCGCGCAGCGCAAAGGCTTTGGGCTGTCATGTTCGAGGGATGAGTCCATGGCCGGGTGCGTTTACGACCTTTCGCGGAGAGCGTGTGAAGATCCACGCTGCGCGTTCGGTTTCAGGGGCTGTCACCATGGAAGGTACAGGCGTCGTACTCGGTGTCGATGAAGAATTATTGGTCTCGACGGGCGAAGGCGTGATCGAACTCATAGAATTACAGCGTGCAGGGAAGCGGAGACAGTCCGCGAAAGACTTCATCAGCGGCACGCGTGTGACGCAAGGAGAGTTGTTCGAATGACGCTCATTGCACCCTCGATTCTGTCGGCGGATTTTGGTCGTTTGGGAGCCGAGATCGGCGAGGTCGCTGATGGCGGCGCGGATTGGATTCACGTCGATGTCATGGACGGGCAATTTGTCCCGAACATCACCATTGGACCGCTCATCGTCGATGCATGCCGGAAGGTCACGGATCTGCCGTTGGATGTGCACTTGATGATCGTAGAGCCAGATAGGTATCTGAAAGATTTTCGTGATGCGGGTGCCGATGGGCTTACGGTGCATGCTGAAGCGTGCACACACCTCGACCGTACCGTGCAGTACATCCGTGAGCTCGGTGCGAAGGTGGGCGTCGCGCTCAACCCGCACACACCAGAGAGCGCATTGGACTATGTGCTGGAAGAGATTGATCTGGTGCTTTGTATGACGGTAAATCCGGGCTTCGGTGGTCAGAGTCTGATCGAGCGCGTGTTCCCGAAGATAGAGCGGATTCGCAACCGTGTGGAGCAGCTTGGACTCGATGTGCAGATCGAGGTCGATGGTGGCGTGAAGGCTCACAACGCGTACCAGTTCATCGATGCGGGTGCGGATGTGCTCGTGGCTGGTTCTGGTGTTTTTGGTTTTGAAGATAGAGCGGGCGCGATTGCGCAGATTCGTCGTGCGGCAAGGCCGGCATGACAAAGAGGAACGCTATGCGAATTTCGAAGGTTTACACGCGTACCGGCGATGCGGGTACCACGCGGCTGGTGGGTGGCCGAGAGGTCTCAAAAAATCACATCCGGTTGGAAGCTTACGGCACGGTCGATGAACTCAACGCTGTGTTGGGGATCGTCCGTACAGAAAACCGGCTTGCTGACAGCGACAAGAGCAAACAGGAACGTCTTGAGACGATGCTGCATCGCATCCAGAACGATCTGTTCAATGTGGGATCAGATCTCGCGACTCTGCCGGCTGACCGTTGGGAAGGCATGGTCACGGTCGGTGGGAGTGATGTAGAGCGTCTTGAGAACTGGATCGATGAGCTTAATGAAGACTTGGGGCCGCTAAAGGAGTTCATACTTCCTGGCGGCGGACGAGTGGGCGCATTCTTCCATCAAGCACGTACCGTCTGTCGGCGCGCTGAGCGTCGCATTGTCTCGCTCTTGGAGCAAGAACCGGATCTGGATATGGGCACGATGCGCTATTTGAATCGACTGTCCGACTGGCTATTCGTCGCCGGTCGCTGGGCGGCGAAAGCGCATGGTGAAGAAGAGCATTTGTGGGATCGGTCGCTTTAGAGGTAGTCTCTACAGAGTTTGACGCCTCTACGGCCACAGACTATCGACCGCTTTCGCTCTTTAGAATTTTCTTTGTTGATCAGGTGCCCCTCGTGTTGAGGGGTGAAACTGGGAAGCCGGTGTAATTCCGGCGCGGCCCCCGCCACTGTAACCGAGAAGGTCATTCGCATATGCCACCGAGAGGGAAGGCGCGAAAGGCTGAGTGACTCGGAAGTCAGGAGACCGGCCTGGTCAAATTCGTCACCGCTCTTCGGGTAGGAGGAGGCGGCCGAGTACTTTTAGTTGTACCGGAACTCCTCCGCCGCGAGCGCGGTGGAGATCCTTTGCTACCTCTATTCCTCATCTCCTTCGCGCTTGCTGATGCGCCCTCAACCACTTCTGAAGCAGAGGTGGTTGTCGAGTCGTCTTCTTCTTCCGCGCCAGATCCGTCGACCACCACGTCGAGTGTGACGGTGATTGCGGTCGACGACAGCTTACCGGCTTCGGCAGATCTCCCGGCGGTGATCGGGTCGGTCTCTGGTGCGCAAGTACAGCGGCTCGGAGGCTTAGGAGATTGGTCGGCGGTGGCGATTCGCGGATCGGCGTTTCGTCAGGTGCAGGTCTTTTTGGACGGTATTCCTCTGAATCCGGACGGAGGATCCACGGTCAATTTAAGCGAGTTGCCATTGAACGCTTTCGAGCGGGTAGAGGTCTACCGCGGCAACGCCCCGGCCTCTTTTGATGCGGCGCCCATGGGCGGAGTGGTCAATCTGGTGACGGCCGATGAGCCTTCGAACAGTCAGCACTTGGCGGCAGCCTACGGTTCGCTGGAGACCAGTCGACTCTTTGCCTCAAAGGGGCTCGAGGGGACCTTTGCTTCTCGCCCTGCCGACGCGCTCTTTTTCGCGGAGCGCTTTTCTACAGCGGGCGATTTCACCTATTTCGATGACAACGCCACCCCGTACAGCTTGTTCGATGATCAGTTGGTGAGTCGGGAAAACAATGACAAGACGCAAACCAACGTGCATGGACGCGTCAGGGTTGGGACGCCGTCGTTTCGGATCACCCTGCTCGATGCCTTTTTAGATCGCGAAACCGGTGTTCCGGGAACCGATGTTGCGCCGGCTTCTTCTGCGCGTTTCGGGATCCGGCGCAATCTTTCGGTGCTCGCCTTTGAACGCGCGACCGGCGTAGTGCTCGCTAACGGACGCCTATGGTGGGACGAACGGCGAGATACCTACGATGATCGCGCGGGTGAGCTTGGTACGGGTTCGCAGTGGACAGAGCACCGGCGTTCAAACTTCGGCTTACTTTCGCATTTCGCGTTCGGGGTGTCCGATGCGTTCATCCCCGCTTTGACGTTTGGCCTGCGTAGTGAGCAGGCCATCGCGTCAGACCTGAGTCAACAAACCACTGACGCACCGATTCGGCGCTTGAGT
>Ga0163179_10001108_pt1 | contig 19216 bp, 5 predicted proteins | sample AtlANTMetagenome_FD_109643 | JGI IMG/M metagenome (GOLD analysis project Ga0163179, IMG submission 109643) | Marine eukaryotic phytoplankton communities from the Atlantic Ocean - Atlantic ANT 2 Metagenome | ecosystem: Environmental > Aquatic > Marine > Oceanic | place: North Atlantic Ocean... | reverse complement strand
GAGGCTGGGCTGGGCTGGGCGCTGCTTATGTTTGGGGTGGAGTACTTGGTGGAGCTGGAGCTATTGGCGGTGGCATTGGTGCTGGCTTTTTGGTTGATTCAGTGTGGGCTGATTTGGAACAATGTCAAAAATGGGACATTACTACGATAGAAAACGTTCCAACAAATAACGTATTAGCTTGTAAAGGCGATGTAGCTTATGTGTCTGGTGCAGCTGATTATGCTGAATATATACAGATTGGAGAACCAGAAGAGTGGGCTTTAGATAAAGACCCTAATATGTTTAATTGGGATTCAGGTAAATCAGAGGATAGTCCTAGTTTCGGATTGCCTGAAGGGCTTTTAGTCTGGATAAAAGAAGGAAAGATTTGGAAATATCCTGACACTGGTAATGAAACGCCAATGATTATTACGAATAGAGCTGCAGTAGTAGGTAATGCTAGAGCAGAATTTAGCGGAACACCTTACGAATTAGTTTCTTTTATTGGTCAAGTACCTGTCAGAGTTACTGGAAATGTTAAAAGCGGAGACTTGCTAGTTCCATCAAAGAATGGAAGAGACGTATTTGGTATTACTAAAGAAGAATGTGATTTTAAAGACTATAAGAAAGCAATTGGAACCTGTTGGGAAACTATGTCTGGTCAGAAAAATACAGTACTCTGTGCTATAGGGATTAAATAGGTTTTGCAATGGATTTTCCAAGATTTAATTTAGAATTAATTGCTCATGGAAACCAACAAAAGCAAAGTATACCTATATCTTCTTACATAAAGAAATATACTGAAAACTTTACTTATGTAAATAAAATAAAAGATAGTTCAATTCCAATATGCTACTTTGAATCCGAGCAGTTGGATGCTTGGAAAAATATTCAGCTGCTAGATCAAACGTATATTATAGCTGCGAATAATTTAGAATTAATTGCTAATGAAAAGAATTGGGAATATATAACAAGTAATAAATATACTAGTAAATACAGTAGTGTAGCGATTACTAATAAAATCTACTTGGATGCTTATGGAAAGAAAAAGCCTTTATTCTATAAACATGTTTTACAAAAAAATACTGTGGACGCTTTTGTAGAAGTTTTAGAAAACGGAAACAAGTTTGATATTGATGTAGGTATGGTAATTAACATTGAAGAAGAAGCGATATATACCAATTATCAAAACTATTATAATCCAGATACTGGTGCCTATAGACTTTACTATGTAACTAGCTCTGATTCAGAAGGAAATTCTAGGCATGAGTTGTTAAATTGCGTACCAACTGTACATCAAGCTACTTGGAAAGACGTTGATCCAGAAACAGGAAAGATACAAAATCTTTCCTGGTCAATGGAACCGAGTAGTGCTGGCTTTACTTTTACTATACATGAAAATGAAAAAGATAGATGTGATGAATTTGATCCAGAAGGTATGCAAACACAGGTATCTGGCTTTTTTATAAAGCCTTTAGAGACTTCAGCTATAAAACCAATTATGCCTTCAGGGAAAACTCCTGAAGATCCTTGGTGTATAAAATTTAGTAATGGATTTTTTTATGAAAACCTGTTAGGGAGAGTTAGAAAGTTTTGGATACCTGAATTTCATCAGCAACCATTTTCCCCGACAAAACCTTATATATATTCGCCCTACAGATCAATGTTAAGGGTGAATAGTAATACTGTATGTGCGACCAGAAGATATCTCTCCACAGATCCTTCACAAGCAAAACATTTTACTTTGTTTGTTTATGATGCAGATGGCTTATTGCAGCATTTATACACAACAGATATTTCGCTTCATAATAAAAGATATTCGGATACTGAAATATTCTATGAAGCAGATAAGATATTATCTTATGACAATCGTAATGGATTTGTAACCCTTAGTGTTTATTTAGATCCCAACTATGATTACCAAGCTTCCTATTTCTATGAAGCTAAGGATTATGAATATAAACAATTGACTTTAAATCCCTTGCAGAACAGAAGCTCTCTTTCTAATATGTGGGTTTTTTATATCATACCTGATACACATCCAAATGATAAAGCTATACATTATATTGGAGTAGATCAAAACGGTTATATTGTTGAAGCTTCACAAAATGAAGGAAGGCGTCATCCGAATCTTCAGCTTTTTAATAAAGATGGAAGCCATAATACAGATACTGTAATTGGTATGAAGTATACTTCAATGATAGACTCAGATAATTTCAAAAATATGTTCTGTGTTCCATATATAAATGATTTTCAATATTATATTTTAGCTGAAACATTGGTGATGGATATCGGTGATGAAGCTGATTGTACAATTATTGACGTAAGAAGAAAAGGTGCTTCAATTAAAGAAGAATATTTTGAAGATGCAATTAAAGCTAATGGTAGAATTCTTCAGTCAAAATTAGGTTATGGAATGAATGGGCAAGTAATTCCTGAAAATAATGTGATGCTAACAAGAATTCCTGTAACTCTTCTTGAGGAATTTGGAGGTGTCCTTTCACCAGAAAGGGCTGAACAGTTATTGAGCGTTTACCTTCCTGCTGCAAATAATATGATTGTTGACTGGGAATATATTAAGCCAGAGATAGAAGCTAGGTCTTTGATTCCTGGAAAAGTTAGCTTCAAGTTTAGTTGGGAAGGACCAGGACTAGTTTACAATTTGTATAGAAAGGTTAATCCTGCAGGTAAATTTGAACTAATTAAATCAATTGGTTCTGGAAGCAGGAAGGATGTTGAATATGTAGACATAGCTTCAGAAACGAATGAACTGATTTCTGGATATGTATACTACTACAGCATTAGAGTTATAGAAAATGGAATAGAACTCCCTCATGGAGATACTGTTAGTATTATGGTGAAATAAATGGCTTACGAAAATATTATAAATGAAATTAGTTTTGTTGATGAAGAGGGACAAACCATTCATTCAGCTTTAAGAATAAAATCTGAAATAGATGAAAATGGATCTACAATATTTAAAATAAATAATTTGGGTAATAATGCGTATACAAATTTAGGTCTTTTCATAAGACCTTCAACAAACCTAGGTCCTTGGGATTATCCAGCTGACAATCCTCCAGGTACTGACTATCAGGACCTTTTAACTTGGGGTAGTAGATCCGAAGCTACTGGAGAAGAAGGTGGTTTGAAAGTATTCGTAGACCCATTTTCAGATGAATATGAGTACGTGACCAGAACAAAGGGTGCAACATTTTTGAATAGAATAAAAATTGGAGCTTTACCTCAAAATAATAGTACTCTGATAAAGGTAGAATTTGAAGTTCCTGAAAACGTTGATTCAAGAAGACTCTATATAGATGTAGTGGTAGGGTAATGAAATATAAAAAAAGAAAAAGCTTTAGTTTTAATCAATTTCTTCTAGAAGCAAGTTTAGCCAGGGTTAAAGATAATAAAATTCCACCTATCACTAATGCAGAGATACAAAGGGAGGCAATATCTTACTTAAAACTGCATGGAGATAGTTTAAGAATTCCAGAGCTTCGTCCTGGAGACATACTGAGCTCTGTTGAAGAACAAACTTATTTAAAAGATTTAAAATATCATATCAATCTATTGAATCTAAAAACGAATGCCCTTGAGCATACTATCAATAGAAACACTATCGACGTATCTTCTACTATAAAAGAAATGCAGAGAGAATTAGTCGGTTTACTTTCTGAAGTAATAGAAGAAGAAACTAAAATATTAGGAAAGTATTCCAAGGTTCATTACAACGCTTTTGCACGAGCTATTGACATGCCTCTAGGCTTTGAGGATCAAAAAGCGTTAAAAGATTATAAAACTGGTTTTGGATTTAATCAAAAATATTTAATGGAAGTATTAAACAATGCAGGCTTAACTTTGCCAGTAAAAGGCAAGCATGAAATACCAATCTTAGATGCCTATATTGTAGATGAATATACTGATGCTGGCGATACTCAAGTCTTATTACAAAATGGTGATCCTAAAAATTTAATACGAGATAATAAATTATTTAGATATTCGATCATAAGAATGGAAGGAGATCACACTTCAAGATTATTTAAACCTAAGACCAGCTTTGATGAGTACCCATATAATTGCGTCTCTACTTTAACTATTGAATTAGAGATGCCTAACCTTGTGATGATAAATTATTTATCTTTCACACCTGTTGGTGATTCTACAATTAGAATTTCTGAAAATGATGGATTAAGTTATAAAAATGAAGGAGGAGAAGAAATCTCCTTAAACAGCATTTCTATACCTAGCGAAACAAGTACAACACTTTTATTCCAACCAATACATTGTAAATATTTAAGAATTAAATTTGAACAAACAGGGACAGTTGGAAGAAAAGAAATGATTGTTCAAAATCAGAAAGAAGGAAAGATAAATCAGCTATTAAAAGATGCAGGTTGGCATGTTAGGCTTCCTTATAAATCAGATAAAGTTATGGGAAGGGTTTATGATTTTTCTCTATCAGAGATAAAAGTTGGTCTTCAAATATTTGAAAATAAAGGTATATTTAGAAGTGGAACTCCTGTAAAGGTAGACAATCCTATTGGGTTTGATTTTTTATGGAGTGCTGAGTACATACAACCTATTGAAAAATTTGATACTTATTTGAAAAACTCAATTATGCCTGATGGCGCTGTTATGTTTGAGAACTATATATATGCGAAACTATATGGTGGCAATGATATAGAAGCTTTCTCTAGGGGAAATGCGCTTTCCCTAAAAAGAGGTTCCAAAAAAGAAACTTTAGTTTTAGATGAACTCATTCCATTGCCAGATAGCTATCCAATTCAAAAAGAATTTCTCGAACCCATAATAGATAATGCGAAAGTAAAGCTGTACCCAGATACAGTTTGGAACTTAAATTCGCTTATAATAGAAGACGTAACTTTAAAAGGGTTGAATTATCAGGGACTGGGTTATGATGTTGATGAATCAAACTATATACAGGGTAATGATTATTTAATAGAAAATTTATTAATAAATGAAACAAAATTAATAGATTTCAAAGTAGACTTTGAAAGCATCTTTTCAGCATTAAAGCTTGGTTTGACTCAAGCTGAAGAATGGTCTTTTATGGAAGACTTATCTATGCAAGAAGAATTTATACCAATGGTATTTACAAAAGAAAACTTTAATGAAAGATTTGATCAAAGTAATTCTACTCATGTGAAATCAAGAGCTTTATTGAACCAAGCAATAAAAGAAACCGTTTCTTCAAATAGACCTGATTTCAATAAAGTCTTAGAATGGCTATTGAAAGAGCCAAGTGATGAAGATCTAAAATATATTTTTGGTTCAGCTTGGGACAAGGCAAATGAAAGCTTAAAACTAGATATAAAGTATAATATTAAAGACTATTTATTTTTAAATCAAGATATTATATGGGGAACTAATAAGTTCTGGAAAAACAACTCTGGTAAAAAAGAAGCTAGCATTTTTGCTAGAGTTAGAAAGTTACCTTTAAACAGGGAGTATGGGTTACTTCACAGATCGATTGCAGACACTTTACTAGTAGCTATTGATATTGAAAGTATTGATTCTTCAGATCTGGAAAAGCAAGAAACTCATATAAATGATATAAAAATAAAAATAAGTGAATTGGAAAGTTTTAGCAACTATTTAATATCGCAACTCATCTATGAAGGCGAAGGGGAGGGAGCTGTATTAGACCCAACCAATTTAGGAGAATATGAAGAAAGAGTTTACTCGTTACTTGCTGAAGGCTTTTCGTATCCAGATATTCAAAATAAAATTTATGATGAAATTAAAAAATATGAAGCTGATTTAAATTTAGCAACCAGAAGATTAGAATTAATAAATAATAATCCTATTGATTTTGATTCAGTAACTTGTTCTCTAAGAGTTATAAAAAAGCCCGAAGATCTAGGTGATATTTCTCATTTAATATTGAAACATCAAGATCAGCTTAAAGCTACGAGCTTGATACACTCTAAAGCAACAGCTTTGGCAAAAGATTTGAGATCAGTAATTTCAAAGATAAAAGGATACGAAAATGAATATGGTCTTAACTGGCCAATTATAAATAATAATAATTTGGGTGCAGGAGATGGTGTAACATGGTTAAAGAATTTTTATCATGAAAATGAATCTGCTAATGCTTATGCTGAATTTTTTGCATCATTAGATGCAAATGCTGTTTCTTTATATAAGATACCTAAATTTAGTTTTGGAATTTTTAAAACAAGAAATGTTGATTATGAATCTTGGATAAGTATAACAGGTTCTAGAGGTAGTAGTGAATTTGGACCTGCTAAATTTGCTACTAATAATATAAATAATTGGCAAGAGTTCAACTTAAATGTATTGCAAAAGAATTTAAATAATTTTGTTATTGGCGAAAAGATAAACTTATCAAAAATAAATGCAAATTCGATTTTTTCTAGAAATGATTTTGATTATGATTGGTCATTTTATTATAGACTTATAAATGGTCCTGACTCTTTTGTCGCTAAGTTAAGTGATAACTCTGATTGGGAAAAATTAGTAGCAAAATATAGAAATAAGATTTGTGTCACTCACAAATTATTCGAGAATCATAAAGAATGGTGGGGTAATTGGTTGGAGACTGCTCCTGCTGGTGGGTACAAATCTGATGTTATTAGAAAAATGGTATTGTTGGGAAGTATAAGTAAACCTTGCTGGAAATTCAAAACAAAAGAAAACCATAACTTAGCACCAGGCGATATCGTTTCTTTTAATTCAAAACCGTACAATACTCTTACTGGAGACTATTATATAGACTCAGTAATTGATAATAAAACTTTTAGTATAAAGTTAAGCAAAGAAAATTCTAGCTATATGCTTCCTTCATCTCCTGATTCATATTTAGGTGGAGAAACAAGCGAAGCGTTCAACAAAGATAAATATGATAGTTTTAAACTCATCAATATTTTCCCTGGTGATGATCAGCATATAATATGGCAATGGCTTGAAAAATATTCTCTATCACATAATCCAACTATCCCATCTCTAGATTGGAGTTTATCAACTCTTGTTGAAGATTTAGCTAAAGTCTCTATTGAAAATATCAGTAGAGACAAAGCAGATTATCTATTTCTCAATTTACTAAATGGTAAAACTGAATTTCCTGTTATCGATTTCAATGGAACGCCAATAAATGTTTTTGAAAACGATGTACTTAAATCAATAATGTTAGGTTTAAAAATAGGAGGAAGTGAGTTAAGATCTCTTAGGTGCTACAAGTCTGGCTATCAAGCGAATCCTTTAGATGTTTTTGAAAATGATGTTAAGCTTACTATTGGAGAAGATTATTACATAAGCTTCAATGAAGGAGCTGACCTTCTTGGCTATTACCCAGTTAATAGCAGTTACTCTTCTTTTTGGAAAAATGCTAAAGCTGGAAACTTTTTGATAAAATTAAAAAGAAGAGACCCTTCTAAATTATATTGGATAAAATATAGAGTTGCCAAGAATCAATCTCTTTCTGAAACTGGTTATATTAGGCTTAAAAACGGAAGAATTGTTTGTGATGATATCTTAAGGTTTACTTCTGGATTTTTCTATACAGTAATTTTAGCAAGAACGAATAGCTTAAATCCCTATATTACACCTTTGCTAAGAGATTATAGCTTAAGAATTCAAGAAGTTGATTCTGCAATCAAGCATTCTGGAAGACTTAAAGAAGAAAGGCTTACTGTAAAGAAGAGAAGGAGTAGCTACAATGTCAGTTAATAATATAATTTCTTTAGAATATTTACCAGCAGTAACAGCTTTCCAAAAAATGATTGAAGCGTCATTAGACGAATGGAAGCAAGCACCTACACTAGAAAAAAGATTTATTGTAGAGCACCAATTAATACAAATGTTTGAAGAAGTTATTAACTTCTCTCACTCTTTTGAAAAGGTAAGCCCTCTGGTACATCCTGAAGGTAACAGCTTGCAGAAAGAGTATAGTAAGTTAGGTTGGACTTGGAAAGCTAAGCTACATCAAATTAGAGCTCTTGCTAATCAATATATAGCGTACTTTAATTCTCAGCAAGATCATATTGCTTCCCTTATAGGTTCTTTAAAAAGATCAAGACAAAAATTATCTACCCTTAGACTCTGGAACAGAGGAGAAGATAAATGGGTAATTTCAGAATCATTTTTAAATTGGGATAACCTTGAATTAAATTATACAAAGTTAGCAACAGCAAATATCGATACTGATTCAGGAATTTGCACACTTCCTGTTTTAGAAGAGAAATCTATCAGACCCAGAAAAATAAAAGTTTCTTCTGGTTCAAATGGTAGACCTGGAGATTCTAATTTAGACTCAATTTCTGTTAACAACAGGTTGCCAGGCTTCACAATAGATGGTTCAAATGAGACTTGGTTTGAATACGAAAGGCTTGATTCAGGGCCTTTGTATTTGAATCTTAGAAGTGAATTTACAAATAATCAAATTGTTAACTGTGTAAGAATTGAAGCTGTTAATATCGGTAATAGTTTAAATTATAAAATTGATGATATTATTTTTAATACTAGTTCTGAAGACTCTATCTCAATAAAAGATTTAACATATCCTGGACTGTCTGATGATTTTTATACAGTAAAAACTGTTGGTAATAGTACCTATTGGGAAGCGAGTTTTTTACCTGTCGTTTGCACAAGTATAGTTATTAAAATAGTACAAGATCATCACTATTATATTAAGACAAGATCTTATGATAACAGAGTTGTTTCAAGACCAAGATACTGCATAGCTTTAAGAAAAATAGATTTCTTCAGGAAGAAGTATTCTGTTTCAGGTGGAATAAACAGCGTTTTAATATCCGTACCTGACGGATTGTATACTTCTGCTTGCGATATTAAAGTTTGGCCTAGAAGTAATAAGCTTTTTGATATTTCTGCTAATGTTTCTGTTGATGGTGGTGAAAATTGGCAAAATAATATTTATGAAATTGATGATCAAGAGGGAAAAACAATTCTTTGCCCTGGAGATGCATTTAACTTGGTGTGGAATTTAGAATTAATTAAAAAAGAAAATGCATTTAGTGATGCAACTTCATTTACCGATGAAGAAACATCTAAAGAGCATGACAGTTTGCTCACTGTTGTTTCTTCAAAAGTTTCTCCTATTACTATACCTTTAAAATCAAAACCTTTTGATAAGAAGGTTTTTGTTATGCAACCAAAAATAGCTAGAAGAAGTTCCTCCTTAAAAGATTCACTTAAATTAGGTTATCTAACATCTGAATATGTAAACATACTGCCACTTCCTTTTTCTTTAGAAAACAGTTTGGTGAAACCTGAAAATATAAAAGTGTTTATAGGAAGAAATGAGTGGCGATTTGTAGAAACTATCGAAGAGCTGAATAGGGGAACTTTTGGTTTTACAGATAACTATGAAAATATAATTATTGATTTACGAGGAACAGGAGCCCAAGGCAGTCTTGTAAGATACCTGATTGATGAAGAAGAACTATTATTTGAAAAAAGAACAGATGGTTATTATACAAAAACTAAGCTTTTGTTTGACCCAGATAAAGAGAACATCAGTATAAAATATTTACCTTATAAAGAATCTTCCAAAAGCTTTTTCTTGCCAAAAGGAAGAAGAAGAATATTTTTGGGAAGCAAAAATATCAATAAAGAAACGTTTGAACTATTTTGCGAAACTAAAGAATTCGTTGAAGTTGAAAAGATTAATGTTGTTAAAAATATTGATGAAGGCGAGGGTGAAGAAGCAAACGAGGAGTTCATAGAAAACGGTTATTATTTTGATAATAAAAATGGTGTACTCTTATTTGCAACGCCTATAATGGAAACCATAAAAGTAACTTTTGAGTACTACAATGTAAATAAAATTGATGATTCTAAATATCGAATTTGGTTTAAAGATTCAAAACCAAATGGATTCATTTTGGATACTGATTCTATTTCAACGATAGATACAACTGATATACTAGGTAAACCACATAAAATTTTTGATATCAGAACATATTCTTATTTAACGAGAGGACAGTTTACTGGAAATAACAAAAACTCTTTTGTTTTATCTCATAACAAAATAATTAAAAATACGGTAAGAATCAACTCAGAAATCTTTGGGTATAAAGATTGGCCTAAGCCTATTGAGATGCCTTACCTTGATGGAAAAACTGAATTCTTAGGACTTATTCCTATGGAAACAGAGTATACTGCTTATTTATCCGAAGACCACAATGAGGTAATTACTTTCAATCTTGCTGCTGGGAATTCTTGGTACAAGAAAGGCGGTTTACATTTTTCTTCAAATAATAGTTCGTTTGTTAATGAAGTAAGCGCACAAAGCTATGAAGTATTTTTAGAGAAAGCTGAAGAGATAGGTGATTTCGCAGTAACTAATGAAGGTGTTGTATATCTATATAATAATGGATTCAATAAAGGGTATCTTCAAGGAGGAATATCTTTAAGATATTTTTACTCTAACCCTAGCTTTGATTCTAGGAATAGATATTCTATAGATTATGAAAATGGAATTTTATATTTATCAGAAGATATCGATCATACAAAAGACCAAACAATAGACTACCAATCTTCTTCTTATACAGCTTGTTATGACATATGCGAAGAGTATAATAAGTACAATTATATTCCAGAAAATAATTCTGTTTCTATAAGAACAGAAAATTTAAGGAATGAATTCAATAATCAAGCTAAATTAATATGGGCAAAATCTCCTGGAGAAAAGAGTTTGTTAGCCTTAAAAGATTATTTTTCTCCGATAATTCATTCATTAGGATTTAGGTTTCAATAATGGCAACTAGATATACAGACGCAGTAAAAAGAAGAATAATATTAGACTATATAAAAGAGAATAAAAGATCTCCTTCAAGAGAACAAATCTTTGAATCTTTAATAAATGAAGCTAATTCAAAGCCAGGTATATCTAAGGGAGGTTTCTCCTCTTATGATGTTATAGTTCCTTCTTTTCAAAATGTTTCTTCAAGTGAAATGTATAATGCGAATCGAAGTGCTTTTCATGATGATATAGTTGTTATTGGTCAAAAACTTTCTGACATGATTGAATTTTTAGAAGGTGGGCATCGGTCTTTTCTTTGTACTGCAAATAGATGTAAGAAAATCAATTCTATGATTGAAGCAAAATTAAATAACTTGCTTATGCTTTCTGGAAGAACAGATCTTTTTGTTCATGGAATTGAAGAGACTTTTGATAGTTCTGATTCTGTTGATTTGGAAAACTCTACTGTACAAGTGAATCCAGGCTACGTGACTTTGAGAAGAGGCAAGCATATAAAGAAAAATATCAGCGGCAGTAAATTTAGTTTAAATGTAACTGCTCCTCAAGGAGGTTTTGTAGGGAGCGTGTCTGCAGGAAGCCTAAAAAATGTTTTAGAGGAGGATGGAATTGAGTGGAAACATCTCGTTCACACTAAAAGTAAAATAGGTAGAGTTAACTGTATAATAACAATTAATTTTGAAGAAGAAGATGGGATAGAAATAAATGATTTAAGATTGACTGGAATGCCATCTAATTTAAATTCTGAAATGTTTTTCAGTATTTACTATTCTACTAATGGTGATTTCTACAATGAGGTTCAACCCAAATTAAGAAAATTTGAAGAAGGGGAAAATTTAATCTCAATAGGAAAGCAGGGAGTAAAAGGATTGAGAATAATTTTAAGCAAAAGAGCTTGTGATTATGATCACTCTGATGACGAATACGTTTATCTATTCTCTTTAGATTCAATTGAAATAATTAATGGGAAATATTCTGTTCATAAAGAATCTGTCCTATATGCAGGACCTTATTTTGCAGTTGATGATTCTGGAAATGACATTAATTTTTCTTTAGCAAACTTGTCTCATGGGACTTGTTGTATAATTCCTGAAAAGACTTCAGTTCAATTCTGGTTAAGCAAAGATAATGAAACCTGGTACCCTGTTTCATTTAGAGGGGATTCTTTATCGACTGTACAATTCAATACAATTAATTCTCTTGGAAGCTGGGATTTAATTGATTCCGAAAAGTTTTCAAAAAATTCTTTAATTTTCGATCCAGATATAATTCAAAATTATGATTTAAGCTATGACTTTGGGAAAGAAGTTTACACAAATGTTTATATTAATAGTGAGTTTTCTGAGAGGTTTGTTTTGCAGAATACCTCTATCAAGAGAAACTTGCCTCAGTTTGGCAAAAAATTGTATGGTATCTCTAGTGGATGGTTTAGAGAAAAAGAAACTTTAATGTACAAGACCACTGTTCGCATAGAATCTTTTGAAGGAGTAATATTAGATCTAGGGAGTACTTCAGCTTATTTAAATGAAAAGCTTGTTACTGGATCAGTATACCTGCCCAAAGGTTTTCACACTTTTGCAACAAGTGCAGGAAATTGGATGGATGTTCCGACTGGTTTAAACAACATCCAAGAATTAAAAGACAGTGATCCCCTATATCCTTATAACCATAAATTGATAGTAGAAGGATATAATTATTTGCCAGGATTTACTGGTGATAGAATTTATAACGGATTGGGTAGCGAATACTTTGGCAGTTTGTTAAAATATGTAACACCAGAGCGTTTTAGTGATAGTAATTCAGACAGAGACCTTAACATATATACAATAGAAGAAAATAATGGAAACATTTTTTTCAAAATTAAGACAGACGAAAATGATGCTTCTTGGAAAGACGAAAAAGTAGAAGTTAGATACATGCTAAGACTTGAAAATACTAATACATTATATGTAAAAGCTCTTCTTAGAACAAGAGATACTTCTATTACACCGAATATAAATAAAATACAAGTCAGGGTGATATAAATGGCAGAAACCAAAACATCAAAAGAATATTTTAATCAATTACATAGCGCTGCCAGAATAGTATTGAAGACAGCAGGGACTGTCAATATTAGTGATTTAAATTCAATTAATATTGGTTTCAACAATGTCAAAGAAGATCTTGCCAATATAGCGCACTACATAAATGATATTGCTTATCCTATTTTCTTAACAGGGACTTATGGACCTAAATGGGAATGGGATATACAGCAGTCAGGCATATCTGCACAAACATTACAAACTGATCCAGAGCCTCCTTATGGTACTGGCAATTACTATGGTCCAGAATGTTACTGGGTAAAAGATGGCTTGCAAGGTGGGCGACCAGCTTCAATAAAAGAAACTTTAGATTGTATTATAGCAATGATAAACAATCAAGAGGTTTTAGTTGAAACACAAGAGCAAGATTTATCTGATATATATGAAAAATTACTTTGCTTAGAAAATGATATCAAGAGAACTGTTTATGATGTTTTCGGTTGTAGTTTTATCCTGAACTGTACTGATACTCCCACTCAGAAGTGGCCTCTATCAAGACATATATATGAATTCTTTGCTCAAGGTATAATCGAAGGCGTAGATATTGGAGATATACCTGCTTTCAACGATCCATGTGAACCTGATCATCAGTATCCTGAGTTAAGTATAAAAGTTAATCCTTGTGAAGATTTTATTTGGGTAGATGGATGTTTGCTAGACCCAATTAAAATTGGTGGCTGTTTAGATGATGGACAGGATACTTTAGTTGGTGATTTACAAAGGCTAAGGAGTTTCGTAGGAGCTCTTTGTCCTGAAGATCGTCCAAATTACAGAAATATAGTTATTGATAGTGAACAAAATCTTTTCGTAAACTTAGATTGTTTTGATTGGCTTCCGCCAGAAGGTGCAGACCTGCCCCTGGAAGATATGTTGGGCATGGTTGCCCACGAAGTATGTTTAAGAACTAAATATGCTTGGAGAACGATTTATCTAAACAGTGATGGGACAGGAGTTGTACAAGGTGACAACCAGTTAGTAGCTGATGAAAAACATGACACTCTAAAAATCATAGCGGGAGATGGAATTACTCTAGAAGGCTTTGATCCAGGTGAAGATGAAGGAGGAATGGAAGAGCTCAAAATTTCTGTTTCGCCAATAGATTTTCCAGATCAAAGACATAACAATTTAAATGAAGCCTACCGTTATAAATTTAACAATATTATTGATACCCCATTTGCTTTAGGTGTTATTGCTTTAAATGCTGATTTTGCTAATGATTTTAATTGGTCCACCTCTTGTAGGCCAAAGCCTGGAGGTGGAATTCAGATAATTGATAGTAGGTCACCTCTACAATCAAAACTATTCTCTATAACTTCTGGTGAAGATTTTTCTAACAACGCATTGATTGATGTTGCTACAGATACTATCCAAGATTACAAAGAGCCAGGGGAAGCATATTTCTCTGTAGGTGATCATTGGGCTTCAATTGTTTGGTCAGATTTTTGGTCAGGTGATTCTCCAGAACGAACTAGTGGACCTTGGTCTACTCACAAAATAGTACATACAGAAGATTCTGTTTTCTATATGGGAAGAATACCTAATTCCAAAGGTAATGTATGGAATGATAATTATTTTGCACCGCATACTGCAGGTTCACGCTCTAGTATAAATCCGCAGACACTTAATTCAGAAGGTTCTCCAGAGCATGGAATTACTTGCAGAGAAGAAGGTGCAATTTGGATCTCCGAAGGTACAGATAAAATCAAAGATGCTTGTGGAGATGACTTAGAGCTAGACCACCTTTATTACAGAATGCCAGGAGATGGATCTATCTGGCGTTTATCAAACTGTGCTGGTACTGGTGGTACTAATGCAGGAAATCTGCAAGATGCATATGATTTTGATAAAGATGGAGCTGGCAAAAAAGACGGAGGCAAAATCGATCTTGATAGAGTTGGCTCTGATCCTGGGTTGGGAACCTTATGGCTAAACCCTGAAAAAGATTTTGTAGATCCTTTTAAATCTTATTGGGATGCTGGATATTTAAAAAATATATATTACGAACCATTTTTTGCTAGTACCAATACTGCCTCTTCAGAACTTGATGGATCTCCAGGTTATAATAAAAATCTAGGAGAGGGAATAAATTCAGACGAGATCTATGAAGATAAAAGATTTTTCTCAGTTCAGATGAGAGATCAATGTCCTGGAGATGAACCAGAGACAAAAGATTGTTGCTGCGATTTTACCAACAAAACCCAACACTTCTTGAATCCTTTGATAGCTAATCTTAATTTAGGTGCAGCATTACCTGTATTCTCTCTGAACCAGGTCGCTCCAGCCAACCCTGTTCAATTGCTTCCATTAGATAGTCCTATCGATTACGCTATTTTTGTTCCAAAAGAATTAGCTATAGGTTTATTAAATCCTGGCAATGCTACTGGTAAGCAAACTATTAAAGTTTACGAAGAAGGCGATTGTGCATGGTATGACCAATGCTATGTGCAAGGAATCAATGGATTGCCTAACATGAAGACAGCCTCTTCTCCGCCTTCTGCAAAGTATAGAGCTGCTACCGATTATGCTGTTGATTATGGTAGTGGATACCAAGATTCTTTAAAGCTTGAAGATTCTAGAGAAGAATACTTTACTTCAGCAGGTATTGTTTCCAATTGGGATTCACCAGCAATTAGTCGTTTAAATTACAGAAAACTCGATCCAAGAGTTTTCGGAATTGTGTTGGACACTTTCAGCAACAAGTATGAAGATTTTGATTATAGACAACCAAAAGCAAGTGCTTCTTTTAATAATCAAAAATCATGCCCACCACATAATGATCAGTTTTGTTGGAAAGCTACTGGGAGAGCTGAATACAAAATTGATTGGGATGGTATCTATTATGCTGATATTGACCCCAATCAGCAGGTTCCCCTTGTTGCTGTTTGGGGTCCAAATCCCTTTTTAGCTCACATAGAAGGGGTAACTGGACTAGATAATTTTAGAAAGTGGAAATTAGCTAGTGAATGTTGCTGTTCTTATAATGACGATGAAGATGGATTAATGTATCCTATAATTCAGCAAGACACCAATGGAGGACCTCTTAATATACGAATAAAATCCCATCAAGGGATGCCTGATACTTTACCAAACGGACAAGATTGGGGCAATACACCTTTACCTCAGAATCATTTAGGCTGGGTAAGAGAGGATGATCTTGCTTTAATAGAAGAAAAAACTAAAACTTGGGAACCTGGAAGCCTACATTGGCTAAAGCTAGGAAATCCTGGTGGAGGCATGATGATAGAGTTATGCCTTGAGTTAAAGCTACCTCTTAGCTACAGAGTAGCTTATCCAACTCCAAACGGTGTTGCAAACGGTGTCGCAGGTATTTTTGATAATGCAGGGGGTCATGTTTGGTATTCTTTTTCAGGTACAGTAAAGTTTCCTACTTTTGCGCCTAATGATCCAAATTGGGATCCTAAGTGGGGCTGTACTAGAGTTGTTTTTAGTGAAAGAGTTCCTGATACCAGAGGTGACAACCCAGAATTCTACAGAGAAGTAAACAATGACCCATACGGGAAGTATACCCCTACCGAAAGCGATACGACTGAAGCTGAAGAAGCAGCAGATGAAGATACCAGCGTAGATCCTGGCATTAAAGCAGGTACAGAATTTGATTTACCTGCAATAGGAGGGTATATCTTTGTAGAACCTGAAACAGGTTTATCACTTTCAGAAAGTGATACTGATGTAGGAGTTGGAATCAAAGGGGCTATGGGTGAGAAGCTTACGATAACATTCCCATCTATAGGCTCTTTCGCTACAGGAGAAGATGGTGAAGGGGAAACAACAAATGAATTTGTTCCTGGAGGAAATACAGATGTTACTAGAGAATATCTAGGGCATTTACCAACTCTAGAAACTCCAACTGGTAGAAGTTCCAGGTGGTTTGAAAGAGATATTGATGCGAATGATGATTCTCACAGTCCGTATCAGTTGAACTGGTTAGATAGTAGCGGAAATCCAATAGGCAGCTTGCCTGATTTCTCTAGACCTGAAGGGCAAAGTTCAGAAGTTAGCTATTTCGGAGAATCTGTAAGGAATAGTATACTCTCGTCTGGCGCTTGTACTGATTGTTATTCTGAGCTACAACTTTCAAAAAGATTTTTAGAAAGAAGCTATCGCATTGGCGATAGCAGTGAATGGGATATAGAAAATAATCAGTTTATCTCAGGTGGTACTTTAGGAATGGTTAGCAGCACTTTGCAAGATAATATACTGGCTGACTTTTTGAAGAGTAATGTAAGAAAGCCAATTATTAGAGTTCCTTCACTTGAAGGTCAGACTCCCCTGCCTATCAGATATGCTGAAATGTATATGAATTATGGGCATATTATAACTGAAGGTGTAGATTTAGAACGAGAAGAAATGCTTTTAAATCCTAATACAGGAACGGTAGAGCTGGCTGCGATTACACAAGGAGAGATGCTTTGCAAAAAAGAAGTAATTACAGATATTTGGAATAATACAATTCTAAGTAGAAACTCTCCTTATCTAGCAGATCAAGATAGTGATGCTTACAAATGGAGAACAATATTTGCAAATTCTTTAGGATTGAATGTAAGTACTTTCGATAGTTTGCAAGATTTGTATGGTGAAGTTGCAGCGTTTATACCTAATACTTTGTATGAAATGCAACAAGCGCATGGTGAAGGCGAATATGCAGTAAATACATGGCAAGAAACACAAGATGGAGTAGCTCAAGGGGCTGCTCCGTTCAATGAGAATAAATTAGAATATGAACAGTATTTAAATACTAGAGTATATAAAGTTAGCTATCCTGCAGGAAGTATTATTTGGTCTGATGGGACTGAAGCAAGTCCAGAACCTATTTGCTGGTTAGCAAAGCAAGATGTAGAGTATGTTGTTATTGGTAAGGTTGGAAATGGTCTTTCCACCCCTGCAGATAACTGGAAAAATGGAGAATTATTAAATCCATTTTATTATGGAGTTTACTTACAGCGAAAAATTGCAATTTCTAATAGAGAGTCTTCAACTGTTCAATCTATTCAAAATGGAGGGGACAACTTAGGAGGCTGGGAAGTAGGTTACCCCCATACTGGTTACTCATGGGTAGATTTAAACGGTGTATACTCTTTACAAGAAGGTACGCCATATGTTCAATTGCAAGGATCTTGCACTCCAGAAGAGCAGCTACCTTATAGTATATACAGTTATTTAGAATGGGTAGGCAAGCCTTACCTGCCTGTGTTGGGTCCAATGTTACCTGTAATTGAAGGCGAGAATGATTATTGGGAAAAATGTACAGATCCAGATGTTTTAAATACTGGTACTCGACATACACTAGGAAGCAAGATAGCAGACAAAGAAGACAATATGGATGATTTCAAAAAGAAGATAGAGCAAGTGCCTACTCACTTGCTTTTTAGAGACTCTGCAGATGATTCAAGTTTATTCTGCGACAATTCATTCCCTAACGCAAGCAATAAGCCTGGTGTAGGAACGAGCAATGATCCTGTCCTTTATGATGAAGCTGAAGAATTTGATATTCCTGCTAATGATGTAAAGAAATCTCCAATTGATTTAGTATCTTTTATAGTTGATGAATCTAACTTTTATAATGCACATTCAGTTCAGCTAGACGATGGTACTGGAGGTACATTTTCCCAAGATGTTACTTTTGAATTCGTATATATAGATGGTTCTACGCCTCCACTTGTAGCTACTGATGAACTTGGACAACAGATACAAGTCAATACTGCTGATTTTTATACTAATGGAAGTTTTCCTCTTCTACTCAAAAATGGGACAAGAATAGATAACCATCTTTCTGATGAGCATGGAATAAGTGAAGGACAATATCGTATTACACCCAACTGGTTTCAAGCAGAATTTGAATTAAGAGAAGCTAATAACCAAAATGGTTTTTCTTTATTTCAGTCAAGTACTGGTTTTGGCTCAGCTGCTGATATTTGTGCAGAACTTGTTTTTGCTAATCCGAATGACAGTAATTTGTCAAGTAATTATATTTCTCAAGTCTCTTTTCAAACTGGAAAAATGGTCATAGCATTTCCTTACAGAGCTTTCTATGAGGAGTATATATATGTAGATGGCTTGCCTTCAGATCTGGTTACAACAGAATGTTATGCAGAATTTCGAGTCTCAGTTGATGTTTCAGGAAGATGTGATCAATTGCCAGGATATGGAACTGGCAATTCAGATACAGATACAACAGAAACATTAGAATACATACCAAATGGTATATTACCTTTGTATCCTGATTATAGCGGAAACGCTATAGTTTATAGATCAAATGTTATTACTCAAGATGCTGTATCAAATACGACGACACATAGTTTAGCAGTTGATTCTTCAGTAGATGCAAGTTTAGATTTACTTTCAAATGATTTGGCTTACGATCCAAATG
>Ga0163179_10001107_pt1 | contig 19219 bp, 23 predicted proteins | sample AtlANTMetagenome_FD_109643 | JGI IMG/M metagenome (GOLD analysis project Ga0163179, IMG submission 109643) | Marine eukaryotic phytoplankton communities from the Atlantic Ocean - Atlantic ANT 2 Metagenome | ecosystem: Environmental > Aquatic > Marine > Oceanic | place: North Atlantic Ocean... | reverse complement strand
TAATATATTCATTTAATTGTTTTTTAGAAAACACACCTATTTGTCTATGTTTAAATATCTCTACAAAATCAACAAGTATTCTTTGTGTGATTAAACTATCATCACATATTACATTTTCAAAATTACCTATTGTTCTACCTAAAGCAAAAACATTTACATAATTACTATACTCTCTTTGACAATTAATGTTTCTATGTATTTTAATGTCTTCTAAATCAAACTCTTTTTTTAATAAATCTGTTACAATATGTTTAGTTGCATAATTTTCAGCAAAATAATATCTTAAATAAACTACATCTTTATCAAAATATCTATATAAAACACCTTCTGATCTTGCCTCACAAACACTACCTGTTTTATTATCTTTGTTCTTATAAGTTGCCGACAACATTATATCATTAGGTAATAATTTACTATAATGATTGTATTTTACATTTAAATTAATAGAGCTAGCAGTATGTGTATTTCTGTCAAAATAATCATCATCAAAGAAAAAAGATTTATCACCTAAACAATCAATAAAAAAACCAGCGTGAATATTTTTAGTTTCTTTTAGATTATCAAATTTTAAACTAACAAATGAGTGATCGTTAAATAAATCATTATAATAATCATCAGTATCCATTCCTACAATATGTTGATAATCTCTAATAAATCCTTCATCAATCTTAACACCTATCTCAATACATTTATCTTTTAATATTTGACTAAAATTAATTGTATTTTCTTTATAACAATTTATTTTATTGTCATAAAACACATTATTAATATCGTAAAAATTTTTAATTTGATATTCTGATTTAGTAAAATTGTTTTTAAATTTAAATTTTTTTACCCAATTATTATCTAAAAAAACACTATTGACAAGTGATTCGCTTTTACTATCTTTGATAATTAAATGATGTATTTCTTTATTAGGGTATCTAGTTTTTAATGAATATGATGTTAAAAAACTATTTACATCATTTCCTAAAACTATTATTGAGTTGTTTATATATTCATTTATTTTATTCAATTTCATAAAAATCATACCATCCTGTTATAATATATTTAGTTTCAGTTTTAGACACTAATCCTCTATGAGTATAAGTCCAGTCTGTTGGCCATATAAGTGTTAAACCTTTTTCTGGTTTTACTTTTAGTTTTTGATAAAACCATTCAGTTTCTCCACCATCATTTATGTCATTTAAAAAGGTCATCCAAACTAAATGTCTTTTGTAAGTACCTTCTGTTCCTCGTTCACAATGAAATTTATGAAAACCTTGATTAGGAAAATATCTTTGAATATTATATGTTTTAGATATTCTCCATTGAGTTACACCTGTGTCGCAATAAGTGTATTTTGTTTTGTATTCGTTTAATACTTCTTCTAAAGAACCTAAAAATTTTTGTATTAATGGATGTTTATTATAAGGTGCAACATAAAAATCTGTGCTATCTTTTACACTTTTGTCAACCATAGGAGGTGTATTATTCTGATAAACTTTACCAACTCTTTTTTCATCATCATTAGATTTTTCAAAAAAATCAATAAGATCATCACATAAACTTTCGTCTATGTACCATCCGTCTATAAAATGATTGTTATTATTGTTTAAAAGATTATTTGATTTAAGCATATCATAATATAAAAATATCTAATTTTAAGAACCATCACTTACTTGATTATTAGCAGATGATACCCAACCTGTTGAGTTATCTGCTTGGTAAGCGTCTTCATCCCAAGTATAATTTAATCCGTTTGAATCACCAGGATTATCTACTGGTCTTTTCCATCTACAAGTTGTTTCGTCTAGTACCCAACTACCCTCATTTTTAGGTTTAGGTTCAATAAAAGCATCTCTATCTTCATCCCACTCATAACCTTTACCTGCATAATTTTTTCTAATACTACCTTCAAAACTTGTTTGTACCCAATGTGGCCAACCTGTCATATTAGTTAAAAATTGAATACCTAATTTTTCGTCTTCGGCACTATTAGAATCTAATAAGACTTCATTAGCAACCGTAACTACATCTATTACTTTATTATTTAAACCTATTTTAGCAAATTTAGCCATTGTAAGTACCACTACCTGTAAATTTAATAATTGTATCAGTTCCGTCAGTTGTAACCGTTGGAGAACCTGTTGTAGTTCCTGAATAAGCAGCAGTTGCTACTTTTAAAATAACAACTCCTGATCCTCCGCCACCACCAGCACCTTGACCTGTGTTAGCAGGACCTGATCCACCGCCACCTCCTCCGAGGTTTGCTGTACCAGCAGTTCCGTCCTGAGGACCATTGTGTCTACCACCTGTTCCTCCTCCTCCAGTTCCACCTGGGCCTTGTGAATTTCCGCCACTAGGACCGTGAATTCCTCCACCGCCACCACCAGCGTATGTTACTGAAGAACCTGTAATATTATTTGCTGTTCCGTTTCCTCCTGGTGCACCTGATGAGTTAGAACCACCACCACTAGTACCAGATTGTGAAGCACCGCCTCCGCCGCCACCAGTTTTATCGTTGGCACCACCGCCACCACTAGAACCTTGTGATGGAGAAACAGATGGACTATTTCCTGAACCACCTGAACCTTGGCTTGGACCTTCTCCGTTACGAGAACCACCGCCACCACCTGATCCACCAGAGTTTCCTGGTTCGGTTTCTCTTCCACCGTAACCACCTCCAGCAGATGTGATTGTTGTAAGACCTGGTGCTGAAATTTCTGAATTTGAACCTGCTTGAGAAGATGAATTACCACCAGGACTTGCTGTTCCACCGCCACCTACCGTAACGGTATATGTTCCTGCTCCTACAGCTAAATTTCCTGTACGATATCCGCCAGCGCCACCGCCTCCGCAACCAGAGTAATTATTGTTTCCACGGTTTCCACCGCCGCCTCCGCCGCCTCCAGCAACAACCAATACTTCAATTGTTGGTATAAGAATTTGCGAAATAACAAATTGTCTTGTGGCAGTATTTAAACCGTCTGTAATTTGAACCGTAAAAGTGAAATCTGCAGCTGCGTCTGATTGAGTACAAGTACCTTCAAAAGTACCATCATTTGTATTAATAGTTATACCTGCTGGTAAAGAACCAGACGAAATACTATATGTTCTATCTGAACCATCAGCGTCAGCAGTAACTATTCTAGTAAAATTAGCTGCTAAAGCTGTTTGACCATTATAGATACTTCCTAAATTTGCGTCAGCAGCAGGTGATGTAAATGTTGGAGCAGAACCAGCAGTAATTAAATCTCCTCCAGTACCAGAAAGACCTGAACCTGTGTTTGTAACTTGAATGTCATAAGGACCATTAGCAGCAGTCATAGTAGCAACCGTTTGAACATCAACACGAGTAGCACTAACAAATGTAACTGAAGCAGATATATATTCTGTTCCGTCATCACCTACAAATTTTGCTGAAGTACCACCTGAGTCAAATCCTTGACCTGTAACTTGAATTGTAAATAAAGTAGAACCATCTGAAGCAAATGCTGTAGGGCTAGCAGATGATACGGCAGGTGGAGCGTCAATTGATTTCCAAATAGTACCATTATAATATTCTGCAAGACCTGTTTCAGAATTAAATCTTAAACGACCTTGTTCATTTACTCTTGTTGACGTTGCACCTTCAGGTAAATCTATACCTTTTATACCTGTAAATTCTGTGTCTTTGTTTCTAAAATCTTTATAATTGCTCATAGTTACCTATATTTATATTAGTTTTGTGTTAACTTCCAACCATATGTAGCACCTGTATATACAAGTTGAATAGCTGCGTTATCTTGTGATACCGTCATATCTTCAGCAAGGCCCATAATTTTTAAACTATTTCTACCTATTGTTAAATTATATGTACCAAATGTCCCTGCTAAATCAACTAATGAAACTTGGTCACCGACTTGTGGTGAAGCAGGTAATGTAATTGTCTTAATTGCAGCTGAAGTATCTACAAAGTATCTGTCATTAGCAGCTACCGTAATACTTGATGATGTTGAAGCCCAAGGATTACCACCACCTAAACCAGTCCATTGTGTTCCGTTATAACCTTCCCAAGTTACTAATGATGAGTTATATCTAATACCACCAGTTTTTAAATCTCCGCCTGTAGGTCTTTCAGCAGTTGTACCAGTTGGTGGTACAAAATGTCCTGTACCCATTTGATCTCTTGTTAAGAAACCTCTTACAGCTCTTTCAGTAGGAACAGCTGTATTAGCGTCTCCAGCAAAAGATTCGTCTGTACTAAATTCGTTAATTGTAGCACCTAATTCTGCACCAATAGAACCTAATTGTAATTCACTTAATCCTGAAAGGTCAAAAGCGTCTGCGTTCAATGTTGCAATACCAGTTGCCTGTTGAATACGGAATAAATCTCCTACTCTAAAGTCACCGTTTTGGTCAGATGATGTAAAGTATACTCTACCACCGTTTGTTTCAGAAACCTCGTCTGATTGATCTGCAGGTTGTGATGGACCACCTGGATAATTTGATGTTGTAACATCACCAGTACCAATATCTAGGAAGTCGTGTCCTGTTAATCGTACATTTGAAAAGTTTGATGTTTGTGAAACAGATGTGTTATCTGCAAAATTATTTCCTGTTGTAACACTTTCTGTTAATCTTACCGTAGCTTGTTTACTTCCTATATCTTCTTCAGTTACAGCAGATACTCTATAATATTTTCCTCCAGTAGGAAAGAAGTTTGCCCCTGGTTTAATAACTCCTGTTGTTCCTAATGTACTATCACTTGAGTCAACAGCAATTAAAGCACCAACTTGTCCTGATTGTGCGTTACCACCTACACCAAATGAAGCACTTAACTTAACTTGGAATGTACTTGAATCTTCTTTTGTAATTGTAACCGTTTCACCTTTTACGAAATTACCTGTTCTATTTTCTATGTGAAGTTTATCTAATGATAAGTTATATCTGAATACATCAGCAGTTGCACCGCCAGCACCTACAATAGAAGCAGTACCACTACCATTTACAGAAAGTGAATCTTGTACATCTGATTCTGTAGCACCACCTACAAACTGAGCAGTATCGTATTCTAACATTTCACCTCTAGTATTAAATGTTACTGCCGTTTCACTTGAATCTGTACCGTCTGCAACAGCACCTTGTTCTCCGTAAGCAGATGAGCAGTTTAGACCTCTAATAAATCCACCACCTTGAGCGTAGTATGATTTATCACAATAATATGTAAAGACAGAAACCATTTCTCCACGCCCTCTATTTAAAGCGTGAACACCGATACCATCAGAGTTAATTTGAGTAAAGTCGTTTCCTAAAATTGATTTGTTACCAGCTGCGTGTAAGTTACCATCAATCTGTATACCAGTTGCACCAGCATTTACAGATGAGCAGTTTTGTACATAAGGTGAGGCAACCGTAATTGATCCTTCTGGATCTAATGAAGTAACTGCAGCCTTACTAGTACCACCAGCACCTGGTGTACCAGTTAAACCTTTCATTGACATTTGTACAAGGTTTGTACTATTGTTCAATAAGAACATATTAGAAGCGTCATTGTTTTCTAATGCTGTGACCGTTACCGTAATATCACTTGAACTACCAAAATTTGCACCTTGGAAAGTTACCGTATCTGAAGCAGCGTATCCATAACCACCGTGATAAATTGTAATTGATGGTGTTGATGAACCATCTGTTGTTACATTTATAACAAGACCATCTCCACTACCAGATGTTGATGTTGGATGAACGTGATTGTAAGTATTTGGAGTACCACCTGTACCACCAGTTATTGAACCAATTGTTTTAACTTGTGTTCCTGTTCCTGATTTAGGTCTAATTTCTGTACCTCTTAAAGATTCACCTTGTACGGTTACACCTGCAGGAATTCTTAAAGGTAAAATTTCTCTATATACACCATTTTTAACATAAACAACATCACCTACTGAAGCAGATAATATATTAAAAGTTAAGTTTGATGAACTACCTAATTGTGAACCATTTACCGTAATATCATCGCCAGCTGTGTGACCTGAACCACCGTTTGTAATCTCAATTGTAGGTGTTGATGATCCATCTGTTGTAACTCTAGCAGTAAATCCTGTTCCTGATCCTGTTGAAGAAGTTTGACTTACACTATAAGTACCAGGAGTACCACCAGTACCTCCTGCAATTGTATCAATATCAACTACATCACCTGAACTTGCCTGTGATAGAGCATAATTAATTGTTTTAAAAGGTCTGTATTGTGTACCATCGTTACTATCACTACCTGAGTTTGCAACGTAATAAACATTTTTACCTTCAGGTGCTGACCATACAGGATCTGTTCCGTCAGATGTTAATACTGAACCAGATACACCAATTGCTAATCTTGCAGCCTGTGTAGCGTCTTGTACAATTAAATCACCTCTTGTATTTAAAACAGCAGAACTATCTCCTTGAGCAATTAATTGCCATACCGTACCGTCTGAACCAGGCGTTACGTTTACCTGTCTGTCTTTAATCATCACATAAGTTGATGAAACGTATCTAACAACTTCACCTATAAAATAAGTACGAGTGTTATCGTAAGAACCTATGTATTTAAATCCTTCAAGGTTTAATGTCCAATAAGATGTATTTGTTGCACCAGTAGCCTGTACTGCTGGATATTGACTTGAATGATTAGCAGTTGCAACATAATTGTTACCACCGTATTGTATCGTGTCTCCAGTTTTGTATGCTGTTCCGTGTGAATATGTACCTAATGCTTTGAATCCTGTTGTTACTACATCCCAATAAGCATTATCTGTTGGTGTTTGACCAGCAGCAGGTGTAGCGTTTACATAAACATATGTGTATCCACCATAAGTTACAACATCACCATCTTGGTAAGTTGTACTTCCACTATAACTATCTTCCCATTGTAAACCTTCAGTAAATACTTGCCAGTTTGAACCAATAGCAAAAGAACCACCTGAAGTATGTTGTAATTTACATCTATATTGATAAGCACCGTTTTTAACAAGGTCGTTTAATTTGTAGAATGTTGAACCAGCCCAATCACCTTTAAAAAATAATCCTTCAGTATGTAGTTGCCATTTTGAGGCAGATAAATCTGTATAAAAGTTTGCTACTGAAGATTGAGATGTATGATTAGCAATAGCAACATATGTGTTACCACCGTATTTTACAATGTCGTCAATTAAATAAGCAGTAGAAACCGCCCAATCGCCACGCCATTTAAATTTAAGTCTACCTAGTTTAAAATCTGCCATATTTAACCTTGTTTATTGTACTATTTATACGCTATAAGTGGTAGAAGCTGATGAATAAGTTGAACTTTCTGCCGTTGTAAAATCATCACTTCCTAATGCCGTTAAACCGTACCCTACATTTTCCCTCTTAATTAAATAACCGTCTGAATCAATAAAGTATGTTGCGTCTCCATCTTCAAAAATGAACTGCTGGTACTTATCAGTCGTATTATTTTTGTCTTTTTTATCTATTTTTCCTACTGCTATTGTAGCACCACTTGATGGTTTTATATTAAAAGTTAAAGTAGGACTTGTATAAGTGTAATCTCTTCCCTCTAATTGTTTTATATTGTTTACAAAAACTTGTAATCTGTCTTTATTTAATGGTATTGGTGCTTCAGTAATTGTATATGCAACCGTTGAACCATCACCTGAAAAATATTCTATTGATTGAAAAGTTGTGTCTTCATCTACATATGCACCACTTGTAGGCAATTGTAAATCTGTAGGTACACCACCTGATACATCAATTATAGTTGCGTCATCTTTATTGACTTTAGTATAATATAATAATCCTTCAGTTGTTCTTCTCAATGCGTGAAAACTCTCTTTACTTTGTTGCGATTCTGGTGCTACAAATCCTGATAAGTATGCCATTAACTAATCTCCAAAATACTAGCATAGACTTCAACATCTGGAGATGAAGAGTCTGCGTTAACTTCAGCAACAATTCTTAAAATATCATTTGGTTCTAAATTTATAGGTTTATCTAAAATTAAAGTATTCTCAACAGGTACTCTTAAAGATTTACCTATATGATAGAAAGTAGAACCACCGTCAGTAGTTACTTTCACATCAACATTTGCCTCGTTAGTTGAACTTTTGTTTGATATGTAAACGGCGTGAATAACAGCATAAGTTGATCCACCTGCTGTATATAAGTTTGCACTAGAATTATCTGTGGTAACCACAGCCATTCCTGCGTTTTTAAATGTGCTTGCCATTTATATAATTATCCTCCAAATACAATAGAGTATGCTAAAGCATCCCCATCCATTGCAACCGTACCTGACTGATTAGGTAATGATATTGTTCTATCAGCAGTAGGTTCTGCAACCGTTAAAGTTGTTTCATAAGCATTTTCAACAGCACCTTCAAAAATTAAATCTGCACCATTTAAAGTAATATCGTTTGTAGTTACGGCACCTGATCCTGTAACTGCTTGTAAAGTTACAGCACCTGCACCACCAACTTCTTTTACAACGCCGCCAGATGTTTTAGTATAAAACTTACCATCTGTTACATTCATTGCCAATTCGCCAGCTTCTAATACACCTGAACCTGGTATTTGACTTGGTGTTTCTGATCTTTTAATTTTTATTACGGTTGACACTAGAATGATCCTCCGTCAACGGTTGTTACCGTTACTGCACCCGAAGAAACCGTAAAGTTGTCTGAACTGAAAGACGCAATACCTTTGTTTGAAGAAGAAGCGTCCTCACCTGTAATTGTTAAAGTGTTGTTAACAGCAGATGTATTAATACCTTCACCTGCTAAAAATTCTAATGCACTACCTATTGTAACCGTACCTTGTGATGATCCTTCATCAGCAAATCTAAAGTCTTCAATTTTAGCACCGTCAATACTACCTGCTAACATAGCATTTGTAACACCTAATGCCTTAACTCTTAATGCGTCTGAACTAACTTCAATAGAACTATCATCAACACCAACATCTAAAGTATTACCTGATTTTGTTAATGCAGCCCCAGCAACAACTTGACCTGCACCAGAAAATTGTGCCACATCTAAAGCAGTTGTACCGAAAGTAGGAGCACCTGTATGTGTAAACACATAACCGTTATCTCCGTTAGCAGTACCTTCTTCTACGAATACAAATGAACCACCTGTTAATTCAGCAGGTTGATCTTCAGGAGTTGCTCTTGTTAATACAAAAGCACTTGAACCATCTCCTACCGTAGTTACAACATAGATACCGTTTTGAGCGGCAGTTGATTGATCTTTAACTAAAATTCTATCATTTGTAGTTGGTGAAACACCATCAATAGATATTGCACCGTTACCTGTTGCTGTTAATGTTGCACCTACACCAGCAGTACCATTTGCATAGTTAGCAGATAAGTTTGCTGTTGTAGCAACTCTACAAGATGGTTTAGTATCTAAACCTTGAGCAACTTGGTCAACATATGCCTTGTTTGCTAATGAGTGTGTAGAAAAACCTGATCTGTCTTCATAACCACTTGGTACCGTAATTGTACCTGTACCGTTAGGTGTAATAGTTAAGTCGCCATTTGAATTTGTTGTTGATATATCGTTACCATCAATTGTAACATTATCAATTGCTAATGAAGTTAAACCAGCAAAACCTGTAACCGTAGCACCTAAATTAACTTGTGTAGATCCTATTGTTACATTTGGATTTGCTATATTAGCATTTGCGATAGCAGCACTACCTGATAAGTTTGCATTTGTTAATGCTGTAGCAGTTACCGTTACCGTATTATCAGTAACCGTTTGTACCATACCACCTGTTCCTGCAAAAGTTAATGTTTCAGCAGTATTGTAAGTGTCTGTACCTGAGTCACCAGCTAAATTAATAAACTGATTAACGGTTGCGAAATCTAAATTACCTGAACCGTCTGTTTTTAAAAATTGACCAGCAGAACCATCGCCATCTGGTAAAACAAATGTTTGAGATGATGTTACTGCATTAGGAGATTTAATACCGATATAATTAGTACCATTATTAGTACCTTCGTTAAATCTTAACTCACCACCAGTTGTGAGAGCGTTTCCTATATTTAATGTGTTGACAGCTAAGTTTGCGTCTACCGTTACTGCCGAATTTCCTGTTAATGTTCCGTCAACGTGATCTAATTTGTCAGAAAAATACTGACCACCGATTACCGTTATGTTATTTGCGTCACCGTTACCATCTACGCCACCTTCTCCTACAAATAATCTATCTCCTAGATTACCTTGTGTACCTGCGCCGTGTGTATATGCTAATTCACCTAATTTAAGTGTACTTGGTGCGGTTGTGCCTGAACTTCTTTTTATTTGTATTATAGTTGCCATAACTTACTAAAAACTTCCGCCGTTAAATGTTAATGATCCAGTAGTGGTAGAGATTTCATTTCTTGTTACAAACTTACCATCACTAGCTCTGTATTGTAATAAAGCACCATCATTTAAATCTGTTGAGTCAACATCACCTAATAGTTTTAAAGAAAGAGAACTATTTTGTAGTGTCTGTCCAGAGGGTAAGGTTACAGATACTTGTTTAGGGCCACTTGAAGTAGGGGCATTAATCTTTGCTGTAATTTCTGACATTAAAACCTCTCTCTTTCTCTATATTTATAATATTTTTAACTTGTTGTTACATTAGGTCTTGTGGATATAATACCCTCAATGACTCTAGTCACCGTACCAGTTGATGTTTGCGTAATTTCTACGTCATAAACGTATCTTTCTGGTGCGTCTAAAGCAGCTGTTTGTGTTGCTGTCAAAGTTAATGATACAACGCCTGTCGTAGCGTCTGAAGCCACAGCAGATGTAATGGTTGTTCTTGTTCTAGTAGAGGCGTATCCTTTTGCCATCTTGGCTTCTGTTGTATATCCAGTCAAGTCAAATGCGTTTCCATTTGCGTCTTTAACCGTAATATCTGAACTAAAGTTTGCGCCTTGATCTATTATTAAATTAGCTATCGCTGCCATTTGTTTCTATCGGTTGTACCTTCTCTTTTTTCATCATTTCTACAATTTTTTTATTGTAAAATTCTGTAAGAACTGCTATTTTTTCCAACTCAATATCGTGTCTGACTTTAGATTGTTCAATTTCTTGTCTGGCTACTATTCTATTTCTTAAACCGACACTAAATTTACTATCATCATACACTTTTCCATCAATGGTTATTGACATTATATTCTCCTTGTGTTATAATATATGTTATATTTATACGAAATAAATAGACTTATGGTAGATAATGATGTTAGAAAATTGTTTAATAATGTAGATGAAAAACAAGAAGATTTTGACTGGATTGAGTATGATTTAAAAGAACTAGGATTACCTAGTGTAGATCAGATTTTAGATGGTGTAAAAAAGATAGAGTCTAAAGTAGGGTTACATTCTTGGAGAGGTAAGACTAGACCTCAACACTATAAAGGTTTTGGGTTAACATATAATCCTAATTTTAAAGATAAAACATCAAACAGATACAATCAAGTATGGGGATCAGATTCTTTAGATCAATATTATGGCGCTGAAAAAGGTAGTTATACTAAAGACAAAAAAAATACTTACTATGATACTTTTGGATTTAGAAAAATAGATGAGGTAATACAAGAACATTTAGGTTTCTTAATAGATAGATTTAACTTTCATATAGCAAGAAGTAGAGTTGCATATATCTTTGGTTACGGACAAGAACCTAACGATAGAGGTTGGCACGTAGATGAACCTACTTGTAAATTATTGAGATTAAATATACCTATACAAACAAGTGATGAATATATTATGGAAACAAAATACAAAAGTTATAAGTTAGAATTAGGTAAAGCATATCTTTGGAATACAATGTTTCCTCATAGACCTGCTATAACTAAAAAAGTAAAAACTACACAACCTAGAATTAATGTAGTAATAGGATTGACGCCTTGGTTAAACTATGATGAAAAAAAAGATATATATACAAAGAATAAATATTTTGGTAAACCTATAAATGAAATAGTTAATGAAAGATTATTTGTAAAATGAAACCTGAAAAAAATACATTTCCTATATTAGCAATACAAACAACTTACAAATGTAATATGTTATGTGCTAATTGTTATCTTGGTGATATGCTAAACAATCCTAAATTTGCAGATGTTGATCCTAATAAACTTGAAGATGTATTTAAAAAATTACCTAAAAGAACTGATATTAGATTTATAGGTGCTGAACCTACAATGAATGATGATTTATTTGAGATGATTAAGATTGCAAAGAAATATAAACATAGACCTCAAATACTTACTAACGGATTAAAATTAGGACAAGAACAATATGTTATTAATTTAAAAAAATCAGGACTTAACTGGTTAGGTTTAAGTATGAATGGTGGTTTAGATGATGAAGTTTATAAAAGATTTGACAACGGTAAATATGCTAAATTAAAAACAAGAGCATTAGAATATTGTATTAAACACAAAATAGTACCTCATATAAACATCATTGTTGATCCTACAAACTTACATATTATAAACCCTCTTATTAATTATACAATTAAATTATGTGAAAAGTATAATAGAAAAATAGGTGTTAGTTTTCCTTTAACTATTAGAATTAAATCAGTAGCAAAAATGGGAAACTTTTTAGACACTTATTCTTTTAGTATTGATGAACTAATAAGAATAATAAAAAAAGAGTTTGGTAAATTTACAGATGAGAAAATTATACCTAATTTTATGATAGATGGTATACAAGAGTCTAACACTTGTATGGTTTACTTTGAAACTAAAGTAGGTAAAATGGGTGGTAAAGTAACTGACTGGACTATTGATGATGATGGATTGCCACTTGCAAAAAGTAAAAGAAGAGGTATCATAAATGAAAACTATGAAATAGAACCGTTCTTTGAATATTATGGAGGAATAGATGAAACACAATCGCCTAGATTGGAACAATAGAAGTGTATTTGATTTAGTACAAAATGATGTAGATTTAACCGTTATTGAAAATGTTCCTTGTAGTCAAGTAAAAATATGGAACTTTTTAGAAACATTTTTTACACCTTCTCCACAAGACCCTATGGATCAAATGTTTGTTAATATTGTTAGTGATGAACGAGCATTAGCAAAAGAAAATCTAAAAGGTAATACAGAATTAGAATGGCACATAGATAAAGGTTATTCTGAAAACCCACCTGAATACGTTGCGTTATATTCTGTTGATATAGATGAAGACGCAGGCGATACTTTATTTGTAGATAGTAGAATACTTGAAGATATACCTAATTATTATAGAGATCATAAAAATGATTTAGTACAATTTGATATGAATAGATTTATACACGACAACCAATACGGTTATCATTTTAGAAATGAAGTAGAGAGAAGATGGTTTAGAAGAAAGTACAGAAATGTGGAACACGAATTAGTACAAGGAGATAATAGAGGTGTGTATCTTTATTATTGTGAGGCATATAATAATCTACCTGAAATGCAAATGATTAAAAACAAACTTTATGATCCTAAAAGAATACATAGACACAAATGGCAAAAAGGTCAATTAGTAGTTTATAACAATAAAGCAACTAATCACAAAAGAGAAAATGGTGGAACAAAAAGACATTTATGGAAAATTGCGTTGTACAAGAGATAACATTTATTGATGAGTATGTAGAGTTGTGTGAGATTGCGTCTAAATCAAATCACCCTAACGCTTCAAATTATGATGTAGATAAGATGAAAAAGCGTTGGAACAAATATTTAATATTTACAAAATTGACTAGAGGTGATGAGTTAATTAGTTTTGCATGTATAATTGACTTTGGAAATTATTTAGTTAGAGTAGCAGATAGATTATATACTAAAGAAAAATATAGACAAAATTTTATGTCTAAATCAATTATTAATCCTTTGAAACCTGCACTACAATATATTATACCATATCATACAAAATGGGCAGTTGAAAGAGGTTATGATTGTTTCTTTTCTGTACAAGATAAAAGAAAAAGAAATGCTATAGAAAGATTAACAAAACAATTACCTACTTCTTTAGGTTATCGTGTCTTACCTGATATGTATGAAACCTGCGATCCAAAAAATTCTTTATGTATTCAAAATATATCTGCTACAAAGAATGATATACCTTTAACTAAACATCTCGTTCAATAGAATAAGATATTGAATTACTATCACAATGACTCTCTCTTGCTATGAAATTATCTCCTGCAACACTCTCAGCTCTAAATTCATCACTAGAGGTTTCGTTATTAAAAATCATTGTGTAAGTATGCGTTAATCCATCTATACTCTCAACAGGTTTTTGTGTAATTTTACCTGCATTAAAAAATGTATCAATTAACGCTGTATATTCTGCTGAAGGTGTATGTAAAGATACCTCAGCACTTGGTTTTGTGTAAATTGTTCTAACTTTATAACTCATAATACTATTTATGACCCCACATATCCTTTATTATTATCTTTTTTTATTACTGGTTGTCCAGGTTTATCATAATGATATTCTACAATAGATGACCAGTTTCTTAATTTCTCACCCTCTTTTACTCCACACTTAACTTTACAAGGTTCGGGTGCATTATTAGGGTCATCAAATAAAATGTCCCAAAATTTTTTCCACTCTTTTGATTTAGTAATTTCATCTATGTTTTTTACTTTATCTAAATGTAAATTTTCATTATATAATGCTTCGTGTTCTTTAGTCAATTTATGTCTTAAATCAAATGCTTTATAATCACACCAACAACAAGGTAATAAAAATCCTAGAGCACTATGACCTAATGTTGTTCTATCACCTATTACACATTTAGGAACAATTTTAGATATGATTTTTTTTTCTGACATAATTTTCTTCTTCTTTTGGTAATGCAACCTCCATACCTTGAAACCTTGATGATTTTTTAAATTGTAAACTAATCTTATTTTCTCTAGCAAATTTTTTTGCTTCTTCTATTTGATGTTCATTAAAAGAAAATATAATATATTGCCATTGAACATTAGCACCTACTTCTTTTGCTTTTAACATAACATTAAATAAAAATTCTGAGTCTTGGTTTGTGCGATACAATGAACTTGTATCAGGCATACCGTCTATTCCAAATTTCCAAAAAACACCTTTTTTAAATATTTCAAATGCTTTTAAATACCAATCTAACTTTCTATGTTTAGCAGTTGCAGCTGTATGTATTGACATAGGAGTATTATGTTCTTTAGCAATCTTTATAAATTCTAATAAATTAGGATTAAATATAGGGTCAGATATTTGACCACATAAACTTAAAAACTTATAATGTTTTGTTACTTTAGTCCATTGTGATATTGTCATATCTTTACCTGGTATTGGTGTGCCATTAAATCTATTTGTTTGCCTAGAACAAGCAATACATTCTAAAGTACATTTATTACTAATATCTAAATTAACTCTTTTTCTATCTGTAAATATTTTATACAAATGACGCATAATCTTCCCAATCGTGTGGTTTATTAGTTGAGTGTGTAAAGTGTACCATTTTTATATCAGGATGAAACTCACCACCTAAATAAACATAATCATTACCTGTCACCTTATTATATAATTGAGAAGTCTTAATTTTCCATTTTATCAAATCAAAATCTTTTACGCCTATATCTTCTTTAGCACACCATCTACATACCCAACTTTCAGGTACGGTTATTAATTCTAATTCTTCATTAACATTGTCTTCAACAAAGTATTGCTCTCCATTTACAGGACCTTTTGCAATACCTCTTTTTATATACCAGTTTTGCCATAAATCAACATCTGACATAAACTTATCGTAGATATATTTACAATCTTTAGGATAGTATTTAAAAAAACCACCGTTTATTTTATATCTTTTTTTTTCTGTATCACGCCACCAACCTGGTATAGAAATAAACTGACCTCGTTTTACAGGATACTCAAACAACTCTTTATAGTTATTTGTTAATAATACATCAATGTCCATTACTACAACAGGCTCGTCTATATCTAAAGACATAGCATACATTTTATTCCATTGTAATAATACATCATCTCTAATAGGTTTTCTTATCCATACAAAATCATATTCAGGTAGTTTTTCCTCTAAATATTTTTCATATTCAGGACCATATCTTTCACCTATTCTGATTGCTATTATCTTCATACCCATTTAACTATTTCATCAATATCTGCTTTAGGAACATAAGTTTTATATTGATGTTTTGTTTCATCTTTATATCCTATACCTAATAAAAATGCTATGTCGTTAGTTTTTTTTACTGCTTTTCTTAATATGTTAGAATGAATATGTGTGTTGTAAAAATAACATTTACAAAAAGAAGCGTCTAAACCCTTTTCCATTGCAAATGCACTTGTCAATATGCCGTGCATACCAGATTGTATCAACCACATACCATTTTCTTTGTTATTATTCACGTTAAAAACATTTTCTAACCTGCCTTTTTTAAAATAATCACTTTCAGTTTGTGATTTAGTTAAAATATTTTCTTTTTTAGTGTAAACTAAAAGATATGGCGCTCTAACTTGATTATTAAAGTGAATATTAGTTAATTCTTCACTTAATTTTCTTTTTTGTTTGTGTGATTCTATCCATAAATCGTAAAGTTCCTCTAATTTTTCAAAATCTTCAGGTTTATTTGATTTTGTAAATGGTTTTCCTGCACTAGAACAAACGGTTGATAATGCAACTGATTTTTTTTCATCAAAATGTTCAGGACCATAAACTTCAACCTCATATATAGAAAAATTATTTTTAGTAGGCAACGAATTATGAGTTTTTTGTAAAATATCTTCTATAATTTCTTTATCAGGTATCTTATCTTCTCTAAAAAAAGTTATATTTGATCTTTTTTTTAATAATTCTTCTAAATTTATCATATTTTTGTGCCTATTATCATAAATCTTTTATATTTTACAAAATCTTTTTGATAAATTTTCATATTTCTTAATTTTGAAACATACAAATTAGCAAAATCTTCTAAACTATCAGAACAATTTATGTGTTCGTTGATTTCTTTATAATTATTGCTTTGTAAAACAACTAAAGTGTGTTGTTCTAATTTATTTATTGTATCATTTATTACTTTTTGTTCTAAATGTTCACACGAGGTACACACTACAACAGGATAATTCAAGTTTTCAATGTCTTTTATATCTTGTTCTATAAATTTTACATACGCTAATTTACCATTTTTAAGATTATCTGTATCTATTTTCTTCCAAAGTTTCTTTGCAACACTTTTTGATTTAGGATCAAAGTCAATACAATCTATATTTGCAATTTGTTTTAATTTAAACTTGTCTATCATTCTGTATGCTAAAAAACCATACCAACTTGCTAATAAACATATATTAATTTTTTTATCTAATGTTTTGTATTTAAAATGATGTGGATATTCATTTAGTTTTTCTATTAACCAATCTTTACTAGTATATTGATTTTCACTTAAACTATTAAGAACATCAACTATTCTATCTGGATAATTGTCTAATAATCTTCTAATCGTATTTAATGTATTTCTATCAAACATATTTACCATTATATAACATTATTGTATTATATTTTATATTTTCTTTCCAACTTGATATTGAGTCACCCATAAAATATTTGTATTTAATATCCTCATTGTATATAAATCTATCAATACCTGAATATAATCTTAAATATAAATCTCTATGTTTTAAAAACTTTTCTAATATTCTTCTCTCGTCTGTCCATCTCATAATAGAAGAATTAACTAATGTGTTTTGTGTAATTCTAAATTTTAAAGGTTCTTTTAATGATTGTTGTTGCCAAGATGAACTATTAATAACCGTAAATTTATCAAACTCACTTGCTAAAAAATCTATATTATCGTTTATATCAATGTCTAAATCAAAGTATAAACAATTGCCTGTAAATTGAAATAGAGTTAATTTATGAAATACACCTCTTAACTCTGGATGTGTAACTGGTATGTCGTAATCTTCTTCTACCTTATCTGTTAAACAATTAAATTTGTGTTCTACGGTTAAATGTTTACTGATAGAGTCTTTTAATTTTTCAACAAATTCTCTACCGTATTTTTCACCTACCTTAACACAATATACATTAACCATTTATCTTCTTAAATATACTAATTAAATCAACAGGTGTTTTTGCAGACCTTAATGAAGATTTTAAATCTTTATCATTACAAGATTTTACTTTGTCATTTTCAAATACCTTCACCTTTAAAGCAAATAAAATTTCAGCAGATTGTTTATCACTTGAATTAAAATTTAACATACTATCAATATATTCTTCAACCGAAACTCTTTGTTTAATATCTGTTTTAGATTTTATTCCTAGGTCAACCATATCACTCAATTGTTTGGCGTATTGTCTATTTCTAGCAATAGTTGACGCTGCTATTTTATCTGTATCGTATTCTTTAATTAAATCTTTAAAGTCTTGGTCTTTATAATCAACTCTTAAAAAATGATTGATTGCTTTTTCACCTTGTTTATAGATAACTTCTACCGTATCGTTATCTGAATTTGCATAGTAAGCTTCTATAATATTACCATTAAATATTGCCATACTTTTCTCCTTCCAAATATTCTAATAAATTAACTTTAGGTTCCCAACCTAATTCTCTTAAAAATCCTGTCTTTGCTGTATTATCTTTTCTTTCATACATAGTACCCATTCTTTTATCAGTAACTTCCATATTTAGATGAGATAAAATATCTAATAAATTAAAACCTAAACCAGTACCTATATCAATTACTTTTCTTTTTTTAATTTTGTTTTTCATTAACGTACCTATTGCCGACATTATATCATCTACGTGAATAAAATCTCTTACGTGATCTACGTTAATATAAGGAACATCATCTTTTAAAATTTTAGGTATTAACATTTGTTCTCTAGCACCTGGTCCATAAACGGTTGTAAATCTCATACCTATAGCATTATGAGGTGCAATTGTTTCCATATAATACTTACTCATTGCATATGGATTACGCCAAGGTTCTTTTGCAGTAGATGAACTAGCATATAAAATTTTAGGACCGTTTTTAAATTGATTGAACACTCTATAACTTGCAACAACATTGTTATCCCAATAACCAATAGGATTATCTAAACTTTGTCTTACACCTGATAGACCTGCTAGATGTATAACTAAATCTACATCATAATCTAAATCACAAGTAATTAAATCGTTACCTGTTTTTTTATCTAAACAAATTAAATGATGATTGTCTTTAAGAAATGATTGTAGGTTTTTACCTATAAATCCTTCACT